>JACCDN010170414.1_pt1 | contig 17106 bp, 18 predicted proteins | sample 7441691 | NCBI WGS metagenome assembly JACCDN01 (sample SAMN15323439, study PRJNA562643) | freshwater metagenome | isolation source: river surface water | place: USA:Blue River Watershed | collected 2017-08-16
GCGTTGCTTGGCGCAGCGCCGGTGGCCGACCAGCGCAAACCCCAAGTGACCGCGCTGAACGCCACCGCGCCCCACACCAGCAAGGATGCAGCGGGCAACACCAAGCGCGACGAAGCGCTAAAGGCGGTGGCAAATGAAGGGCGGTAGCTGAGCATCAGCGGATTATGATTGATCATTGATAAGAATTCTTTGAAATGCCTGATATGCAAGCCAAACAAGCCACCCAAAAAACCAAACGCCAACGCGGCTTCACCCTGATTGAACTGATGGTCGTGCTCGCCATCATTGGCGTGCTTGCCGCACTCGTGGTGCCCAATGTGCTCAACCGCGCCGACGACGCACGCGTGACCGCAGCCAAGACCGACGTGGGCAACCTCATGCAAGCCCTCAAGCTCTACCGCTTGGACAACCAAAACTACCCCACCGCCGAGCAAGGCCTGAATGCCTTGGTGGTCAAGCCCACGGCTGGCCCCGCACCGCTGAACTGGAAGCCTTACATCGACAAGCTGCCCAACGACCCATGGGGCCGCCCTTACCAATACATGAACCCCGGCGTGAAGGGTGAAGTGGACGTGCTCTCACTCGGCGCTGACGGTCAGCCTGGCGGCGAAGGCAAAAACGCCGACCTCGGCAGCTGGCAATAAAACTGTTCGTTACACCCGCCATGCAGCGCCAGCAAGGCCTGACCCTGTTGGAGCTGATGGTGGTGCTGGCCATCATTGGCTTCAGCGTTGCGGGTGTGAGCTTGTCGCTGCGCGACAGCAGCCAAACTCAAATCGAGCGCGAAGCACAACGCTTGGTCGCCGTCTTGGAAGCGGCCCGAGCGCAATCGCGCACCAGTGGCATTGCTTTGATTTGGCAACCCACACCTGAAGGCTTTGTCATTCGCCCCGCTCTTGCCCCAAACGCCGCGCAGGGCAACAACACGGCCATTACTGCAGCGCCTAGCAACGCTGCCAACCCAATTGCATCCCGCACCGAAACTTGGCTAACTGCAGGCACGCAAGCGGCGATCAACGTAGCAAGTGCTTCATCTGCGGCTTTAGCCAACAACCCCGCGCCTACCAACTTGGTGGTGCTGGGGCCTGAACCCATCTTGACGCCTGCGCGCATCACGCTGAGTGTGGCTGCAGCCAGCAACACAAAAGCCACCCCTGCACTGACCATTGGCACAGACGGCTTGCGGCCCTTTCAGGTTGTGCCATGAAACAGCGCGGCTTCACGCTCATCGAGGTGTTGGTGGCACTCGCCATCGTGTCGATCGCACTGATGAGCGGGCTCAAGGTCAGCGGTGCACTCACGCGCAACGCGCAACGCCAAGCCGATGTGCTGCTCGCGCAAATTTGTGCAGACAACGCATTGAACCAATTGCGCCTTTCGCAACAGCTGCCCAGTGTGGGCAACTCGCGCCTGCCCTGCCCACAAGCCGAGCGCAACTTTGAAGTGGCACTGACCGTGCGCACCACGCCCAACCCCGCGTTTAGACGCGTGGATGCGCAAGTGTTTGACGCGGCTACACCCGTGCTCAACATCACCACTGTGCTGGGGCGTTACTGATGCAAAGCCGCCGCACCTTGCAAGCCGCTGCAACGCATTCGCGCACGTCAAGCGTTCAGAGCCAACGCGGCTTCACGTTGATTGAACTGCTCATCGCCATCACCCTCATGGCGGTGCTGGCGGGTTTGAGTTGGCGCGGGCTTGACAGCCTCATGCGCAGCCGCGACATCACGCAAGCGCAGGTCGACAAAACCGCCGTGCTGCAAACCGTGCTCGCGCAATGGCAGGCCGACCTCAACGCTGTGCAACCGATCACGGGCATCACCGACGCGGGCGTGCAGTGGGATGGCCGCACGCTGCGCCTGATGCGCCGCGCCACCGCTTGGCGCGCCGATGGCGCAGATGCAGGCATGTGGGTGGTGGCCTGGACATTGCGCGGCAACCAATGGCTGCGCTGGCAGTCGGCCCCCGCGCAAAACCGCGCGGCTTTGCAACAGGCTTGGGCCAACGCCGAGCGCTGGGGCCAAAACCCCAGCAGCGATGATGCTTTGCTTGAGACCCAATTGATCCCCCTCGACGCGTGGCAACTCACCTACTTCCGTGGCAATGCGTGGACCAACCCTCTCTCGAGTGCAGGCAGCACCGACACAAGCAACAACGCTGGTGGCAGCGCCGCAGGCTTGACCCAGCAAACCAACACCACCAACCAAAGCGCATTGCCCGACGCCATTCGCCTACAAATTGACCTGCCCGCCACCACCGGTGTGCGCGGCCGCATCACCCTCGACTGGGTGCGCCCCAACTTCAGCAACACCAAAACATGAAGCACACGGCACACCCTTCACAACGCGGCGCAGCCTTGCTGGCTGCCATGCTGACCGTGGCCCTGGTGGCCACGTTTGCCGCGGGTGCGTTGTGGCAACAGTGGAAGTACATCGAGGTCGAAGGTGCCGAGCGCCAACGCACCCAAGCGCGTTGGCTACTCACAGGCGCACTCGACTGGGCACGCGTCATCCTGCGCGAAGATGCACGGGCGGGTAACGCCGGTGCGCCCTCCGACCATTTGGCAGAACCCTGGGCTGTGCCTTTGCAAGAAGCGCGTTTGTCTAGCTTTTTGTCGGCCTTGCCTGATGGCACAGGGGCCAGCGTGGACGAGACCAAGCTGGCTCAGCAAGTATTGCTGTCTGGGCAAATCAGTGATTTGCAAGGTCGACTCAACGTCACCAACTTATTGCAAGGCGACCAGTTGGATGCGGCAACCGTCATTGCGTTTCAGCGTTTGTTCGATGCATTAGGCTTGCCGCCCGCGCAGCTCAGCCTGCTCACGCAAGGCTTGGCGGCGGCGCAGCGCAAGAACGAAGCCTCACCCCTGATGCCTCAGCGCGTTTCGCAACTCACTTGGTTTGGCCTGACACCTCAAACCCTGAACATCCTCAGCCCACACATCACCTTGCTGCCCACCCGCACGCCCATCAATGTGAACACCGCCAGCATTCAGGTGCTGTACGCCAGCGTGCCCGGCATGAGCCTGTCGGATGCGCAACGCTTGGTGCAGCAGCGTGAGCGCCAACATTGGGCCACTCTGGATGCGTTTCAAAAAGCATTGGGGCGCAGCATCAACTTGAGCGATGCCTTCAGCGTGAGCACCAAATTCTTTGAAGTCACGGGCCGCTTGCGCATGCCGCAAACCGTGCTGCAAGAGCGTTCATTGGTGCAGCGCGAGATGCAGGATTTGAAGGTACTTTGGCGAGAGTCCGGCTCTCTACAATGAAGGTTCTCATGTTGATCATCGCCCTGCCCCACACCACCCAAGCTGCCACGGCGGCTTATGCCCATGTTCACTCGGACGGGCATGCCGTGCTGCGCGCCGCCACGGGTGCAGCAGCCACGTTGTCAGCCCATGCTGGCGAGGTGGTGGCAGTGGTGCCACACAGCCGTTTGTCGTGGCTGCGTGTTCAGCTGCCGCCAGCCAGCCACGGCCCGCGCTTGCAAAGCGTGTTGCAAGGTTTGCTGGAAGACCGCTTGCTGGATGACCCGCAACAGCTGCACATCGTGCTTGACCCAGAAGCCAGCCAGATAGCACGCACCGGTGGCGAGGCCTTGGTGGGTGTGTGCGACAAGCAATGGCTGCGTGACGTACTCAGCCCCCTACAAGCCGCGGGCTTGACAGTGCAACGCATCGTGCCCGAGCTGTCTCCCACTGACAAACCTGTGCTGCAAGTGATGGGCGAGCCCGACCACTCACAAAGCGTGCTGTGCCATGGGCACGGTGTGACGCTGCTGCCACCCAACACCGCACAGTGGCGCGCCTTTGCTGAACTGAGCCAAGACGATTTACAAATTCAAGCCGAGCCCGCCATGGTGGCCCGCGTGCAAAGCACATTGCAACGCCAGCCCATGCTGCAAAGCGCAGCGCAGCGTTGGGTCAAATCCAGCCAATCGGCTTGGGATTTGGCGCAAGGCGAATGGGCACAAGGCCGCGCACAACGTCTGCAACGTCAAGTGCTGACAGCATGGCAAACCGTGCTGCACGCGCCCGCATGGAAGCCCGTGCGCTGGGGCGTGATGGCCTTGGTCGCACTGCAAGTGCTGGGCCTCAATGCCTTGGCATGGCGCGAGCACAGCGCACTCAATGCACAACAAGCCTCGCTGAACAACATCTTGCAAAGCACCTTTCCTTCGGTGACCTTGGTCATTGATGCGCCGCTGCAAATGCAACGCGAGGTGGATGCGCTGCAACAAAAATCAGGCTCCGCTTCTAGCACCGACCTAGAACCCTTGCTCGCTGCCTTTGCAGGCGTGCTGCCCGCAGGACAAACGCCTCAACAAATTCACTTTGCCAACCACACGCTGCGGGTGCAAGGCGTGTCACCCAATAGCAACCCATCGGGCACGGCCCGCCTCAAAGCTCAAGGCCTCAGCCTGCGCCAAGACGGCAACGACACGTGGGTGTTGCAAGCGGAGGGCGCGAAATGAGTGCCCTCACACAAATTCGCACACAAGCCGTCGCCCGCTGGCAGGCATTGAGCCCGCGCGAACAGCGCGGTGTTTCCGTGCTGGGTGCATTGCTGGCCGTGCTGCTGTTTTGGTCCATCGCGATTGCACCCGCGCTCAACGCCTTGCGCGACAGCGACAACCGCCGCACACAGATTGGCCAGCAACAAGCCCACATGTTGGCACTGCAAAGCCAAGCGCAAGCCCTGCAAGCGCGCACCCCCCTCTCACGCGATGAAGCGCTGCGCACGTTGCAAGGCCTCACACCCGGCCCACAGATTCAACTCAATGTGCAGGGTGAACGCATTTCGGTGCAACTCAAAGCAGTGCCCGCACCCACCTTGGCCAACTGGCTCACACAAGCACGCAACCAAGCGCAAGCCTTGCCTGTGGAAGCCCACCTCACGCGTGGCAATGCACCAGCCACTAACAACGCACCTGCAGCTAACTCTGCGATGGTGTGGGATGGCAGCCTGGTGCTGAGCTTGCCCAACCGAGGCGCTGCGCCTTAAACCACATGCAACGCCAACGCCCTGCCGTCACCCCACGCACCAGCACGCGCTGGGCATGGACAGGTGCTGGCTTAGGGCTGGCCTTGGCGTTCATCACACAAGCCCCCGCACATTGGCTGACACATGCCATCGAGCAAGCCAGCGGTGAACGCGTGTTGCTACCTGACGCGCAAGGCACGGTGTGGAATGGTTCGGCGCAATGGGTGCTCAATGAAGGCCCGCTCAACATCGCAACGTCGGCCAACCTAGCGCGTCCCGCCAGCACCACTGCGCTGCCCACGCGTGTCACGTGGCAACTGGGCCCACGCATCGATTTTTCAAACCTGCGCCTAGCCCTGAGCGCCAAAGTGGCCTCAACCTGCTGCACACCTCAGCCGGTGCGCGTGGATGTCTCACCCTTGTGGCGAGGTGTGCGCGTGCAGGTGAGCGACCACACGTCCAACTGGCCTGCAAGCTGGCTGATTGGTTTGGGGGCACCTTGGAACACCGTTCAGCCCGAAGGCCAAATGCAACTGCAAACAACGCAGCTGCAATGGACACAACAAGCAGGCCAAGAACGCCTGCAAGGCCAAGCTGAATTGCAAATGCAACAGCTGTCCACGCGGTTGTCCACCTTGCGCCCCTTGGGCAGCTACCGCGTGCGTGTGCAAGGCGGTGACACAATCGCGCTCACACTCGATACGCTAGAAGGCAGCTTGCGTTTGCAAGGCAATGGCCAGCTGCAAAACGGGCACGTGCGCTTCAATGGCGAAGCCTCTGCCGCACCGGATGCAGAAGCCGCACTCTCTAACTTACTCAACATCCTTGGCCAACGCCAAGGTGCCAAGTCGATTTTGAAACTGGGTTAACACATGGCTACGCTTCACACATTGTTCAAAACGCGTCACGCAATCAGCCTGGCCATCGGCTTAGCTTTTGCTCCCGCCATCAGCGGTTGGGTGGGCGCACATGCAGCACCTCCGGCAAAGAAGGCACCACAAAAAGCAGCATCCTCAGAACCCATCACGCTCAACTTTGTGAATGCAGAGATCGAGTCTGTCGCACGCACTTTGGCCACACTGTCCAACCGCAACTTGGTGGTGGACCCACGCGTCAAAGGCACGATCAACCTGACCACCGAATTGCCCGTGTCGCCCAACGAGGCATGGAGCCAGTTCTTGGCCACGTTGCGTTTGCAAGGCTTTGCCATGGTCGAGACCAAAGGCCTCTACAAAATCGTGCCTGAAACAGATGCCAAGCTTCAAGGCGGCAGTGTGCAAGAAATCCAAAAGGGCAATGGCAACTCGGGCGGCGGTCAAATCGTCACGCACATCTTCAAACTCAACTTCGAGCAAGCCAACAACTTGGTGCCTGTGTTGCGCCCGCTCATCAGCGCCAACAACACCATCAACGTCAACCCCGGCAACAACTCCATCATCATCACCGACTACGCCGACAACCTGCAGCGCATGGCGCGCATCATTGCGACGCTCGATGTGTCCAACGCCAGCGATGTGGAAGTGATTCAACTCAAGCACGCCATTGCGGTGGACTTGGCCCCATTGGTGTTGCGCTTGGTCGAATCTGGCAGCAACGTCAACGCGGCAGCCACTGCAACGCCAGGCCAAACTGGCGCTGAATACAAAACCACGCTACTGGCCGAGCCACGCAGCAACTCACTCATCTTGCGCGCGGCCAATCCTGCACGCGTGGCACTGGTGAAGTCACTCGTGGCCAAGCTCGATCAACCCAACGGCACGAGCGCCAGCGGCAACATCCATGTGGTGTATTTGAAGAATGCGGACGCCACCAAACTGGCCACCACTTTGCGTGCGGCCGTCAGTGGGCAAGCAACGGGACCAGTTTCTACAAACTCAACTCTCAGCAATACTGCTACAACCCCGATGTCTACATCATCGACCGCAGGAAACATGAGCGGCACGTTAGGTAGTTCAAACACATCCGCTAGTTCAACTACTGGTGGTCAAATTCAAGCAGACACCGCCACGAACTCACTGATCATCACCGCTCCAGAGCCTCAATACCGCCAACTCCGTGCGGTGATTGATATGCTTGATCAACGGCGCGCTCAAGTGATGGTTGAAAGTTTGATTGTTGAAGTTAATGCAGACAAAGCTGTTCAGATCGGCTTTCAACTGCAAGGCGCTCTTGGTAACAACGGCGTCATCGGAACTAACTTTGGATCAGTAGGAAACATCATTGGGCTATCCCAGGGTGGCATCGCAGCATCTGGAACGGGGATTTCAAGCGGTCTCAATATCGGATCTGTCAGACAGGTTAACGGTGAAAACGTACTAGGCGGATTAGCCAATTTTCTTGAAACGAATGCTGACGGTAATATTCTCTCAACGCCAACATTGATGACACTTGACAACGAAGAAGCAAGAATAATCGTTGGTCAAAACGTTCCATTTACAACCGGTTCTTACAGCAATACAAGCACAACCTCAGCGACTGTAAATCCCTTCCAAACCTTTGAACGTAAAGATGTTGGTCTTACTCTAAAGGTCAAACCTCAAATTAGTGAAACAGGAACGGTAAAACTTGCCGTTTATCAAGAAGTTTCAAACGTAGTTCAATCAGCTGACTCAAAAGCCTCAGTCTCGGACAAGGTGCTCAGCAGCATTGTGAACAAACGCTCTATTGAATCAAATGTTCTCGTCGAAGACGGCGGAATTGTCATATTAGGTGGCTTGCTTTCTGATGATTACTCAAACGGGAAGAGTCAGGTCCCGCTATTAGGTGACATTCCACTTTTTGGAGCGCTATTTCGAAACGAGGCAAGAGGACGAAAGAAAACAAACCTCATGATCTTCTTACGTCCAGTTGTTCTTCGCGATGCGGATTCAACAGGAAACTTCTCTGTGAATCGATATCAGCAAATGATCGGTTCGCAACTAAGTGCAAAGCCCGGATTCAACCCTGTTCTCAATGTTGGCGGGTCGCCATTGCTACCACCGGCCCCCGTACCCAAACCAAAGGCTGAACCCAAAGCAGAAACGCCGTCGGGTCAAACGGATGCACCACAGTCTGCTGTGCCCGCCGCCACACCCGCCCAATAAACATGCGCCGCCCGCTGCCCTACGCCTTTGCCCGCACCCACCAGCTGTTGCTGGAGGACGATGGCCACACGCTCACGCTTTGGCACAGCGACGCGCCAGACCTGAGCGCGTGGAGCGAGGTCACGCGCCGCCACGCGGTGCAGTCGTTTGAATACACCGACAAAGCCACGCTGGCCAAACGCATCAGCGAAGCCTACGCACAAGCCGACAGCAACGCCGCCGCCGTGGTGAGCGAGGTGGAGAGCGATGCTGACCTCACACGCATGATGCAAGAGCTGCCCGCCGTAGAGGACTTGCTCGAAGCCGCCGACGACGCGCCCATCATTCGCATGCTCAACGCGCTCCTGACGCAAGCCGCACGCGATGGCGCGAGCGACATTCACATCGAGCCGTACGAACGCCACAGCAGCGTGCGCTTCCGTGTGGACGGCACGCTGCGCGAAGTGGTGCAGCCCAACCGCGCTTTACATGCTGCGCTGATTTCGCGCTTGAAAATCATGGCCGAGTTGGACATTGCTGAAAAGCGTTTGCCGCAAGACGGCCGCATTTCGCTGCGCTTGGGCCAACGCGCGATTGACGTACGCGTATCCACCCTACCCAGCGCACATGGCGAACGTGCGGTGCTGCGTTTGCTCGACAAGACCGAGAGCAAACTCACCCTGAAAGCGGTGGGCATGGAAGGTGAAACACTGCGCCGCTTTGAAGCGCTGGTGCATCAACCGCACGGCATCATTTTGGTGACTGGCCCCACGGGCTCGGGCAAAACCACCACGCTGTACGCTGCGCTGCAAGGGCTAGACGCCACGCGCAACAACATCATGACGGTGGAAGACCCGATTGAATATGAGCTGGCAGGCGTGGGCCAAACACAGGTGAACCCCAAGATTGATTTGGACTTTGCCAAGGCTTTGCGCGCCATACTGCGCCAAGACCCAGACATCATCATGATTGGCGAGATTCGCGATTACGAGACCGCGCAAATCGCCATTCAAGCCTCGCTCACCGGCCACTTGGTGCTGGCCACGCTGCACACCAACGATGCGGCCAGCGCCATCACCCGATTGACCGACATGGGTGTGGAGCCCTTCTTGCTCAGCTCGTCGCTCTTGGGTGTGTTGGCCCAGCGCCTGCTTCGCAAGACGTGTACGCACTGCCAAGGCAAGGGCTGCGACGAATGCGGCCAAAGCGGCTACCAAGGCCGCACCGGCATTTTTGAACTGCTCACCACCAACGACGACATCCGCGCCCTCATCCACAACAAAGCCAGCGAAGCTCAACTGCGCGACGCCGCGTTGCGTAACGACATGACGCTGATGCGCGACGACGGCGAGCGTTTGGTGCGCCAAGGTATCTCGACCCGCGAAGAACTGATTCGCGTAACGCGCGACTAAGTTACTGCGACTAACTCTCAGCGACCAAGCCACACTCACCATGCCCGCCTACTCGTTTGAAGCCCTCGACGCCCAAGGCCAAACGCGCCGTGGCGTGCTCGAGGCTGATACCGCACGCACCGCACGCAGCCAGTTGCGCGCACAAGATTTGGTGCCGCTCAAAGTGGAACCTGTGCAGCGCACCAGCAGCGGCTTGAACACCGTCATTTGGGAGAGCAAGGTGTTTGGCACCACGGCCTTGGCCGTGTGGACGCGTCAGCTCTCTGGCCTGGTCAACGCTGGCTTGCCACTCGAACGCGCTTTGGCCGCCTTGAGCGACGAAGCTGAAACACCCCGCCAGCGCGATTTGGTCTCGGCCCTGCGCACCGAGGTGAACGCGGGCGCACCGTTTGCCAAAGCACTCAGCCAACACCCCCGCGAGTTCAGCCCCATCTTTTCTGCGGTGATTGGTGCGGGCGAGCAAAGCGGCCACTTAGGCCTCGTGCTTGAGCGCTTGGCCGACGATTTGCAAGAGCAACAAAACTTGCGCGGCAAGTTGTTGGCTGCAGGTCTGTATCCCGCCATCGTGTGCGTGGTGGCCTTGGTCATCGTGTTGTTTTTGCTGGCCTATGTCGTGCCGCAAGTGGCGCAGGTGTTTGGTAGCAACCAACAACAGTTGCCAGCGCTCACCAGCTTCATGCTGGCCTTGAGCAGCTTTGTGCAGAACTTTTGGTTGTGGGGGTTGGTGCTGGTTGCCTTGCTATCCGCAGGTGGTCATGTGGCGTTGAAACAAGCCGATGTGCGTTTGCGTTTTGATGCGATGTGGTTGCAGTTGCCCCTCATCGGCAGATTGGCCCGCGGTTACAACGCCGCACGCTTTGCCAGCACACTGGCCATGCTCGCCACCGCAGGCGTGCCGATTTTGAAAGCGCTGCAAGCGGCAGCCGACACACTCAGCAACACAGCGCTCAAACGCGACGCGCAAGATGCGCTAGTGCTGGTGCGCGAAGGCGCACCATTGGCATCGGCCATTGCGCAGCACCCACGCTTTCCGCGCTTGTTGGTGATGTTCTCGCGCTTAGGCGAGCAAACAGGCACACTGCCCACCATGCTGCAACGTGCCGCGGCGCAACTGAGCGAAGAAGTACAACGCCGTGCTTTGCAGCTGGCGACGATTCTGGAGCCACTGCTCATCGTGGCGATGGGCGCGATGGTGATGCTCATCGTCTTGGCAGTGATGCTGCCCATCATTCAACTCAATCAGTGGGTGAGGTAAATCATGGGTGTTTCTTTAGACGGCAAGTTAGTCGTAGCGATCTCCTCGCGAGCGTTGTTCGACTTCGAAGAAGAAAACCAAGTCTTCGAACAAGGCGACGACCGCGCCTACATGAACTTGCAGCTTGATCGCCTTGAAACACCGGCCAAGCCAGGCGTAGCTTTCTCGTTGGTACAAAAACTCTTGGCCTTCAACACCTCTGAAGTGCAACGCGTAGAGGTGGTCATACTCTCGCGCAATGATCCCGTCAGTGGCATGCGCGTGTTCCGCTCGGCGCAGCACTATGGCTTGCCCATTCAACGCGGCAGCTTCACGCGCGGGCAATCGCCTTGGCGTTATTTGCGGCCACTCAACGCCAACTTATTTTTGTCCACGCATTTGTCAGATGTGCGCTCAGCACTCGACGCCGGCGTGCCTGCCGCGCAGGTGTACCCACATTCGGCGCACGCATCCGAAGCCAATCCGCACGAAGTGCGCATTGCATTTGACGGCGACGCAGTATTGTTCAGCGACGAAGCCGAACGCGTGTTTCAAACCCAGGGCTTGGATGCGTTTCAGCAGCACGAAAAAACCAATGCGACGCAGCCCTTACCCGCAGGTCCATTCAAACCATTGCTGTTAGCCCTGCAAGGCCTGCAACAAGCTGGCACACCGCACATGCGCATCCGCACCGCGCTGGTCACCGCACGCAGTGCACCCGCGCACGAGCGAGCCATCCGCACGCTGATGAACTGGAACATTGAAGTGGACGAAGCCATGTTCTTGGGCGGCCTTGAAAAAGGCGAGTTCTTGCGCGAGTTTGAACCCGACTTTTTCTTTGACGACCAAACCGGCCACATCGAATCCGCCGCCCGTCACGTGCCCGCAGGCCATGTGGCCAGCGGCGTGCGCAACACCGAAGTCTAAAAAATATGAACGCATTCAAAAGCGTCGCCAACAACGTGGCGTCGAATTGGCAAAAAAGCCGCTTGCAGCTCAGCCGCGTCTGGGCTTTGTCACTGCCCTATTTCAAATCCGAAGAAAAATGGCGCGCCCGTTTGCTACTGGCTGCTTGCGTGGGTTTGAACCTCGGCATGGTCTACATGATGGTGCTGTTCAACGACTGGAACCGCGTGTTTTATGACGCGCTGCAAAACCGCGATGCCGACGTTTTTTGGCATCAGCTGGGTGTGTTTGCCATGCTGGCCACCTGCTTCATCATCGTGGCGGTGTATCGCTTCTACCTCACGCAACTGCTGCAAGTGCGCTGGCGTGCGTGGATGACGCGCGACTACTTGCAACGCTGGCTCAAGGGTCATGTGTTCTATCAGCTTGAGTTGCAAAGCAAGAACGGCACTGACAACCCCGACCAACGGATTCAAGAGGACGTGCAGCAGTTCACTGCGGACACTGTCAGCCTATCGCTCGGCCTGCTCGATGCCAGCGTCACGCTGCTGAGCTTTGTGGGCATTTTGTGGGGGCTGTCCGGTGGCTTTAGCTTTGACGTGCTGGGCGAGACCTACAACATCCCTGGCTTCATGGTGTGGATGGCTTTGGCTTATGCACTGGCCGGCAGCTTGATTGGCCACTTCATTGGCCGCTCGATGGCGTCGCTCAACTTTACGCAGCAACGACTAGAGGCGGACTTTCGTCACCACTTGATGCGTGTGCGCGAGTACAGCGAAGCCATTGCGCTCGACCGTGGTGGCCGCGTGGAACGCTTGTCATTGCAAGAACGCTTTGCACAAGTGCTAGACAACTTCATGCGCTTGTTGCGCGTGCAAAAGCGCTACACCTGGTTCAACTCGGGCTACGGTCAAGCAGCGGTGGTGTTCCCCATGTTGGTGGCGTCGCCGCGTTATTTCAGCGGCGCGATTCAGCTGGGTGAGTTGATGCAAATTTCATCTGCGTTTGGCCAAGTGCAAGAGTCACTCAGCTGGTTCATCAGCAACTACAGCCGCTTGGCGTCGTGGCAAGCCACCACACTGCGTTTGACAAGTTTTCAAGATCAGATGCTGGCGGTCAAAGTGGATGAGGCAGCCGAGCCAGACACTGCGCCTCTGTCGTTCACAGGTGCCACACCAGTCACACACACAGGCATCAATGCCTTGCACACCACACCGCTCACCATCTCCCTGCCCAATGGCGATGTGTTGCTGGCTGACACATCGCTCAACGCGGCTGCGGGCGACACCGTGTTGATTCGCGGCCCATCGGGCTGCGGCAAGTCCACCTTGCTGCGCGTGTTGGCAGGCATTTGGCCGCATGTGGCATCGCCCACTCACGACCGCCGTGGCGAGCCCATCACCTACGGCCCCGTGGTGTTGCCAGAGCGCAGCGTCTTCATGCCGCAGCGCCCGTACTTCCCAGAAGGCACTTTGCGACAAGCACTGGCATACCCCGACAGTGCCGAGCACTACACCGACGAAGCCTTGAAGAATGCCTTGTACGACGCACTGCTGCCGCACATGGTGAACGACCTGGACGTGGCCGGTCACTGGACACAGCAGCTCTCGGGCGGCGAACAACAGCGCTTGGCTTTGGCGCGTGTGTTGCTCAAGCGCCCGCGTTGGGTGTTTGCTGACGAAGCGACGAGTGCTTTGGATGAAGCCGCTGAAAAGACGCTTTACGAAAAGCTATTGACGATGGTGCGCCAAGAAGGTGGCGGTTTGGTATCCATCGCCCACCGACCTAGCGTGGCCAGCCATCACGAAACGGTGTGGCAGTTTGTGCCTGCGCCCGAGGGCAACACGGCTAAGTTCGTCCTTGTTGCCGAATGAAAAAAGCGTGTGCCACTCAGCACACGCTTGATCGCAAACGCCCTCAACCGCTGAGTCATTTCACTCAGCCGCACAAGCAGCGGATTACGCCTTCCAACGCTCCCAGCCTTTAGCGCGCAAATCACACGCAGGGCATGTGCCGCAGCCATAGCCCCAATCATGGCGATGCGTGCGGTCACCCATGTAGCAGGTGTGCGTATGCTCCACGATGAGGTCGACCAACTGATTGCCGCCATCGGCATGTGCTTTTTGGCCGAGGTCATAGGCCAGCTGCCAGGTCTGCGCTTTGTCAATCCACATCAAGGGTGTCTCGATCAACAAGCGGCGGTCCATGCCCAGCGACAACGCAATTTGCATGGCCTTCATGGTGTCGTCGCGGCAGTCGGGATAGCCTGAAAAATCGGTTTCGCACACGCCAGTGACGATGACATCTAAGTCTCGGCGATAGGCCAAAGCCGCAGCGAGTGTGAGGAACAACAGGTTGCGGCCCGGCACAAAGGTGTTGGGCAAGCCTGAGGCTTCCATCTTGAAGGCCGTATCGCGCGTGAGCGAGGTTTCGCTCACTTGGCCCAACACGCCAAGGTCAAGCAAATGATCTTCGCCCAGCTTGTGACCCCACTGCGGAAACTGCGCGCGCACTTGCGCCAGCACTTGAATGCGGGCTTCTAGCTCTACCAAGTGACGCTGGCGGTAGTCAAACGCCAAGGTTTCCACGCGCTCATATTGCGCCAATGCATGGGCCAAACAAGTGGTGGAATCTTGACCGCCCGAGAACAAAACCAGAGCGTTGCGGTGAATGGGGTTGCGTGCTTGCATGAAAGTGGCGTGCTGTTTAGTGCGAAGAAGAGGCAGGCGATGGGTGGGGCGAGGTGTGGGCCGCGTGCGCAATTTTGTCAGTCAGCGCAATGGCTAATGCGCTGAGCAAGAACGTGATGTGGATGATGGTTTGCCACATCAACACCTTCTCGTCGTAGTTGGCGGCGTTGATGAAAGTCTTGAGCAAGTGAATAGACGAAATGCCGATGATGGCCATGCCCAGCTTCACTTTCAAAATCGACGCGTTCACATGACTCAACCACTCGGGTTGGTCGGGGTGGTTTTCAAGGTACATGCGTGACACAAAGGTTTCGTAGCCACCCACAATGACCATGATGAGCAAGTTAGAAATCATCACCACGTCGATGAGCCCCAACACCACCAGCATGGTGATGGACTCGCTCAACTGCGTGACCGTCATGCCGTTTTTGTAGCCAATGCTGGTGACCAAGGCGTCCAGCGCGGTTTGACTGCCAAACGCCGCTTCAATCAGGTGGACCAACTCCACCCAAAAATGAAACACATACACACCTTGCGCTGCAATGAGTCCCACATACAAGGGCAGCTGCAGCCAACGGCTGGCAAAAATAAAACGCGGCAAAGTAGGGATTTGTTTCATACAGAACAATCTTTTGTGAATCTGCAAATTTTGCCTGAGCCCGCCTAAACTCCAGCCATGCTTATACAAATTTTCTCTTTAGTTTTGCACTTCGCCGTCGGCCTGGTGGCTGGCACCTGTTTGCTGCGCATGTACATGCACTTGATGGGTATTAACTTATCGCGCACTGGGGGTAACCCACTGGCGCCTTTTGTATTCGCCGTCACCAATTGGATCGTGCTGCCCGTGCGCCGTTATGTGCCCGCACTGGGCCGACTGGACACTGCCAGCTTGGTCGCCGCCTATGCGGTGCTGCTGGCCAAGCACTCACTGCTGTGGATCATGGCGGGCGCTACCTCTGAGTGGCTGGGTTTGTTTATCAACGCCGGCTTTGAGATGCTGAGCGTGATTTTGTCGAGCTTGATGTGGATGGTGATTGGCTATGCGCTCATGTCTTGGTTCAGTGCAGCTGCTGAAATTCGTTATTTCTTGGCGCAGTTGATCGAGCCATTGCTCACCCCAATTCGCCGTGTGCTGCCACAGATGGGCGGCGTGGATTTGTCGCCCATCGCACTGTTGCTGTTGATTCAAATTGCGGAAATTGTGTTGCACGGTTTGCGTGCGCAAGTGGTTTTATAAACGCGTCAGAAAGAGGCTTTCATGTTGCTCAAACGTCCATGGCTGGTGATTGGCTTAGCAGCCGCCACCTTGCAACTGGCCTCACTCAAAGTTGCGGCACAGACTGCCGCAACGCCTGCGACCTTGCCAGCAGTGGCCACCATCGCAGTGCTGGACGTGCCGCGCTACATGGGCACTTGGTATGAGATTGCAAAATTTCCCAACCGATTTCAAGCCAAGTGCGTAGCCAATACGCGCGCGCAGTATTTGGCGCAAACCGATGGCTCGGTGCAAGTGCTCAACAGCTGCACCACAACAGACGGCAGCACCATTGATGCACTGGGCAAAGCCATTCAAGTCGGGGCCGCCACCTCGCCCAAACTGCAAGTGCGGTTTGCACCCGCTTGGCTCAGCTGGTTGCCCATGGTGTGGGGCGACTATTGGGTGATTGACTTGGATGCCGAGTACCAACTGGCTGCAGTGAGTGACGCTAAGCGCGAATATTTATGGGTGCTGTCGCGTACACCGCAGACCAACGCAAAAGCTTATGAAGCCTTGCTAGATCGCCTCAAAGCACAACACTTTGATGTGAAAAAGCTAGAACCAACACCTCAACGTTAATCAGGGAAGCCACTATGCGAGTCAAACAAATCCTCACCGATGTGCAACTGGTCATTGCCGACCTTGAGGTGCCTTTGAATGGCGAACTGCGCAGCAGCCCAACTTTGTGTGCCCTCATTCCTGCAGCGAATGGCCATGAAGAAAAAATTGTGCCGCTCAACACACCGGATGGCCGCCCAATTTTTATGAACCTAGACAACGCGATTCAGCCCTCGGTTGACTAAGCTCTAGGCTTTGCTTTTGGCGTGCCGCAAGTTATTGCAGCGGTCATGGCTAATGGCTAGATTTTCTTGGTGGCTATTTCCACCTTCGCTGAGCGGTTGAATGTGCTCTAGCGTGGCGTCGACATGCGCCACATGCTCCCCGCACACCCAACACGGCACCACGCCATGCATTTGGCGCGATACCGTTTTGTAGATCTTGTCGCGGGTGAGCTTGAGCCGGCTCAAGGTGTTACTTCACCCAAGCAGTCAAAGTCTTGGCGTACGCGTCAAAGTCTTTGATGGGGCGCTTGGCCACACCCGACGCTTCAGCCGCACGTGCCACCGCAGGTGCGATGCGCTGGATGAGGCGTGTGTCGAATGGCTTAGGAATGATGTTGTCCACACCAAATGCCAAATCCAAACCGGGGTAAGCGGCTTGCACTTCGGCGGTCACTTCCAACTTAGCCAAGTCTGCGATTTCGCGCACGCACGCAATCTTCATTTCTTCGGTGATTTTGGTTGCACCGCAATCCAATGCACCGCGGAAGATGTACGGGAAGCACAACACGTTGTTCACTTGGTTGGGGTAGTCAGAGCGACCGGTGGCAATGATGCAATCGGGGCGCACGGCTTTGGCCAACTCGGGGCGAATTTCTGGCTCGGGGTTGGCCAAGGCCAAGATAAGTGGCTTGACGGCCATGGTCTTGACCATGTCTTGCGTCAACACGCCGGGGGCTGAGCAGCCCAAGAACACATCTGCACCGTTGACCGCATCAGCCA
>JACCDN010536265.1_pt1 | contig 17099 bp, 17 predicted proteins | sample 7441691 | NCBI WGS metagenome assembly JACCDN01 (sample SAMN15323439, study PRJNA562643) | freshwater metagenome | isolation source: river surface water | place: USA:Blue River Watershed | collected 2017-08-16
TATGGACTATAGCAAAATCCTTTAAAATATTTTTGTAACTTAGGGTCAATTTTGAGCATCATAAACTCTGGAATTTATTTTTAAAATAACAGAAATATTTCTAGACTTCAACAGATGCGACAGAACCCTAAAAAATGCATGAGCAAAAAACATCAATCCTCTGAAACCCAGGTAAATAGGGGGCTTGAGGACATGCACACCTTCGGATCGAGTGTTCGCATGTATCGGAGATGGAGAGGGTAAAAAGGGAGATTCTAGCGGTAAAATGGTAAAATTGGAGAAAGTGAGGTACGGGTCTGACGACAGAATAAAGCTCTGGAAAGCGCGCATTTACTGGGGTTTCTGGATTGCTTCGCTTTACTCGCAATGACGGTGAGAAAAGTTCTTTTTAAAAAATCTGGCGGAGTGGGTGTGTCAGTTTGCAAACTTTTCTCCATTTTAGAACGCTAGGTTTTCTGCGGGTTGCAGAGTTTACTCCTACACGCCGGCATGGAGGCATGTCTATGAGCAATGGAAAATTATCGATATTCATGCCTATGCGATGCTAATAAAGTCACAGCCAAATACGTGCAGCTGATCCTGAGGCCCAATTTTCTTGCTCCAAAACTCAAAGAGGCTATCCTTTTAGGGCATCAACCCCGCCATATGAAACTAGCTGATCTTATGCAAAACATCCCCAGCCTCTGGCATGAACAGGGCGAATTATTTGGCTGCGAGGTGGTGTGATTTTTTTTGACTATAAAACACTTTGTGCGTATAATATAGCAGTTATATAGGCCTTGTGTTAAGAGCCAGAAGTATAAAACGCAAAATTAATGGTAATTTATGAAAACACTTTATTTTGATTTTTACGATGAATCGCGCCAAAGGCAAGTTCCTGTTAGTGTTTATCTTCCTGAAAAAGAAGGCAATAACCTTCCAACAATAGTTTTTGGCCCAGGCTATCAAGGACAAGAAGATATTCAAAAAGAAGAGCTTGTTTACAAAAAGTACACCTATTTGGCAGAATATTTTACCGCAAAAGGATATGCTTTTGTGAGCATACAGCATGATGTTTTTGGCGATGTTGATGGTCTAGAAAAATTGGATCCAAATGCTATTCAAGATGAAGCTCGCCGTCACTTATATATCCGGGGAGAAGCCAATATTCTGTTTGCATTAGCACAATTAGAGCAACAAAATTTACCTCTTAGCTTAGATAAATTGATACTCAGTGGCCATTCCAATGGCGGTGATATTGCAAAATATTTTGTGAATCAACATCCAGATTTAGTCCACTGTGTGATTTTATTTGATGCAAGAAGAGCAAGACTAAGATCTGCATCACCTCTCCGTGTACTCATGTTTGAGGCAGATGATACCACCACAGATGCTGGTGTTATCCCTGAACCAGCCCAGGAAAACAATGCGATGCGCGCGAATCTTGATTTAACCGTCATCAAGCCAAGGGCCGCTCTTCACGCAAGTTATATAGATGGTGAAATAACTGAACCGCTTAAGAAGAAAATTTTCTCAGCGCTCGATTGGTTTTTGGTAGGTGTAACATGATCATAGAGCCAGATTTGCTCGAGGCAATACTTCAGGCTTTGCAAGATCACCTTGGTCCTCAAGTGAAAATCAATGATATCCAATTGTTAAGCGAAGCTGATAGACGGAATCGGGTTGCACGTCTGTTTTTATCTTCAGGCAATAATGAAACGCGATCCGTGATCTTCAAACAGTCACTCTCTGAGAAAACTAAAGAGACTACTGATGAAGATATTCTGGCAAGGTTCGCCAGAGATTTTGCTGGGCTCAAATTCTTGAACGGGTCTGACATTAACCACAGCATTCCGAAGTTTTTAGGCGCAAGCCAAAGTTTTAGATTTATCCTTCTTGAAGATCTAGGTGACACGCATATTAGCCTTGTTGATAGTTTAACTAAATCTGATCCTGATAAAGCAATAGCCGCGCTTAAGCGCTTTACCAAATCTCTTGCGCATTTTCATATGGCAAGTTACGAGCGTCTTGGGGAATATGATGAATTATTGACCTCGGCTCATCCGAAGAGGGAAACTCTAGAAGACCGCATCAAATGGAATGAAGAAGATTTGATACCTAAATTAGAGCTTGTTTGTAATCGCTTTGATGTTGCTTTTACAAATGAAGTGAAACAAGAAGCCATAGATGTAATCAAAATGAGCTTAAGCCCTGGAGATTTTTATGTGCTAACACACGGTGATATTTGCCCTGATAACGTATTCGACCATGAAGATAAAGACGAACTTCAGCTGATTGATTTTGAGTGGGTAAGGCCTGGAAGTAGCTTGCTAGATGCAACTTATTTTAGGATGAATTTCCCAACCTGTTGGTGCGCCAAAGCTTTGCCTGAATCAATTGTTAACGAACTAGAATCTCTTTACCGCGAAACAATTTCAAGCAAAATTGAGGCTAGCCTTGATGATGGCAAATACAATGAAAGCTATGTTGCGGCCTGTGGGTTTTGGCTGCTCAGCTCTATGCCATTTGCCCTGCGCATCATGGATAAAGATGAGTGCTGGCCATCCGGCCCTGTACCTGCTGATTCATTATGGAAGCAAGAAGCAAACTTGGCTAGGCCACGCTTTATCTCAAGATTGCAAGCATTTATAAAGGTGTCAAAAGAACATAATATGCTTCCTCATTTACGTAAGTCAGCTGAACAAATGCTAGAGCATGCTTATGAAAAATGGGATGACGCCAAACCACTTGGTTTATATCCAGCGTTTCAAAGTTAAAACTGTAAGCTGGATGTGTTATTTTTTGGGATTTTGACTTGATTACTTACTGTCGCCTTCAAAAATCTCACTTTTCTTTTCTTGAAAGGGGGTGGCGTCATAAAACAACTCGATTTTAGAGATGAGCCCATCAGTAAATTCCATCAGCACTGCCGCCCTGAACTTACCAATAGGGGCTGGAACGACCATATCATAGGCGAACATAATCTGATCGTGGCTTGCAAAACGTGATCTGATTTGGATGTCCTGCAATATGCCACCAAAGTTTTTTGCGGCTGTAACAATCTGCTCTTTGCCCTGCATTTCTGCGAGTGGCCCGATGAACTGCACATTATCATCCAGGTAGCCTGCCATCTTATCAAAATTTTTTGCAAGCATAGCATTGTAATAGTTCTCAGCGAGGTTCAAATTATCAGTTGTGTTCATATCAAATTCCTATTATATTATAAGCATACTGATAATATATTATAAGGACGCTGATATGTCAATAGATAAAGAGGTAGGTGTTAAAAGTTTGCTTGGATATAAACTGAAAAAGACCCAACATGCTCTGCGCCTTCATATGGACGAAGCTTTAAGAAATCTTGATCTTACCACACCGCAATATGCAGTACTGGCTCAATTAGAACTAAAGCCGGGAGCGTCTAATGCTGCACTTGCAAGGTCAGCTTTTATAACTGCTCAAACCATGCACGGCATTGTCTCTAATTTAGAAAAGCGAGGGCTTGTAGAGCGTAAAAGCGATACTTCTCATGGTAGGATTTTGTGCACAGAATTGACAGACCAAGGTCATAAAATTGTCATCCAAGCCCATGACATGATACGTGCCGTTGAAGCGCGTATGCTATCTACAGTAAGTAGAGAACATAAGCTGCTTCTGGAAAAGCTGTTGTTTGAGTGTTTTAATAATTTGCAGTAGTGGGGAATTAATGCACAATAAAAAAATTATTGTTTTGTACTTCCGAGTATTAGTGCTCATGGTTTATAGTGATATTATATCAAATAAATATTAGTACGAAAGGTTATGATAAATAATGAAGATTTGCCTTGCGCATTACAAATATTGGAATTAAGGACAAAAGTATTTGACCTTAATCTAAAGCAAATAGAGCAGGTTTACTACAGCAAAGCAAAAGAACTAAGGGCGTTGGATCACAAGCTTTACTTGCTTTATAAGAGCATCACTAAATATGATTTAGTATCTAAAATAAAAGAAGGTAATACACTTTTAAGTAGGCGAAGGAAATTTGAGCTTTACTATTAGCTTAATAAAGAAATTACAGTTATTGCCTAATCTTATAGCTTCTACATATGAAGATTATTCAGAATTGTCTGAGTATGCAAAACTTAATACTAAATTGTTAAAACAAGCTGGGGTAAAGATTTTACATGAATTGGATGCAACAGAGTTGCACCAAAATTTTTACTCCAATGCTTTTGATGCAATCATTTTCCAATTTCCGCACTCTGGTAGCAGAGAAGGGATAAATGGAGTAAATGCAAATTATGTTTTGGTAAGAAATTTTATAATATCAGCTTCACATATTTTAAAAAGAGACGGAGTAGTTTTAATAACCGTAGTTGATTCCGATTCTTATAACAATATGTTTCGTTTTGATGAGTTAGCTCAAGAATTAAGAATAAGCCAGCCAATAAAATACAAGTTTAATCCCAAAAATTATCCAGAATATGAACATACAATGACTCATCAAGATGAAAGCGGTATTGATGATTATTCTAAATTTGCAACTTATGAGTTTAGACTATGAATCAGCACTATTTATTCAAGGAGGAGACTAACATTCCTGGGCTTACATATATCCCGAACTATATTCCTATTGAATATGCAAGTGAACTGATACAGCTTATTGATGCCAATACTTGGAATTTAGATTTAAAACGTAGGATTCAGCACTATGGTTATAAATATGATTATACAGTGAGATCCATAGATCCATCCTATTACCTAGGGGAAATACTGCATTGGATAGATGAGTTGTGCGATAAATTATGCGTAGGCTCCATATTCATAGAAAAGCCAGACCAAGTAATAATAAACGAGTATATGCCAGGTCAAGGGATTGCTCCTCATATTGATTGCGTGCCATGTTTTACAGGTACGATTTGTTCATTAAGTCTCGCTTCTGGATGTGTGATGGATCTGACAAATGGTGATATTAAGAAATCTATACCCCTAGAACCTAATAGCTTGTTAGTGCTTCAAGGTGAAGCAAGATACAAATGGAAACATGGTATCGCTCCAAGGAAAATTGACAATGGAGTAAGGCGCGGGAGGCGTATTTCATTGACCTTTCGTAAAGTGATTTTATAAAATCAAAATTTCGAATATCCATTGCTACTCCTGGTTTTGTTCTCTAAAAAATGTAGGGTCAAAAAACATAAATCCTCTGAAGCCTAGGTAAATCCAGGGTTTGAGGGCATGCGCACCTTCGGGCCGAGTGTTCGCATGTGTCGGAGATGGAGAGGTCAAAAACAGAGATTTTAGGGGTAAAATGGTAAAATTGGAGAAAGTGAGGTACGGGTCTGACGTCACACTAAGACGCTGGAAAGCTCACAAATGCTGGGGTTTTGAGGATTCCCGCCTGCGCGGGAATGACATAAGAGAAAAGTCATTCTAACGAAATCTGGCGGAGATCGGTTTCCCCCAACCTAACCAACTCCAAACTGGGGTGGTATGGTTATTTAATAAGTTGAAATTTTGTCATAATCTTCATGGTAGCCATTCCCTCATGCACAATGGGACTTGCTGAATGGGTAAGGATAATACTCTCTTCCAGGGAATAATCGCATAATGTTGAATTTCCTATAAAATCATGATTTATCAATTGATTGACGTGAAAATCTCCTACTTTATGGAGTTTATATAATATATCTTTAGGCCCTAAAGGCATTCCAAGTGGGCCATAATAAGTTATCAAGCCGCCACATGAAGCATAAATAGTTTTGAAGTTCTCTAACCTACAGCTATATATTTCTTTAATATCAGGACATTCTAAATCCATCTTTTTTAAAACACCTCTATTGTAGAGATACCATAAAATACGCCGAGCGTAATTTGTGGCGGCTTCCTCATGTAAGATTTCTTGATTACCTAGTTCTACGGTAAACGCTTCTATTGGTGGGATATAATAAGTCTGGTTTTCCTCGTTGTACTGCTGTGTAAGCTGAATCCATGGAGCAAATGTAGCTTCATCTAAGGCGCCCCCAAAGGCATGAGGGATTTCTATAATAAACGGAATACCTAAATGAGTTGCTGACTCCATGGCATAACTTGGACAATACATATGGGGTACACAAACTGTATCACAATGTAGATCTAAGACAATATCTGCCTCTAAAGCTAGTTGTTGTAATTGCAAAGCAATTTTTTTGGAATAACTTTGGGGTGTACTATCTAATTTTTGTTGAATATAGTTTACCATGCGTGTTTTGAGCAAAGGCAATAAGTCCTCAAATGATGCGCCTATATTCTTTTCAAGGAATTCTGACACCAAAAAACTGAGGTCAAGGTAGTTACGGTTCCAGTTTTCTCCTGTTACTGGGTCAAAGCGGCCAAGTGTATATTCACCTAATTTTACATTTAAACCATAAGGATTAGCGATTGGTACTATTGTAACATCGCCTTGTGGAGGATTTTTTAGCAACTCTTCAATTAGATGCAAAGCCACAAGGTATCCTTGCACCTCTGATCCATGTATGCCGGACTGAATGTAAGCTTTCTTAGCTTTTGCATCTTTACCTGGAAAATAAAAAACAGGGATGGTTAGTTGTGATCCATCTGCTAAAATCCTTGTTTTAATATCTTTTCTTATCATAATAAATACCTTGATTATTTATTTAAGCCAAAATTGTGCTGATTGAGGTTCTCGTATTATTTGTATTGAGCCATGTTTGATCACAGCTTCTCCGGGTAGCTTATGGCAAAGGAAAAATGGCATAGATTCCGTAAAACCATAAGCTCCAACCTGCTGAAATATAATGCAATCCCCGGCTTGAACATCACTAGGTAACATATGATGCCCCATAAAATCTAGAGATGTGCAAAGAGGGCCATGTAACGCAAATTCAGTTAATTCAGCCTTAGATTCACGCAACAAAATTGCAGGAAATGCCTGCCCGACTAATGCAGGCCTAGCTAAATGATTAATACCACCCTCTAATACCAGAATTTTTTGACCATATGTTCCCTTAACATCAATAACGCGTGTAATATATTGGCCATGAGGACCGGTCATATACCGACCCATTTCTAGCCAAAATTCAGATAGTTCGTAAGTACTTTTAAGCTCTGAAACCAGATTATCAACTTCATCCCACACTAATGATGTCTCAGATTTATTATAAGGTATACCTAAACCTCCACCTACGTCTAAAACGCGAAAATCGTGATGTAGTGTTTTACACACCTCGATGGTATGCTGCCATATTGAACGGAGCTTATCCACAGATAAGATATTACCCCATTGAAAAACATGAAAACCTAAAAATGGTAATGATAGATTTGATAAACAATCAGCAGCTGTTTTTAAATCCATACCAAATGGGGTGATTTTTTCACCGCCCAAAATATTTTCTCCATCTTCTTCCCATTGTAATTGCAGCCTTAATAGGACCTTAGGCTTATATTGGTATTCTTTGGATAGGCTTTCTAACCGTTCCAACTGAGATGGGCTTTCAATAACAAACACTGATATATTATTTTCTAATCCTAGCCTAATGAGCGTATCTGGTTTAGCTGGCCCCGTCATAATAATGTTCCTTCCAGGAATTCCAAGAGATAAAAGTTGCAGCAACTCTCCTTCGCTTGCAACATCGAAATTAATATCTGCCTTAGCTAAGGTTTGGATAATAGCACCTAAAGGATTTGCTTTACAGGCAAAAAACAACTTACTAACTCCAGTGTTAATATGCTTTGCATGTTCTAATAATGCATCTAGATCGTATAAGAAATACGATTCAGTTTTGGCAAGATTTAATAATATTTCATTATTATTCATAAATATTCACCTTAAAAAATCCTCTAATACAACTGAAGCGTCAGTTTTCTCATCTCTATATTTTACAATTATAGCACAGCCTAAGTTCAAATTATGTTCTTGAGCAAAAGGTACATTGAGTATAGGTCTTGTACCAGGAACGACTACAGCATTTTGTGGTACTTCACCTTTCAAAATTGAGCCGTTCACAATATCATAAATTGGAATAGATTTTGATAAAATCACTCCTGGCGCAATTACAGCATTTTTGCGTACTAAAATACCTTCCACGAGAATAACACCTGCACCTATAAAACAATCGTCTTCCACTATCACAGGTCTATTCCCAATGGGCTCTAATACCCCCCCTATTTGCACAGCAGCTGAGAGATGTACTCTTTTTCCAATCTGCGCGCATGACCCTACGAGAACGTGGCTATCAATCATTGTTCTTTCATCGATATATGCGGCAATATTTATATAAGATGGTGGCATGATCACGACATTAGGCCCTATAAAAGCACCAGATCTGACTGAGCTTCCACCTGGAACAAGGCGTATATTATCCTCTAGACTGAAATTGCGAGGAGTGAGGGGTTCTTTATCCAAAAATCCGCCAGATATTTCTACAGTTTCTGATGAACGAAATACTTCAAGAATCCGTTGCTTAACCTCAATATCGACTTCCCACTCGCCATTAATTGAATGAGCCGCTCTGATTTTGCCAGATTCAAGTGATTTTAAAAACTCTTCATTGTTCATCACACTCCCCCTCTAAAAGATTAACTAACGCATGGCAAGATATAAGTTCATTGAGAGAGCCCAAATCTTCTCTAAACAAAGGAAGGCGAACTATATCATTCTCTATAAGGCCTATTTCTTTTAAAAGAGCCTTGATTGGTATGGGATTGCTCGCCGCAAAGAGTGCTCGACATGCCTTCCACCAAATTTTATCAGCACCATATTCACCTTTTCCATTGAGGGAGGTTTTTACATACTCTCGCACAGCTTTAGGCCAAGCATTTGACGCTACTGAGATAAGGCCAACAGCTCCCTCAGCGGCCATTGCTGGCATAAGATAATCATCCCCACAATAAATTGCAATATTTTGTGCTACAATTTGATAATCTACAATACTTTCTACAGTTCCACTTGAATCTTTGATAGCCATAAATTGTGGATGCTCAGATAAATTTTGTACTGTCTCAGTATGCAATTTTACTCCAGCTCTACTAGGAATATTATATAGTATAGCACCATGTTTAGCTGCATTTAACAAAGCTTCGAACCACCTTGTTTGCCCTAATATACCTGGTTTTGTATAAATGGGGGCTGTCATCAAATACCCTTCTATGTGTAAATCATTGCAAAAATTTATCCATTCCAAAGCCTCAGTAAAATTATGGCTTGGTACACCAACAATTATTTGAGTATTAAGTTTTAGGCTGCAAATAAATTCTAATGCCTTGCGCTTTTCTTGCAATGAAATAGATAATCCCTCTCCAGTACTGCCAAATATTACAAGCCCATTGCCTGCTTTCTCCTGGATACGTAAAAGTCTCTCCAATGAAATATAATCTATTTTTTCTCCACCATTTGTGAATGGAGTGACAGATGCTGTATATAATGTTTGATTAATCATATTGCTCCTCTTGTAATTTATTTTTTATATTTTGAAATTCTGACCGAATTACTGATGTAACTACTGCAGGTTGGAAAGCCCAGATATGTTCAGCATCTTCAATGCTTCCAACTGGCAAGATTTCAATCGCTGTACCAGTAAGAAAAGCTTCTGAAACGCTAGATAGATCGTCCAACGTCATTATTCTTTCCTGCACTTCGATCCCTAATTTTCTGGCAATATCAATACAAGTGAGTCTTGTAATGCCATTCAAGAAGCAAGTTGGAGGCGGTGTACATAACTTTCCATCAATAACAAAGAAAATATTAGAACTTGTTGCTTCTGCGATATTGCCTCGGTGGTCAAGCATTAGCGCATCATCAAACCCAGCAACCTCAGAAGATTTTTTGCTCAGCGAAGAAATCATATATAATCCTGCGGCCTTACTATGAACAGGGGCGGTAGATGGATCTGGCCTTCTCCATTGCGCGATATTCATCTTGATACCTTTGGTGTAAAAGTGTTCAGGATAATTAATAGGACGCTCCCATATGGCAATAGCTGTGTGAACATCTGCATTACGATGAGAAACTGTCATAACTTTGCTACCACACCAGCTGATGGCACGGATATAGCCATCCTTATAATGACCTTTATCAACTAAAAGCTGTGTAGCTTTTATAAGCTCTTCAGAAAAATATGGTATCTCAAAATTTAAATAAGCTGCTGACTTATGAAAGCGATCATAATGCTCTTTCGGCTTCAATATATTCCCATTATATGAACGCAGCCCCTCGTATACACTACTTGCATAGTGTAAAGCATGGGTCATGATATGGCACTTAGCATCCTTCCAATCGATTATTTCTCCATCTAGCCAAATAAAGCCTGGCAATTGATCAAACATTCTTACCCTCCAACAATTCTTTATGTAATAGATTAGCCACTTCGTCAGCACTGATTTTAGGCACTAAAATTCCTATGCTAGAATTACTAGCCCCATAGCAAACAAGACGTATCTTATAAGGTTTGATAATTTCTAGAATTTTCTGAATAAAACCTGGTACAGTTAACCCATAACCAACAATAGCAATTAAAGTTAGATCCTCTTCTATGACAATTTCAGCAAATTTTTTTAATTCAGAAAGCAGGCTTTTATTTTCCATAAAAGGATTTATGTTATGCGACCCTATATTTGCATTATCTATAGTAAGAGCAACGCTTACCTCACTGGTTGTAATAAGATCGACGCTGATTTTATAATATGCTAATATATCAAATATGTTGGATAGAAAGCCATACACATTGAGCATTTTCAGACTCTTAATTGTAATCAAAATCTGATTGGTACGCATTGTAATAGCTCTTATACAAACATCATTTGCAAGATTACTATCCTCTACTCTAACCAATGTACCTGGCTTTCCATGATCAAAAGTGGAAAGAATTCTGATAGGAATTTTTGCACGCACACATGGCTCTAAAGTTGCAGGATGTAGAACTTTTGCTCCGAAATTTGCCATTTCTGCCATCTCTTGAAACGTTAATTCTGGAATTAGCTGAGCATTGTGTATTCTATTAGGGTCACTGGTATACACCCCAGGCACATCAGTATATATCAAAAGCTCATCTGCATCCATAGCCTCCGCAATAAGCGCAGCGCTGTAATCGCTCCCTCCCCGCCCCAAGGTTGTTGTATCTCCGTACGCTGTGGAGCCTATAAACCCTTGTGTAATAAACAATCTTTGAGGAAAGGAGTATGCTTTGATTTGATCAAGCTGAGGTGTTGCCTTGCCATAATGTTCATCTGTCAACATAAACAAGCGAGCATCTAAATGCATTCCATCTACTCCTTGTTTTTGTAAATAGGCTGTAACAATCAATGAAGATAGGTCCTCTCCTATAGAAACAATACGATCTATAGATTTTGCATCAACTACCTGAATTTCATTAAGCTGTCCTAAAGTGCCGTTTATTTCCTCCTCTAACTCAAGCTCCAACTCTGCAATAAGATTCAGATGTATACTTAAAAGCCGATCTTTAAGACTTGTTCTTGCGATTTTATCCGCCTTACAAAATTCAACTAATAAGTTAGTAACGCCTCCTACAGCACTCACAACAACAGTACGTATATTTGCATCAGATGTAATTATTTCTGCAACTTTACGGATAGCAGCAGGAGTTTTTACGCTTGTGCCGCCAAATTTTGCAACAACATTATAAGACATAGCCTTCCTCCTGGAAACATAAATAACTTTCCATATTTGTTATTACTGCTCCAGCAGCACCTCGTACCAAATTATGAGTTAGGGAAACTAAACCGATAACGTTTGGTAAATCTCCCTGGCATAGATGCCCAATGTGAGCTCTCATATCGTTATGAGCTAAGTCTTTTGTACTCTGAGGCCTTCCGTTCTTCTCATGTAATATGTATAGTCCTGGATAACGCTCATTCCATTTACTGTACGCAGATAACGCATCATTACGTGTTACACTATTTTTAAATGTCACATGTAAAGTTACAGTATGTCCGTAAAGGACTGGTACTCTATGCACGTGTGTTGTCACAGCGAAAGAAGCAGAAGAAATTGGTGTACCCAATATTCTTTTTGTCTCTTCTGTAATTTTATTCGCTTCATCTGGGATGTGAGGAATGGTATTAGATAAAATATCTAACGAAGGCACGCCAGGGTATCCAGCACCACTCACGGACTGTAAAGTGGCTACACTTATATGCTCTATCTCACCAAGTTCCATTAATGGTGCCAAACCTAAGGTAGCACCAACAGCAGAACAATTTGGGTTTGTGATGATTTTTCCTGATGTATCCTGATTTTTTAGAAGTGATAAATGAGATTTATTAATTTCTGGTATCAATAATGGTACATTGGGTGTCATTCTAAAAGTCGACGCATTAGAAAACACTATCTTACCCTGATTTGCAAGCATTGGTTCTATATTTGCAGCAATATCCGAAGGTAGGCAAGATGCAACGAAATCAGCTTTTAAATTGGAAGCATCCATAAGTTGCATTGATGCAACTTCATCCGGCATTGGCATAAAAGGCTCACGCCAATCACACACTTCGCCAAATATTTGTCCCGCCTTTTGTTCTGAAGCAACAAGTTCGGTAATACGAAACTTTTTATTATTAGTCAATAAAGCAATAAGTTTCTGACCCACAGTGCCTGTGGCACCTAGTATAGCAATAGAAATAGCCATAATTTCTCCTTAAAACGATTATATATATTTTTAGATTTTATATGTAAGCATATCAAATAAATATTAATAATTGCTTACGCGAGAGGCATAGCGCCTAAAAGATATGTGCGGCTAGGAGCGCCGCTTTCGTTTTGAGGAAGCGGTGTGCTTTATAGAGAAATAATATGCACAACAAAATAACATTTAAAAGCTTTATAAAATATATTAACCTGAACGTACGGCTTAATATTTTCCACCATACCAATATTTCACCAGAAAGTCAAATGAATTTGATCATTTTATTTTTAAAACATCAGCTATGGTATATAATCCGACAGATGGCTTAGTATCTGCTAGCCATTCGAGGATTTTTATAGCACCTTGTGCAAATATATCTCTGTTAAATGCAACATGTCTAATAGAGATCATTTCGTTAGGACTGGTGAAGGTAATTTCATGATCTCCTGGAATATTGCCAGTGCGCTGTACATTAACTCCTATAATATTTTCCGGCCTAGGGCCTTCTTCAAGAGTTAAGGCTTCATAACTCATGCTATGGTAAAGTTGCTTAGTGTCTTGGATATCTTGGATTAGCGAGTTAGCGGTACCTGAAGGTATGTCTATTTTATTACGATGATGTTTTTCTACTATATCAATATCATAATCATTCCCAAGTATCCTAGCTACTTCTCTTGCTATGTACCTCTGAATATAAGCCCCAATACTGGTATTAGACGCAATAACAAGTGGCATTTTTTTAGCCGCTTGGTTTAAAAGATCTTGATATGAACCTTGCTGCCACCCTGTAGTACATATCACCAAAGGCTTTGGGAAGTTTAGAGCTTCTTCCAAAACCATTTGCATAAGTTCAGATTTTGAGAAATCAACAATGTAGTCATTCTCAGAAAAAATCTCTGCCAAGGATATAGTATTGCTTTTAGATTTGCTGAAACCTGGGCCACTAATAAAATACTTATGTTGAGCTATTTTTTCTTGTAATAACTGCCCCATACGCCCAGTACATCCAATAATGCCTATTTTTTTCATTTTTTCCTCATGCTATTTGTTGTTGTAAAATGCCGCGCAAGTGTTCATCAAAGCCTTGCTTATTCTCTCCTAAATTTTTGAAAAAGGATTCTTCAGCCTTGAGCAAATCTTTTGCTGCGCCTTGAATTTTAACGCTACCTGCATCCGTTAATTCTGAAAATTTAGAACGTTCATCACCACCTTCATCAGATAGAAAGATGTACTCACAATAGTCGCCGATATCTTGGATAATCCGTTCAAAGCGGTAATAGGCTAGCACATCCTGATTTATCTTTGTTTGACCGTAGCCCTTATAAAATAGTGATTCTTCTTCGGCGGCTGTCAGGCCACTATCCCAAATGCCAGCGCCGATAAACATCAGATCTCGCTCGACGTGGGCAAAGATAAGCGTATCCCAATCAACGATATAAAGGGCTTCTTTATCAACAATCAGGTTCCAACCATGCATATCAGCATGGCATAAAACATAAGTAAGAGGCTGTTCTTGGATCGTGATTGCAAGCTCTTCAGCGTGCTCCACAAGTTTAAGGATTTCGCTACTTTTGGATTTCAGGAACAGTGCCATTTTTACAGCGATAGGCTCTTCAAAAACCTCACTTTCGATACGCACCAAAAATGCTTTGACGGTCTCGCGCCATTTAGAAGAGAAGGTCTCCCGTGATACATCTTTTGTTATTGATGCAGGAATATCGGTGCTGTGAAACTTTTTAATGGCCGCACCAAATTGAGCCCACTGCTGGTCTGATAGTTTAGCTTCTACGCCATTACGGCCTTCGATATAAGGGTAGAGAATTGCTTTGAATGATGCCAAACCTGTCCAAAGTTGCCCTGTTTTGGTTGCAAGAGGTGGGATCACTTGCTTGATGCCCAAGTCAGCAATATATTTAGGCACTGATACGGAGGCTTTTAGAAATTCACCGCTTCTTAATTTAAGAAAGTGGTCTGCTCCGTCAGTGGTTGTCACGCGATAAACCGCCGTGTTGAAATCAGCGCCAAGAGGCAGAAACGTTATTTTTTCCACAGTCAGCCCATACGCCTCCCGTAAACACGCAATGATTTCTTCGTCTTTGAGATTAGGTTTTATTAGCATTATTGCTCACTCATTGAAGTCATCGTTCCTGTTAAATAAATTTAGCTACGCATAACATATGTAAACATACCATATTTCATTTTGGAAGGATAGCAGAAACTGCTTTCCATCCCTTGATTTACCTTGTTTTCTCCATTTCGAATCTCTCTCGCTACTCAGCTTTTCGTTCTCTAAAAAATGAGGGGTCAAAAAACGGCGATCCTCTAAAGCCTAGGTAAACCAAAGCTTTGAGGACATGCGTACCTTCACCCGGAGTGTTCGCATGTATCGGAGATGGAGAGGGCAAAAACAGAGATTTTGGGGGTAAAATGGTAAAATTGGAGAAATGAGGTGCTGGTGTAGCGCTAAACAAAAACTCTGAAAAGCTCACAAATACTAGGGTTTTGAGACCTGCTGACGCTAGCCCAAAAAGACGTGAGAAAAGTTCTCTGTAAAAAATATGGCGGAGCGGGTGTTATCTTTTGCGAACTTTTCTCCGCTCGTAAAATCGAGGATTATGGCAGTACACAGAAGGAGTGATGAGTTCGCAATTCGTTCCACCGAAGTGCGGATGGAACGATTTGCAAACTTTTTGTGCGTATGAATTCTGACATGACAGCCGAATACGAATATCAAGTTAGCGATTTCTACATATATCATCCTGCATCTCATTCTGCTTAAGCTTCTGTTGCCAACTAAGAGCTTTAGATGAATCATCAGATGTAGATGATAAGAACTGTTCTGGGTCTAGCATAGCACTTATTGGTGAACTAAGTGTTAGAGTATTCTCTTTTGACAGAGTATATTTACTTATATCTATACAGCTACTTAAATGTATATTCTGTTGAGAATGATATTGTGTTGTATATGTCATATATCCTCCTATTTCTGAATTATTGCCTTGCGTAATTAAATGATTAGCTGATTTTAGATTAATGTGTAAAGTGGCAAGTTTAAGTGGAGAAATGTATTGTTGATTAACCACAAAATTAATTTTATATACCGTTATCCGAAAATAAAATTACTATCTTTTAAAAGCTCTTCTGGGGTAATATTATGGACAATGAGTTCTAAATTATCAAGGAACATTAAGGTTACAGCATTATGCTCCGTATCATGATAATATTCAACTTGTTCTAATCCTTCAATATCCAAGTTAGATAGATTAATTTTATCTTTTTCAGCCGGAGTAAAGTCCAATATTTCATGAATTAGCTTGTTGTTTGGATTTTTATTGAATTCTAAAATAAATCTGTCTTGCCCTTTCCCGCCAGCAACAATTTTGCCCAAATCTCCACTAAAAGTTATTTTATCATCTCCTTCCATAGCATGAATGATTTTTTTATAATCCTTTGTATTAACAATATCATTAGAACTAGTAAGGCGTTCTGGAATATCAAAAAGTAGATTTATACTAGTGTCATTATTTGCAAATAAAATCATCTCTATATCAGAAATACTATTCTTTGTAGATACTCGAATTACTTCTTCTGTTGCAACGTTTTTGACCATTATAAATCTTTCTACATCTCCTCCTCTAGTAGACTCGTCTTTGAAAAAATATTCATAATCAGCAGGAGATGAATTAAATATTTTGAGAATATTTCCAGAACCAACTTCATGAATAAAATCACTTCCATCACCTGGTTCCCAATAATATGTATCAATACCTTCTCCACCATATAAATTGTCTATGCCCTTTCCACCTTCAATATGATCATCTCCTCTTGAACCTTCTATGGTATCATCTCCATTCCATCCATAAACATAATTAGTAGGCTGCTTTGAATCCACTAGGTTTAACAAGTCATTTTCTGTTGTACCAATCCATTTATAATTATTATTTTCTACTATTACAGACGAAAGTGTGTTCTCAAAAAAAACTTCCTTTATGCTGTTTTGATTCTCAATAATCAATTTATCATCGGAAGATTTTGCAAGAATACAAAGCTTCCATTTGTTATCAATCATAGTATTTAGAAACTCATAATCAAATTCTGCACCTTTTGTGATTATAATTGTGTTGTAATCATTATGGGTGTCTACAATTATATCTGTTCCTTCATCCATAGCCCAGATATACGTATCATCATTTTCTCCTCCTGCTAAAACATCATCGCCTTTGCCACCTGTTATTATGTCGCTTCCTCTACCACCGTAAATCTCATCGTCTCCTTCTCCTCCAGAAATAATATCTGAACCATCTTCTCCATAAAGCTTATCATCTCCCTTGCCTCCGATAATCAGATCGTTGCCTTCACTGGCATATATTACATCGTTCCCATCTCCTCCTATCAGTTTATCAGCACGATGCTGTCCATAAATTGTCTCTCCTTCGTTTTTTGCGTAATACGGAACCATAGAAAGATCTATAGGCTCCTCTCCATTTGTAAATTCTATAGTATTGA
>JACCDN011077508.1_pt1 | contig 17094 bp, 19 predicted proteins | sample 7441691 | NCBI WGS metagenome assembly JACCDN01 (sample SAMN15323439, study PRJNA562643) | freshwater metagenome | isolation source: river surface water | place: USA:Blue River Watershed | collected 2017-08-16
CCCATGGCAAATAAACCTAAAATACTTACTGATGAACGTTTTGAACATGCCGTTAATTTTGTTTTGTCGCATGAAGGTGGATACAGTGATGATCCCGATGATGATGGCGGCGAAACCAAATTTGGGATTTCAAAACGCAGTTACCCTCATGTTGATGTAGATGCTTTGACAATCGAGCAAGCAAAAAACATTTACAAACGCGATTTCTGGGATACCCAGCTTTACAAAGATATCAAGGACATCAATCTTGCGACCAAAGTTTTCGATCTGGCGGTAAATATGGGATCAAGTTGGGCACATCGATTGATACAACGTGCATTAAAATCCACCGGACAAAATATTGCTGAAGATGGTGTGTTAGGCCCAATCACTTTAACTGCCATTAACAAAGCTGATCTGACGGATTTGCTTGCAGCCTTAAAATCAGAAGCCGCCGGATATTACCGAACACTCGCAGCCACTCAACCTAGAAAAGCTAAATTTCTTAAGGGCTGGCTGAAACGAGCTTATGCATAAACTTAAACAGGAGACAAAAAATGAAAGCAGGCATTAAAACCACCGAATTTTGGGCAACACTTCTTGGTACTATCATCGTTGCAGGAACAGCAGAGCTGGGATTAACGCTTAATGAAGCATCCGTAGCCAGTATTGCGGCCATGGTCATTACCTACGTTGTAGGGCGCGTGATGAATAAAAACACGCAGGCCAAAATTGATCAGAAGTCTTGAGCGATGACGCCCCTTTGGCTATCCGCACTGATTGCAGCTATTCGCGAATTCAGCCAAACTTTTTTAGCTTATATGCTTGGCCAGGAACGGTTGAAACGTGAACAAGCAGAGGAAACCGTAGAGCTCCATGAAACCTATGAAAAACTGGATGAGCAAAATAAATCTTATCGTGATCGGGGTAAGTCTGGTCTGCTTGAGCGGCTGCGCAAGCGTAGGGATGCAGAGCCAAAGTAGCTGCCCAACTTATCCCCGTTACACCCAAGAAGAATGGCATAAGATCGAGCAGTCAGTCGCTGAATTACCAGAACAAAGCCCGCTGATCCCAGCGCTGCAAGACTATATGGATTTGCTGGATAAGTTGGAAGCTTGCCAAAAATATTGAGATTGAATTATTTTCTAAAATAGAGTACTATGTAAACATAGTATGTCAGAAAAATCAATTTGAGGTTTTGTCCGTATCATGAAAATTATCTCTTAAAGTAGCCCTACAAAGGGCATAAGACCAAAGCTCTTCAGCTTACGTCTTAATTCGTTATAGCCCTAAATACTTTAAAGAGATGCATATGATACATAAACCGATTCAGATCAAAAATCTTCAGCTGTCCTTCCCACATAAAACCTGTTTTGACGATTTTAGTGTGCAAGTCCCTTATGGTAGCCGTATTGCCATTATTGGTCGTAACGGGTGTGGAAAAACGACGTTGCTCAAAATATTGAATGGCATGGTGGAGCCTACAAGTGGTGATGTCTTAAGTGCAGCTGATGTGATTATTGGCTTTGTTCCTCAAATTGTTGAAGAATTTGATTCGTTAAGTGGTGGGCAGCGCTTAAATGCGGCAGTGTCGCAAGCATTGAGCCTTGAACCTAATGTTTTGCTTCTCGATGAGCCAACCAATCATTTAGACAGACATAACCGTAAAAGCCTGATGCGAATGTTGCAATCTTATCCTGGCACACTCATTGTCGTGTCTCATGATACCGAGTTACTGCGTCATTGCATTGATACCCTATGGCATATCGATAATGGGCAAATCCGTGTATTTTCCGGCAACTACGATGATTATATCCGCGAAATACGCAAAGCTAGATCCTCCTTAGAGCAAGAAATAACGCGCCTCGATCGGCAAAAGAAAGATATGCATCATGCTTTAATGAAAGAGCAAAAACGAGCTGCTAAAAGCAAAGCCAAGGGTGAAAAAAGCATTCACCAAAGAAAATGGCCCACGATTGTAAGCACAGCCAAAGCCGGTAGAGCTGAGGAAACCTCTGGCCGCAAAAAATCTGCTATCGATCATAAAAAACAGGATTTAACCGATCAACTTTCCAATCTGCGCCTACCTGAAATTATTGTGCCAAAATTTTCGTTAAATAGTGCAGACATTGGTGATCGAACGATTGTATCGATTAGTGACGGCAGTGTTGCCTATGCGGAGCAAGAGCCTCTACTTCAAACAATCAGTCTCTCGATAAGCTCAAGAGATCGTATCGCTATACAAGGTGATAATGCTAGCGGAAAATCAACCTTGATTAAGGCAATTATGGATGATACCTGTGTTATAAAATCTGGCAATTGGTATGCGCCTAAGATCAGTGATATTGGGTATTTGGATCAGCATTATGGTACCTTGTCAGCGGAAAAGACCGTATTAGAGACCATTGCTGAATTAGTGCCAACCTGGCCCCATATTGCAGTACGTCGTCACTTGAATGACTTTTTATTTCGTAAAAATGAGGAAGTGAATGCCCTTGTGAGCACGCTTTCAGGTGGAGAAAAAGCAAGGCTCAGTCTGGCACAAATCGCAGCCAAAACACCCAAACTTCTAATCCTCGATGAAATCACCAACAACCTTGATTTAGAAACAAAAGAACATGTGGTGCAAGTCCTAAGGGAATTTCCCGGTGCGATGATAGTCATCTCCCATGATTCTGATTTTCTGGAAGAGATTGGGATTACTGAGGTGGTTGATGTTCATAAGTTTAATGTGCGTTAATCCACAATCAGGCTTTCGTCTTTATGAGAGGAAAGAACAATTTGTGTCATTGTTTTTGAAACATTACACTGGCCTTTTAAAAAATCAGTAATGAGGTGCTCTAAGGACTTGGTACTACAGCAGCGCACCTTCAATAAATAAGAATGCTCCCCTGTAACATGATGGCATTCTAAAATAGACTTATTACTACCAACTGCTTCCAAGAAATCTTTACGATGTTCCGCTTTGTCTACAGTAACAAAAATGAAAGCACATAGGGCCATATCCATAAATTCTGCAGATACGAGTGCTGTAATTTTTTTGACATAGCCATTTTGCTTTAATCGCCTGAGTCGCTCATTTGCAGCAGAAGATGAGAGTCCGACTTTCTCACCTAACTGTGTGCTCGTAAGGGCTGCATCCTGCATGACACACTCTGCTATCATGCGGTCTAGGTCATCATGTTCGCTATTTTGTATTGACATAAATCTATATCTCATTATAATATCCTGTATAAGATATAATACACAGGATAAAAACTTATGTCAATGTTGCTTTACCTCTTTAAAGCCTGGATGATAGGAATTGCTATTGCTGCACCTGTCGGGCCTATAGGCATGTTATGTATAAAGAAAACACTGGAGCTGGGCATTAAAGGTGCTTTACTCGTCGGATTAGGTGCAGCGCTTGCGGATAGCGTTTATGGGCTTATTGCAGCACTTGGGCTTACAGCCGTTTCCCATATTATGATCTCAGGTAGCGGAGCCCTTAAATTAATAGGAGGTATCTTTTTATTGTACCTTGCCTATAAAGAAGCAAAAAGTGGTGTAGCAAGTAATGAGGCGCATGTTAGTGAAAAAAGTCGTATCAAGCTTGTGAGTGAGGTATTTTTTCTCACATTAACAAACCCTATGACTATTTTAAGCTTTGTTGGAATTTTTGCGTCCATTGGCGCTGGATCTTCCCAGGGCTTAGAATCAATTACGATGGTGGTTGGCATATTTCTTGGCTCGATGACATGGTGGTGTGTACTTGGAGCTGTCATAACTAAAATTAAACATAAGTTGCCGAAAATCTGGCTTGAACGGATAAAATGGGTTTCATGTTTTATATTAGCAAGTTTTGGGTTAGTAGCTATTTTTAGCAGTTTGATGAATTAGCAATGGGTGATACTTTTGCTTTTTCAGAATAAACAGCTTCAATATTGTGACCATCCGGATCAATAACAAAAGCTGCGTAATATCCATCTTCATATTGAGGCCTAAAGCCAGGTTCTCCGTTGCACTTCCCGCCACTCGCAAGTGCACTTTTATAGAAGGCATCAACATCTTCTTTGCAAGACGCATTAAAAGCTAAATGAACATGCTCAGATAAAGGTGACTTTTCATCAAATTGGCGTATTTCAAACATATCGTGAACGCTTGTTCCGTAACCTACAACAACACCTTCAATTTCAAGCACCATCTTGTATCCTAAAGCCGCCATAACATGGTCGTAGAACTTACGACTCCTTCCTAAATCTTTGACTTTAATTTGGACATGGTTAAAAAGTTTCATTCGTTAACTATTCCTAATTTTAATTTTGCCTTATTAACTTCGGCTTGGTTTTGTTCCAAGTATTTTTCATGCTTTGTTCCACTATAAACAAAACTGCTCCCTAAATACTCCATACCAAGATATTCGCATATTTGTTCAAAGGTATCTTCAAAGCCTTTTGGATAAGAATCCCCAAAACTTGCTATAACAAATAATTTTTTACCCCTTAATTTACGACCTAAATCTTTCCTGATCTTAAGCAGGTCACTGAACCTATCAAAAAAGATTTTATGTTGCGTGCTCATATTGTACCAATAAACTGGCGTTCCAACGATCCATGTATCATACGCTAGTAATTTCTCTATCAAAGGTATAAAGTCATCACTCTGATTGCGATGTTCATAATCAAAAGGGCTGATGTCAAAGTTATTAAGGTCAAATAATGTGGTACCTGAACAACCTAAAATATCATCGATAACTTTTCTGGTATTACCAAAACTTCGAGAAGATCCAAAAATAATTACTTGCGTCATACTTTTTCCAAAATAAATTCACATCTCTGCCTAACCGTGAGCCCTTTGGGTACCATCATAATGTCAAAGCCAAACTCTTTATAAACATCCAGGTGAATCTGCTCAAAAATCAAAGCATCTTCATAAGAAATTTTTCTGGCATCGGTATGCTCTATAAAGCCAAGGTTTTCAAAAAAGAATATCCAGTTTTGGTAAACGCCGTTTTTTAGGCAACGATCAATTTCATCAAGCAATACAGGTGAAGGCGTAAATTCTATACCTTTCCAATGGGATAAATATTTACCAAGGGCATAGGTGCAAAAAGGTGAGCGGTCGTAAAATTGCAGATCTCCTGTGGCATCCATCTGTCGCATTTTTTGCATATGCGTAATTTGATCTACAAAATCAGGCTCTTCCCATGGCTTTTCTATGCCCTTAGCTTGCTCTTGGCTAATAACATCTGTTGCAGCTTCATGAATTACAGTATGCCCTAATTTTTCTAGCTCTTTGATGACAGAAGTTTTTCCACTGCCTGGAGTGCCGGTAAAGATGAAGCGTTTAACTTGATTTAAATTATTCATAAACCAACATCCATTTCAATCAAGCAGGCGAGCCTTGCCGGCGCTTCTGTACCATCTTTAATTTTGATGGGCAGGATCATAACAAAGCCTCCGGTTGGTGGCATATTATCCAGATTTGCTACATTTTCTATGATAATTTTTCCAGCGCTTAAAAAGATTGTATGCACTTTAAAGCCATCCTCAGGGCGATCGGGCGAGAGTGTATCAATACCAATGGCACTTACACCTCGTTCAAGCAAAAGTGATGCGGCTTCAGAGGATACGGATGGAAACACATGGTTGTTATGATATTTAGAAGGTGTGTGCCAAAATTTATTCCAGCCAGTTTTAACCATCACGCATGAGCCTTTTGGAATAAGTCCATACTTGCTTTCAAAATACGCCACATCTTGCTCGCTGAGGCTATAACGTTCATGGCATTTACCCGATACATCAATCACCACGCACGGCATTATCAAATCATTTACATCAAAATCATGGATGAATCTCCCGCCAGCAATACAGTGGCTTGGCGCATCCATATGAGTGCCGATCCCAGCATGCATTTTAACTTTCATCACGCGGAATTTATCTTCGTCTTCGCAATCAGAATAATCTATATGCACATCATGATTAAACCCGCAGCCACCATTCCAGGTAGGGATCGTGCTATCCAGTGCGTGGGTCAAGTCGATAAGTTTGTAGGGGAAAGTCATAATTTACCTAATTCTAACAATCGCTGGATTCTTTTGGGGTATAGCTTTTTCATCCAGGCATCCTTTGATAAATCTTCATAAGCAAGGCGTGCGTACTTTTGGCTTTGCTCCCCAGTTCCTTTTGCGAAATGTATTTCAGCAAGTTCTTCGTAAACAAGGCCACGTCCAACGTAAATCAATTCCATTAGTAATAGGCTTTGCTCAGATATTTTTTCATACTCTTTTAAGAGATCATTTTGGATATCCAAGGCTTGATCTAGTTTATTTAAACCACGCAACGCTCTTCCCATACCCCAAAAAGCGCCACGAATAACGATCTGGTCTCCGCGTTCTTCAGCATGGGCTTTACACTTCTGGAAAGATTGCAGAGCTTCCAGATATTTTTCTGTTTCTATATAATTTTGCGCCAAATTGTTATAAATAGGACCAAGCCATGCATGGCAGCGCTCATCTTTTGTTTGTTCAGCCAAATTAATCGCGCGTTTATTCCATTCAATTTTGTCTTCTGCGTGCTTTTCTACAATCGCAACCATATGTGCTGCATTAACTGTATGAAAATCAAATTCAGGGCTTAATTTTGCTAAATCGTAAGACTGAATAAAAAAGAATAATGCCTGATCCAATCTATCACTCTGGTGATAAACTCTGCCTCTTTCCAATAACAATCTTATTTTAGCTAATTGATACTGAGGCTCTAATAGTCTTTCAGCCTCATCTAAAGTCTGGTGAGCAATATCAAACTTTTGTTGCATTGCTTGAGCTAAAGCGATTTGAGATAGTATTTGTAAATAGATTGATTTATCAGCACATTGTTCTGCTTCAGGAAGTAATGCTGACAAGTTTCTTTCTATATCAACAGGATTGCCTGTAAATAAATCATCAAAATGATCAAGCCGTGATGTAATAAAGCTTTCATTCATACGCTTGATAACCTCTTCGTAAACCACAACACCAAGTCATCATCAAGCAGGTAGGTATTACCCGGAATCGTATGGTCATAATTATAAGTAACGCCTTTACCGTCAGGGATATAGCCGCGTTTCACGTAAAGCCTTTGAGCCGCCCCATAGCCGCCATCTTTTCCTGCATAGAGACCAACCCCGATACCAATGTTTTGGCTTTTTGTTGCAGCTTCTTTTTCAGCACAATCAAGCAGCAAGGAACCAATGCCCATTTCTCTGAATGAAGGCAATACGTTTAAATCCATAATCTCGGGGATGCTTTGCGCTTTAAATGACGGATATTGTGATTGCCATTTTAAGGTCACATAACCTGCAAATTCGCCCTTGAAGTGAGCCAGCCAAACAAGCCGATCTCCTGCTTCTTGCTCATTTAAATATCCTGCAAAAAGTGATTCCGGTTTATTCCAGCCGATTTGGTTAAAAGCAGATACAATAATGGGGATATCATCTGTAATGAATTTATCAATTGAGATACAGAGCAGTTTATTATCAATTGTATACATGCATTGTTGAGCATTAAAAAGTTCAAAACTCCTGATATATTCCATACTGATTGTCTGTAACAGTTGACGTGACTTAATGTTTGCTTCTTGTGTGATGGCAATTATTTGGTTTAACTTCAGGGTATGGAATCCGTAATCTATGCATGCTTTTGCGGCTTCGCGAGCGAACCCCTTTTTCCAAAACTCTGGAAAAAAGATATAAGAAAGCTCAATACCATCTTTGAAATCTTCGGAATGATGCAATCCACAAAGGCCTATTATTTTTTTAGCGACCTTGTCAAAGACGGCACATCTTCCAAACTGATATTGATCCCAATGATTTTGGAGTTCAACTACTTTTTGCTTGATGCGATCATCAGAGATAATACCACCAAGAAATTTTCTAACCCTTTCATCCCGCCATAGATTCTCTAATATTAGCATATCATCATTGGTTGGTCGGTATAACAATAAGCGAGGCGTTTCAATCATAGCATCTTACCCACCGGAACATCATTTGGATCGGATTCGTGGCTTTCAGGATCATTAAACGGCACTTCTGTATAGCCGTTTTTGAGATAGAATCTTAAACTGCTTTGTCTGGATTCAGCATGAATACTTTTAACCCCTAAACTTTTTAACCACTTCTCTATAAGCGTCAAAAACTTGCTTCCGAAGCTTTGATTTCGCTTATTCTCATCAGTGGCAATAATACGAATGGCCGATCGATGATCTGGCCAGAACTGAATATGGGCGTAAGCAACGATCTCTGTGCCTTGATATAAAACAAGATGAGCATGCTCCGAATGGTTAAAAGTCCATGTGTAAGGATCATCGATGCCGTGCGGGCCAAAGAAATAAGTGTCGCGGAAATGTTTGGCTGCAGCCCATTCTAAAGCGTGGGTGCATAGCACAAATCGGTGCTTATTAAAGCCAGACTGATTTAATATGCTTTGAATAAAATCGTGTTTACCAAGAGTATATCCTCTATAAATAGAGTCGTTTTTCTCATGATTCGAGTCTTCTGCAATCAATTTATATTTAAGCAGCTCATATTCATCCCTAGCGCTAGGGTTCTCACGCAAATGATCCCTAAATAAAATATTTAATTCAATTTCAGGATCGTTTTCTTCAAAAACGTGAAGATTGATAGCTCGTACAGCTGTTCTTATTGTGAAGCTTCTGCGTAGAGGGAGATTAAACCCACCCCTATATTTGTATCCTATAGCCTCTAATTGTGATTTATCAAAAAACAAATTTCGGACAACTGCAATAATGTCTATCTTAGGCTTAGCGGCCAAGCCTGGTACTGACGTTGAGCCGACATGATGAATAGCAATGCAGTTACCCCCCAATGCTTGTCTAATAAGCGCTGCCTCTTTTTCAAATGCATTTGGCCAATTTGGGTCATAGGGTGTAATTTCAACACGATCTATTTTTTGAATGTTATTTAACTCTGCTAATATATGACTTATAAGTTCGCGAATATCAGCGCATCGATGCGGATGGTCTTTAGGTTCTGATCGTTTAAGAAGGTCAAGCAACGATGATAAATTCAATAAATGTATGGTAGTGCGCCAATGATCGGGTAATTTGATACCATTTCTTTGCAAGGCATCTATAAATGAGTTCTGGAATTCAGGCGGCATTTTATGGGTGTATCTGAGCATGTTTGCCACATCCCAAAGGTAAGACCCAGAAAAAGCAAATTCCCAGTCCAAAATGCCGGTCACAACCCAAGAGCCGTTAATTTCATCTATCAAAATATTGGCCGGATCAAAGTCACCATGAACAAGATGCTTTTCATCACTAGTGGGAAATGAGGATGCGTGCTGCTCTATAGCTTTTTTGATTTCCGCAATCACCGAAGGATCTAGCACAGAGAATACGGTTCTGTCATTCAAGCAATCCTGTGCAAATTTTATAACATCAAAGGATTCGTACTCGACCACCTCCAAATCTTTGTCCAAGAAGCCGGCTTTTGAAAATTCATATGCTGTAATTTTTGAAAGCATCATACCCACCTCATTCATGAGCGCACCGATAGCATCAGGAGCGTTGCTCAACAAAAAATCACGAAGAGAAATGCCAGAAATAAAATCTGTAATGGCAAAGTGATGCCCTTCAAGCTCGCCTATATAATGTGTTAGTGGTGCCGGCACAGTTTCTTTTATTAATGCGGCTAATTTTTGTTCTCTGTAGGCCGCATCTTTGTCGCGTAAATAAATGCGCAAAATCAACGGCTGGTTTTGATTTTCCAGCTGAATTTTAATGTTGAGATTAGCACATCCACCAGCAATCAATTCACTTGAGGTAAGTTTTTTATCAGGATAAGCAAGGCGGATCATTTTCTCTACCATGCCTTCTGGCAGCTGGTACGTGATACTTGTTTTCTCCCAATCAACTTTAAACATTACAAGCTCCGTTTTAAAAAGATGCAGCTAGAATTTTGCGTATACCCCGGCCTTTCAAAATCACTTACGTATCCTAACTTTTCATAGAATGTTTTAGCACCCTGAAAACTCATCGTGGCAACGGTGGCCATAGAACATCCTGACCTACGGCCGAAGTCATGCACAGCTTCCATCAATTTGTGGCCTAAACCATTTTTACGATGAGCCGGATGTACCCACAATTGATCTGTATAAATGCTGCCGAAAATCACACTACCGTTGCAGCCTGCAATGATTTGGTTCTTCTCATCTCTTATAAAAAATGCGAAAGGATGAGCTTCACCAAATTCAGGTGTCTCTTGATTAATTTTCTGGGTTAGAAAATCGATATCTTCGCTTGCTGGGGTAGATGTGTATTGAATATTTACTGAAGATTTCATACTTCATTCTCCGTTTTTTCATCACCCAAAAAGCCACCAACTTGTGCATCCCATAGGGTTTTATAAAGCCCTGCTTTTGCAAGAAGTTCACTATGGGTTCCGTCTTCTACAATATTGCCTTTGTCAAAAACCAGGATGCGATCCATATGAAGTAAGGTCGATAAACGGTGGGCAATGACGATTGTAGTTTTGTTCTGCATCAGCTCCCATAAGGATTCTTGGATCAAGCTTTCCGTCACAGAATCAAGTTGGCTTGTTGCTTCATCAAGGATAAGGATCGGTGCATTTTTGAGAATTGCTCTAGCTATGGCAATACGTTGGCGCTGGCCACCGGAAAGTTTAACGCCTCGTTCTCCAACGAGTGAGTCATAACCTTGTGGCAAAGTGGAAATAAACTCATGGGCATGAGCTTTTTTAGCAGCTTCAATTACTCCTTCATCGCTTGCATCAATTCGGCCGTAACGAATATTTTCCATCAAGCTTCTGTGAAACAATGATGGATCTTGCGGAATCATAGCGATGTTTTCTCGTAAAGAGTCTTGAGTTACATCCCTGATATCCTGACCATCGATTAAAATAGCGCCATCGGTCACATCATAAAGCCTTAGGATCAAATTAACGAATGTCGACTTACCTCCTCCTGAATAACCAACAAGCCCAACTTTCTGACCAGCTTTAATTTCTATAGATTTATTTTGAAAAAGAGGTTCTGTACCTTTGTAATGGAATTTGACTTGATCAAAGGTTATTTTTCCTTGTATGCAATTCAAAGTGCTAGCGTTTGGTTTATCTGAATGCGTAATTTCGCTTGTTTCTAGCAAAGCTATCGCTTGATCCACTGCACCCCAATTAGCTATAAAATCTCTGAGCATATGAGAGAGTTGATAAAGAGTATTAATGATGTTGAAGTTGGTCATAATCACCAGCGCAAAATCACCCGGACTAACAACCCCTTTTTGATAACCAAATATTAGTGCACTTAGGAAAGCAAGTGCGTAAAGCGACGTGAGAATCCCAAGAAAACCATACAACCAGGTGTGATAAAAACCGCCTTTTTCAGCTATATCAACAAAAGGTTTTTGCAGTTTGAAAAATCGCCCTTGTTCAAAAGTTCTGGCGGCAAAAAGTTTCACGCTCATCATATTGCCAAGATAGTCTGCAGCCAGGCCAATTATTTTAGACTTTTCCTCAGCATACTCCTTATTGAGCCGCATGCTTTTTTTCATCGAAACCATGGTAATCACAAAAAATAATAGAACCCAAGCTCCCATACTTAGGGCAAAAATAGGTGCAACTGAGGCAAGCAGCCCTAATGAGATCAGTATTAACAGTATGAAATACATAAATGGGTTAATGATCGTGAAGATCAGATGCGGCAAATGCTGGAATGCATCATTTATTTTCGATGTCAAAGAGCCAGAAAGCTGGTTTTGAAAAAAGCTATACGGATATTCATATAGCTTTGTCATAAAGTGTTCCGCTACATTTATAGCGCTTCCGAAATAGATATAGATTATATAGGATAACCACATGCATCAAACCATTCTTCGCAATCTTTTTCATTGACCGAGTCTAGTGCTGTTGCTAATGCATTATGAAAATCAGCTTTTGTTCTAGGCATCAATCTTTTCAAAATTTCTTTCACTTTGGACCACATTTTCTCAATTGGAGATAAATCAGGTGAATATGGTGGCAAAAATACAACTTTAGCACCGATACTTTCTATCAAGTTTATAATTTCATCAGTTTTATGAATTCTTGCATTATCCAAAATCACATATTGTCCAGGTTTGAGTTGTGGTAAAAGTAATTGTTTGACATAGCTCACAAACGTATCTTTATCTACAGCCAATTCAACATACATCATGGCGACAATACCAATCATTGATATTGCTCCAATCATTGAAAATTTTTCACCTTCAACAAATGGTTTTGGTGCCTTAGCTCGGTTACCACCTACTGCTCGAGAATAATCTGTTACCATTCCTAAATTTGCACCGGCTTCATCAATCACTATTATATCTGATGGATCAATATCCGCGAGCGAATTGATAAAGTTTTCACGTTTTTCAATTACATCTGGTCTTTCTTGTTCTTTAGCATAGAAGCTCTTTTTTTTCGACGAATATCTAATAATTTACAAGCATCCCATAATGTTGATTTTGCAATTTTCATGCCTGTCATTTTTTCAAAGGTTATACAATAGTCTTGCAATCTTTGGTCTGGAGCTGAAAGAACTATTTCTTTGATTATTGAAAAATGTTGTTCGTTTAAGATGGCTGGCCTGCCTGTTGACTTTCCTGGGGTCAAATCAGCAGTCTTTCTGAAAATACTCAAGTATTTGTTTACGGTGCTCTTACCTAAACCAAATAGCTCAGCTACTTCAGCAATTGTTCCAACACCGCCGCTATAAGCTGCAACAACACGATCACGTAAATCTTTTGAAAAAGCTTTTGACATAGTAAACATCCATGTGTAAAGTATAACTATTATTGTATTGTCAAATAAATTTTTCTGCTGCGTTTCTTCAGGGATCCTTCGCTACGCTCAGGACGACATTCGGAAAAACTTATTTGACGCAATTCTAGAAGCAATTATACATTATCTATGGGTATTTCGGAAGCGCTATAATCGAAACTTAGCTGTATATTTTGTGATGCAATAGTCGCTCATCGTCCATACACTCACCAACATAAATTGAAGTAAGGCATAGAATGTGAATACAACCCATAGATTTCCTTGCTCAACTCCCGAGACAATATCAATAAATAGCTTAACTAAAAGCGGCTTTAAGGTATTATCCACGGTGATCAAGCACATCGCTAAAAAAATGCCAAACACATACTTTTTATAGGGCCCTATATTTGCGATGATGAATTTAAGTACGCGCATGAAATTATTATGACCCCCAGGATGTTCCAAAAGATTTGCCACCATCAACGGTAATGCATGCTCCTGTTATATAAGACGAATGCGCATTTGATGCGAGCAACAACAAAGCGCCATCCAAATCTTGTGGAGTTGCAACAAACCCCATAGGGATCTGCTCAGCAAACTCTTGTCGTTGTTGATCATTAGCCAATTTGTGATCTGTCATAGGAGTATGAAAAAGACCTGGGGCTATAGAATTAATTCTGATTTTATGCCTTGATAACTCGGTCACCAAAGATTTTGCAATATGAATCACAGCCGCTTTAGAGGTTGCATAAGCCGTTGCTTCTTTATAAGGAAAAGCATCTCCGTTTATGCTGGCAATATTAACAATTGCCCCATGAATGCCATGGTTTTTCATGTGGTTTGCCACTGCCTTAGTGACGTACCACACGCCCATCAGGTTCGTTTGGATAATGGACTCAAAATTATCATTATCATCTTCTTCAAAAATAGGAGTAAGAATAGCAATTCCGGCATTATTAACGCAGATATCGATCTTCTCTCCGGCTTTCTCTAATTCAGCAAAACAACTTTTTACGGATTGTTTGTCTGATACATCCATCTGGATGGCCCTAGCGTTATTAAGCTCAGCAGCCAAGGTCTTTAGCTTATCAATGCGGCGGGCGGCCAAGATCACACGTGCGCCTGCACCTGATAGGCAACTGGCAAATTGCTCTCCAAGGCCACTAGAAGCCCCGGTGATTAATGCTGTTTTACCTTTTAGATCAAATAGTTGCATGTTCAATTTTCCACCAGATGACAAAATTATTAGATTCCCACAGCTTTATCTTGACATAAAACTATATTTTGTGCAACTATAATATGTATAATCATGTTATGATTAAGCTCTTTTTTAAAAACAACCCATTTTATGGAGAGGAATACATGTCAGATAACGCCACAAAAGACTACCCAATCCCTGTGCTAGAGGGCCCAAGTTTTACTTTTGCTCAGGCCTATTTTACGTGGAAGCGCATCACAGACAGGGCTTTGGAGGCAGTTGGTTTAACACATACACAATACGTCTTTATGGGGACACTGTTTGAGCTAGAAAAGCATCAGGACAAGGCGACACAAAATGATTTGGCGAGGCTCACCAATTCCGATGTCACCATGACATCGCAAATCCTGCGTACTCTACAAAAACGTGGGCTTGTTTGTCGCGCGCAGATAGAAGGTGATGAGCGTGCAAAATATTCCAGTCTATCAGCTGCCGGTAAGAAGCTCGTCAAAAAAGCGGCTGAAATTATGAAAACAAATGAGAAGGAGTATTTTGCTCCAGTAGAAAAAGATATGGAGCAATTTTTAACTTACCTGAAGGTCTTAACACGCGTCAAAGAGATTAACCTGCTATGAAAATCACTTTTGTTCCCTTAGCTGAATCACATTTTCCGTTACTGCTAAAGTGGCTGGAGACGCCTCACGTCAAAAAATGGTGGGATCAGGATGTGACGTATACGATGGAGTTAGTGAAAGAGAAATTTGGTAAACATATCCATGGCCTTGCTCTTTCAAAAAACTCAAACCATAAAACATATGCTTACATCATCTGCGCTAACAAAGAAATGATAGGTTACATACAGGCTTATAATGCCCATGATTTCTCTCATGAGAATAGCTTAGATTTAAGCGCTATTTCTGGTTCTGTATGCGGTATAGATTTATTTATCGGAGAGCAACTGTTCTTACACAAAGGCTGGGGAGCGGTAATTTTAAATGCATTTGAAAGCCAAGTATTAACAACGCATTTCGATCGGTGCCTGCTTGATCCAGCAAAAGATAATCTAACCGCAATTAAAGCCTTTACAAAAGCTGGGTTTAAAATATTTGAGCAATTTCAAACTGAATCTTATATTTGGATGATAAAGGATTTATCTTTAAGAACTGACCCGTTACCAACCATCCAAAAACTTATCAGAGAACGCTACGTGCAGGCTAAAGCTGTATTCTGGGCAGGATCAGTTTCAGAGGGTCGAGGAACACGTGCATCCGATCTAGATCTTGTGGTTGTTTTTGAAGAAGTAGCCCACGCTTATCGAGAAGCCTTTATTTACGACGGTTGGCCTATTGATGCATTTATTCATGATCTTGATACCTTGCAGTATTTTTTTGAAGAATCAAGGACAGGGAATGGCATCTCTGGCCTCTGCTATATGATTTTGAATGGACGTGAGGTAACCAACCCCAGCGCTTTTTCAAAAAATGTTAAAACACTTGCGCAAGAAGTTTTGAATGCAGGGCCAGCTATTTGGGACCAAGAACAAATCAACAAAGAACGATTTTTAATTACCGATGTTTTGGATGATATTAAATATCCAACCGGGCGCGATGAGCAGATTGCATCCGCCTCATGGTTACTTGAAGCTCTGGGGCAATTTTATTTTAGAAGCCAAAATAAGTGGTGCGCCAGCGGTAAATCAATTATCCGTTATCTTAAAAGCGACAATCCCGATCTTGCTTTAGAATTCATGCAAGCTTTTCAAGGCCTTTTCCAAACCGGTAATTCTGCTGCATTAGAATTATTAGTAAAGAAAATTCTAGACCCTTATGGTGGATTATTTTGGAATGGATTCAGGTCAGATGCCCCAAAAGAATCAAGGATAAACGAGGCTGGCATCTTGCCAAAATCGATTGAAGCGTTAGAGCGGTCCCTTTTAGACTCTTCTGTCAGACAATCCACCGAGCAATTAAATAAACTAATCGCAGATGATTTTCTTGAGTTTGGAAGTTCCGGCAAGGTCTACAACAAGCAGGATTGTATCAAACCAGATGAAACCTCAAGAAAATTTGTGGTCAGCGACTTCAAGATTAAGGAATTATCCAAGGACGTGACGCTAGCAACATACAAAACAACAGAAGATGGGATTGCTTCGCTGCGATCTTCAATTTGGCAGCGATATGGTGATGAGTGGAAAATGATATTTCATCAAGGCACAAAATGTGAGGTTGAAGATGGGCACGAAGAATAATATCCACGTTTTGAGTCGAGGCGTGATAATAGATCAAGACCATATTTTGCTTTGCAGAACGCTTGACCTTCCTATCAGCTTTCACTTTCTTCCAGGTGGTCATGTTGAGCATGGGGAATCGGTTGAAAGATCGCTTCTTCGTGAATTAATGGAAGAAACTGGAGCTCATTGCAAGATCAAGAGATTTTTAGGATGTTTAGAATACAGCTTCGAACCAGGACATAGCAGTATCTGTCACAACCATGAATATAATTTTATTTTTGAGGCTGAATCAGAATCTTTGAAAAGCAATAATAAAATTCCCCAGCTTGAAAAGCATATTGAATTAATCTGGGTGCCCTTGCATCAATTATCTGAAATTGATTTTAGAGCAGAGCCCTTAAGAGAACTCGTGCCTCAGTGGCTGAAAACGCCAGCTTCAGATGTATTTAGGAGCGTAATGATATGACAGAACCAACAACCATCATCTATTTAACAGGTAAGCCTGGGGTCGGCAAATACACCATCGCTAAGGCATTAGCTGCAAAGTATGGTTTTATCGTGTGCGATAATCAGCTAATCAATAATCCTATTTTTGAGCTATTGCAATATGACGGATATGCCAAGATACCTGATTTTGCTTGGGACACTATCGCTCGCATAAGGGCTGAAGTTTTCGATTTCCTGGCCCATCATACCAAGAATAGTTATGTGCTTACAAACTGTTTGGCAGATACTCAGGAAGATAGAGAACTTTACGGACAAGTACAACAAATGGTTGAGGCGCGAGGGTCATTGTTTATTCCAGTACAAATTCAAATTAGTAAAGAAGAGCATCTAAAGCGCCTGACGCGACTTGAGCGAAGAGAAAGGTGGAAATCTATTGATCCATCTGACGCCGAAGATAATGGGC
>JACCDN010591311.1_pt1 | contig 17092 bp, 7 predicted proteins | sample 7441691 | NCBI WGS metagenome assembly JACCDN01 (sample SAMN15323439, study PRJNA562643) | freshwater metagenome | isolation source: river surface water | place: USA:Blue River Watershed | collected 2017-08-16
AAAAGAGTCAAACTTTTTACCATTAGATCATCACGACTACAAAGATGTCATTAGTACTATTGAAAACTATTCAGCATTTCAAGATGTCTACTTAAAACAACTCAGTAGATCAGACCTAACGAACTTAACAGAAGGCCTATCAGATGTAAGCACATTTTTAAGATCCCAGTACGGCATATGGGTAGGCAACTTTATCTATCAGACAGCCTACTTTCTTGCCTGTATTCTTCACCCAGAAACCTTAAATTCAAATCTAGGAAAAACATTTTTTAAATTCGGGAAAAATCAAGCCATTTTTGTCGTAGAGCCGTTCCGAATCAAGAGTTATAGAACCTATACATCCGAAATACTTCCGGAGACGAGCAAAAGAAACAAAGCTATTCCAAAAATTGCTGCAATCATTGTTTCTCTTCTCATATGCAAATGGCGTAACAGCAAAGCTACGCCAAAACTGTTACTGGTAGCAGAGCACATGCAGCCTGTGGCTAAAACAAAGTTAGCCTCAACTTCAGAAGGTTTGCATTCAGCTACGCAGTCATCAAGTACCTATGTAGTCGCGCGCGAACCACAAAACGAACCACAGTTAGCACCAATCAACGCAGAGCCAAACCCAATCAGATCATGGCACTCACCATCTCCCAGTAAAACCTTGAACCCAGAACTGTCAGTATCTACTATCACAAGCAGGTTTTATCAGCCATCTAAAATTTCTGAATCTTTACCACAACGGCTTAGTGCTTCACGAGACAACACATCGCCATTCAACCCGGTAAATTTCAGTTATCGAATTACTGCGAAAGATGCTCACCGAATTAGATCGCTAATTGATCGCGCAAAAACTCTTTATAAACCAAGTCGACTTAGTAACAAAGAAGAATTGGTGCATTGGGCGAAGACACAAAACTCTTTCGAGGCGTACTTCATGGCCAAATTATTAAAAATCCCACACTTCAAAGCTGATTTTGTAGACCACACCCTAAATGAAAAATTGCAGTCATGGCTCACATGGGCAGAACAAGAAGAGTCGAGATAATTTTCGAGAAAGTGCACAGATGAGCACTTGAGTTAAATATCCGTCGCACTAAAAGCTTTTCCATAATTAACGCTTAATGCTTAATCGCCGTACTCTCTTCATTGATGATCAAACCGTTATCAGTGCAGCGTCTTTTTTTGCACGGGTCAATGCAACATAAATCAGCTTACGTTTGCTATCTATATCATGCGGATCACCTAAATAGCTTTTAGGTGCCAATACAACAACGCGATCAAACTCCAAGCCTTTGGCTCTGTGCATTGTCGCAAAATAAATCGAATCATGATTTAAATTGGCATTTTGGTTTTCATCGATCACAGACGATTTAAGTCCATTCGTTTGGAAATACTTAGCCAATGCATCCCGTGTCTTTTTCGACTCGGCAATGACACAAGTAGAACCAACACTCTCAGGATCAGCATTAGTCCCCCATTCGCGAACTAGTGCCAGAGTCTTTTCCATAACCTCTTCATTTGAGGGTAGATTCAAAATCAACGGAGCTGGGCCATGCGACAAAGACTTGTAGCGTCTTGTCTCGTCATGGCCATCATCTAAATCATCAATTTCGCAGCCTTCGAGCATTGCAACCGCCTGCTTACGAATTTCATCCGTAGTTCTGTAATTCAAATACAGCTTTTTAGATCTCCCTCGTATATCAATCCCACACTTGCTCATAGCAGCGCGGTTGCGAGGATAGATACGTTGATGACCATCGCCAACAAAAAATAAATCATTTGGCTTTGGTGCAATCATTGCTCGCAACAACCGCAACGCTTGCGGACCCAGATCCTGCGTCTCGTCAATGACAATGGCACTGTATGCGGCAGGCACTTTACCGTCGATTATTTCTTGATTTAAAAGATTCGCAACATCACGATAAGCATCATCAACCTCTTTAAGTTTTCGAGATGCTAGTTGCCCGCGGTACTCTTCAAAAACTGGCCACACTGCATCCCGCTTGGCACGACTCAGGACGACGCCTCGGCCAGTCCGACGAACAGTACGGTATTCATCTTTGGATGTAACGCCTTGGGCTAAAACGACCTGCTCCAACTCATCTTCGTAGAAGCTATCTGGCAAATCCACGCTGACGTCCTTCTGAGTTAAGGCGATTTGCCAAGCTTGCTTAGCCCCTTCCTCTTTACGTCCGTAAACAATTCGATGCTCCAACTTACGGGAGCGCATAAAACCATGAACCCAAGAATCTAGGTTTCTAACTTCAAGCTTGTCTAAGGTGGCTTTCGAGCACAACGTTTTCAAGTTATCTTCAATATCAAGAGCCAAGTTTTTGGTGAATGTTGTAAACAACACCTTCTGCTTTTCAAGGGTTCTATTCTCTGCAAGCCATTTGGCGCGATGGATAGCCACCACAGTCTTTCCTGTTCCTGCGCCACCCAAAACGCGTACAGGCCCGCTACGATCACCTGACGCCAGTTTATTTTGCGTTGGATGCAAGAACACTCGCCACTGTGCCAATGGTGCATTCATGATGGCAACCATGGCATCGTCGTCCACAACAACGAAACGGGATTGAGACTCTGGAGTTTGTAGAGCCGCCTCAAAATTTTGCGTATCAATGGCTTGATCAATGCGCGTTTCTCTAGATGCTAAAATTTGAGCTGCCGTATCACCTGCGGCCAGCAAGAACAAACCTTCATAAGCTTCAACCGGCAGTAAGTTCTGTAACTCATCTACGTCTGACTCATGACACGCCAAACGGACACGAGCAATCATTTCGGGAGGAACGCCTAGGCTAATCAGCTCGTTATCTGTTACTCCACGGGTAATAGAAACTGCCTTGGCTTCAACCTGCTTCGGAATATTTGCAACTGTTGTAGCAGTCTCCTCAACCTGCACCATTTGCATCGCACCAGTTACAGGGTTAATGATCAATTTGCGACGCTCTGCCCAGCGGTATGCCTCATCATGCTTATTGACATGCAACAGCACGTATACCTCGCCTTGGCTTGGCTTAAAAACGATTCCCCGCCAATCACCATCGATGCGTACAGATTTCATGTTCGCATCAGCAGCGGCATGAATGTTTTCGTAGTTAATACCGGGGCTCTTAGGATCAGCCTGAAACTTGATAGCCCATTTCATAACTCGGCTCTGAATACCAGAAGGCAACTTGGACAAGTTGAGCAAAAAATCTTGCGATAGCGCAACCTTTGGTTTGAGACTCATAAAGTTTCCTTTGCAGGATTGATTTCAATATTCAATTTTGATGCTACTGCGTAGACCCATGGCTCGCTTGCCACTTGCAAACAATCTTCAGAAAGGATGAGCGCAGTCCATCCAGCATTCGACCACTCGAAAGCTAAATCTTCTTGATCGGCAGTTAACAACACGAGTGACTTATCTGGCCAAGCCATTTCAGCCTCAGCTACAACGCTTCCACGCTCATTCGCTAGCTCGTATCCAACAGTGGGAGGCGTGGCTTGCAGGGCTGCTAGCTGTCGAAGCCCCAGCCTGAGTAGCTCAAGCGTCTGAGAAATTGCATCGTCCCATTCTTTAGCGAACAACTTCTGCTCAGGGCTACTTACTCCAGGATGACTCTGTGCATGCACTGCCGGCAACCAGCCTGCGCAATCGCCAGCATCCAGTGCAGAACGCGTGGCTAACAACATGCCTTGAAGCATTTGCTGCTGATTGAAGAGCGCTAGCCATTTTCTCCAATTTAAGCGCAACACTTCTTCGTTTGGGTAATCTAAGTCATCCAACAGGATTACACCTGGGCTACTTAATCCATCCCTAGAGCCCGATGCATATGACATCGGCCACCAACCCATGATGGTTGGAGATGCCGTACCTTTAGAGAGCACCGGTGCAAAGTTAGGCTTTGGCGCTTGCAAATCGACAGGCAACTGAGCAGCCAAACTATTCATCTTGCTCTGAACAACCGTTTTCTCACCCGCAGTACTTGGGATCATCAAGAAATTGAGCCAAAGCACACTTCTCTGAATTGGATAGATAGCAGCATCTTGTTGACCATCGCCACATGGTTCACTCAAGAATTTCAAAAGGTGTGCAATTGAATGGCTACCAAATGCACCAGGCAGCGACCTTTGAACGGCCGCAGGCGCTTTTGAGCCATCATGTCGACTATGACTTGCCAGTGGTGAATCTAAATCAGTTTGGGCCTTGCCGTCCAAAGCAGCTTTGACGTCATCATGAGTCACCGACCAAACCCAAAATTTGCCACTCAACAAAAGCGCGCTGCGCTTGTTGGCATCTTCACGCAATGAGTGCTGGTGATACTGCCAGCCATCACAAAACACAGCAATAGGCCGGCGCAAAGTGCCACCATTCCATGGCCAAATTACAAAATCAGGCTTACTGGCGACAGCAACACCATCTGAGGGCCCAACATTTCTTTGCGGTTCAATCTTGTATCGCTGCCCCTCGACCTCTAGAACATAGCCTGACTTGCCGTAAATGATGTCTTGCACCAGCTTGACCTTAGGGAATCCGGCAACGCTACCCATACGCTTCAAAGACTCAATAAAGCGAGCTTCAAGAACAGAGTCGAAGTTGGGGTTGATATATATCTGCGAAATAGTTTCAACCTGTTCCAGCTGATCCAGGGACGCCACCAACTCTGTTAAAACTTCCTTACTTCGGTCCCGCGAAACCAATTGCATATTGCGGCCCAAACGGTATTGGTAGACACATCGATAGCAGCCGTCCTTCTCAGGATCCTCGTTACAAGAACAGCCACTTACAGCATCAAGCGCCATACGCAGTACATCAGCCAAGGTCCCCGCATCTTGAGCCAAGAGCTGATGCAAATATCCTGTGCCACCAGGCACTGAGTCGTAAAGCATCACGTAGTGCCGACGGGGCCCGCCCTCTTTACCGGGTTCGTCTTGCATGACCATGCGCAGATGGTCTACCTTTCCACCAAAACGCTTTTTGAGCCCTAGCTGCAACGCAGCCATGAATGACTGTACTACTTGCTCGTCCACACCACTTCGTGTGTAGGGAACCAAGATACGTAAGGCTTCTGACTCGAACTCGCGATACAGATACAAACATTCAAGAATGTTTTCTGGATCTTCATTGCCATGCTTTGGACAGTCAAAGCTGTGCGTTTGACCAGCTGAATCTGACTGACGCTTGGGTGCTTTTTGAACTTTTCCGCAATGCTTACACAGCTTGAATCCAGGACGAGCCGACTCTTTGTCGGCGACTTTAAAAGCCTCGCCCGGCTTGGACAACTCGCCAAAGTTGACATCCCTAAAGGTAACTTTGGATACAAACTCAAAGCCAAATGGCAAGCCCCCATTTTTAATTTGCCACGCATCCAGAATATCTTTAGCCTCGAAGTCAGCCATCAACTGACGCACGTAAAACTTTGGCTCCCGATCATCAGCGCTGTCGTCAATCCTTACCTTCGTGTCATCGCTGTTCGCAATCGCCTGTTTAAACCGAAGCAATGTTCTTTTCTGCGCTTGGTCACCCCACATTGCGTCACCACAATTTGGGCAGACCGCATGAGTATCCTGCGAAATATCAATGTTCTGCATGTGATGACACGAAGGGCAGAATCGCCACTCTTCTGTCTTCGCCAAATTCATATTGATTTGGTCAACCTCGACGCGACGCTGATTAGCGTAAAAACGATTTTCAGGTGCAAACTCAGAAAGCGCCGAATTTGCTGGCCGCTCATACTTAAGAGCTGGAAGTGCAACATAGTTGCCCTGAACTTGCTCATCGGCCGCCTTCTTTCTCCACAAAACTGACTTAAGCTCAACCCCAGCCTCAGGGAATGCATAGTTTGGAATCAAGCCAACATCAGTCAACGTACCTAGCAAATCTCGGCTGTTGATCTCAGCAATCAACTCCATCAACTTGTCACGCTCCCTACCCAAGTTATCTAAATCCTCACGTGTTGAATCATCTTGGGGCTTTTGCTTAACGACTCGAATCAAGCCGTCAATTTGATCCTTTCGTTTTTTATAGCCCCTACGCTCTTCAACTAACTCCTCAAGAGACTTAATCAATCGCGATCGCAGACCATCCTTCTCGCCTTGGCCTTGCATGTAATCTCGCAAACGCTGCGACACAACATCGTCAATTTCATCACCAAGCAGCGCTAAGAAACTATCAAGCAAACGGATCTCATTGGCCAAGACGTAACTATCTAAGTTGTATGGAAATTTCTCTAAATTCGCAGTCTCAACCGCATCAAGCGCAACCGACGTCTTTTCTGGCAATGCAGTCAGCGTCTTGATGCCGCTCACCCAGTCATCAATGCAATATGCAAACAACTGCCGGCGTAAAACCTCAGCGGCCCGCAAGAAAACACCAGGGGGAGCAACATCACCCGACATCATCTCTTGTGTTTCTTCAAAGAAATACAAGTCATGTGGACTCGCACCATCCGCCAAGGTCGTTGTAATGGCATTGCCATCGCGCCTTCCAGCACGACCCAATCTTTGCAAATAGCTTGCCTGATTAGGAGGAACAGAACACAAAAGCACAGATGACAAATCACCAATATCCACGCCCATTTCAAGCGTTGGCGTGGCAGAAAGTAAATTTTCAAACCAAGGCTTTGGTTGCTTTGACTTAAAGCGGAGCTCTAAGTCCTCTCGCTCTTGACGCTGCAACAAGCCAGTATGTTCTGCTGCAATTACTCTACGCAAATCACCTTGGCTATATCGACGCGATAACCAGCCTCCTGCTGGCATCTCAATTTCATATCTTTCATCCATGGAATCAAGACATGGCATATCAATCAGAGTTGATACATCTGAAGTTGGCACAGCCAACAACCGCTTGCCTTGCGGTGTAGAAAGGTATGAGACATCAGTAGTGAGAACCAAGACATCAGGATTGATCGCCAAACTGACGCCCAAGTGACCATCATTAGCAATCAAAACTTTATCTTTGACCAATTGATCAATCGCTACTTGAAGCAACTCTGCCGACAAGCCTGGTCCCATCAAATGGCCACGGCCTACGAATAAAGCCTCAGCCCATCGATCAAACCATGTTTGTTTCCTATCCCCAAAAGCCTTATCAAATTCTTTGTGCGTACCCAACGTTAAGAAAACCGGACGAGGTGTTCTATCGCTCATTGGTGGCAACCACTCTCCGCGTCCACCCTTTTGACTAAATGCATATGTATTTGCATCAAGCACGTATGTAGACATCTCTGCATGCATGACAGCACCACGCTTGCGCATGTGCGTCAAAACTCCCCATAACCATTGATGCAAAGCCTCAGCACGAAGCCCCTTCAATCCGTACTTCTCATCAAAGATAGGTAGGAGTCGTTCACTCGTGTCGGCGATCAATGAAAGTGGCACTGACAAAGTAGCTTTGCCAATTCTCTCTAGCGTCCTACCACGATGACTCAAATAAGTCATCTCGCTTACGGCTTGCCAAAGCAAGCGCTTTTTGACGCGCTCTGGCAAGCGACTGTTAGCAGGCAATGCACCATTTAGAAGCAACTCGACAGACCAATCAGCCTGCCATGTCATGTTGGGGCCAATAAACTCAGCAATAAATTGCTCTTGAGGCATGTTCAACACACCACCTGGTGTATCAATGCTTTTCTCCATTTGTTCTAGAAACTTCGACCAAGGCAATGGTGCTGCTGCAACCTCATCTATAACCTTAGACAACGCCATTCGAACGTTGTTTTGGTACGTGCGCGCACCAAAGAAACCTGCTCGATGAGCTGCATCTTGAACGGAGTCGGAAAAAGCAATTAACTTCTTATCGTCATTGAATGGACTTGCCCATGAGTGCTCTACCACCTGCGCACCTAATGTGGCATTACGCGCACCAACTAGCATCAGTCGATCACGCTCGCCGCATGCTGGACACGTCTCGTCATGTCGGGTGTATTGAACCTGGCCAATAGAAAAACTCTTTTGCTCTGTCACCCTAAAGATTGGGAGCAAGACCTCCTCGCTACAAGCTAAGCAGGTCGTGCTGCCGTTTTGCTGCAAATTACCACAAGCAGTACAAACCTGTTGCGATACACACTCAACCTGCGACCTCTTAAAACTGCTTGCTGCGTAAAAACGCATGACTTCAGGACGCTTAGCAAACCAAGTGTTGTAGACCTCATCTAGCTTTGTTGATATTTTGTTGCTTGATTGAACCAACCTTGATAACCAACCTGTTGTTCTACAAGCTGTACATTGAATTAAGGGTAAATAAACACCATCAGGATTAGCTGGAACGTCAGCACTGCTTCTCAGCTTTACGGCTTGCGGCGTAACAGCCAGATTAGCCACCATCCTGCGCAATTCGCGCATCCACATCTGAACTCGCAGATTCAGCAGCGGGCGACCTGAAGCACCACCTTGAACTCTTGCCCAAGCAACCAACACCAATAAAGCATCGAGAATCTCGCCAACATAGGGCTGAGTCTTTAACGGCAAGCCGTTTAGCAGCAAAGCCTTCAAGTCCTCGTAATGAACCACCTGCCCTTTGACTAACTTCAACAAATTAACAAAAAGCTGATGCTTCTTCAACTGTTCACCCAGCTGAATACGCCATGATAACTCCTTGACATCTACAGGCGGAGGTAGATCAGGGAAAAATAATCCGTACCAAGAAGCTACAGCTTCCTCTGGAGAAGTAAATCGAGTTGCATCTAATGCAATTTCCGGATTCTCTAAAGCCGGAAATACGTAATCGACTGTTGAATCATCTAGAAACACACCCACTGATTGGCGATTTTCAACGATGACTGAAGGCTCATCGAAAGGCACACCAAACACTTGCTTCGCATAGCTTCGTAAGGGTGATGTGTCAGACGCCCCACCCAATGTTGCTGAAGTACCCGCACAAATAATGTGACCGTCGGGTGATTTCAGCCTTGCTCGTAACCGGCGTAATAGCAAAGCTAAGTCTGTTCCTTGCGCACCATCAAATGTGTGAAGCTCATCCACCACAACATAGCGTAAAGTCTCAGGCTTATTCTTCTCCCAGAGCTGTCTATCTTTCGGTCGCAACATCAAGTAATCAAGCATCTTGTAGTTCGTTAACAAGATGTCTGGCGGATTCTTTCGCAAGGAATCACGATCCGTAATCACGGTGGTTGGCGTCATCACAGTGCCCTGCCCCGTACCAACTGAATTGCCACCCACATACAAGCCAACACGCAACCCATTGAAAGCTGGAATGCTGGCAACTAGCTCAGCGAAACGACGAGCCTGATCCGTGGCCAGGGCGTTCATTGGATAAATCACCAACGCTTTTACGCCAGTCTCACCCAATTTTTTGGTTCGCGCACAGTGATCTAGTACAGGGTAAACAAAACACTCGGTTTTACCACTGCCAGTTCCAGTAGCTACCAACGTACTGCTAGCTAGGTGCGTGCTTGATAGTCGCTTCCATGCATTTTCTTGATGTGAATAACCTGGGTTTTCAGTCTCAAAGTCTTTGAAAAATTTCTTGCCTGAAGCGCCCGGTGTAAAAGGCAGACCTAATTGAAGATATGGCCCCTTAAGCCATCCGGATGGGTCTTTGACGAACCTATCCATGATGCCGCCCATGAAGTCATCACTGGCCTCAAAACCAGTTGTGAGGAACTGACGAAGGCCTTCTTGTATGTCTTTGGCTAAAAGTGACGGAAGCATTTTTATTTTTTCTTATCTTCGTTGTTTAAGTTTGATCTTTATCGATATATCGATTGGTAAAAGACTCTTGTGGATCAATAGGCACTTTAGGCAATGGCACTGCTTGGGTAATTTCAAAGACATCAACTTTACTTAGACCGTAAGCGACAGATAAACGGTCAAAGTCAAGCTCATTGACATCCTCCACCTCAAGATCGCCAGGAAAACCTAACTGCCAAGGATCAGTGGAAAGCCATGTATAACCTGGCATACGCTGAAGCTTTTTCTCTAACTCAAGATAAAAAGGGCTCCGTGCCCCACCACCGCATAAAAACATTGGAACATTTGACAACTGCTCTTTGGTTAGGAATTCGTTTTTCACGGCACGCCAAAGAGTAGAACCCTGTACCTGCGCCATGAGTTTTTTATCAAAAAACTCGGCATCTGAATCATCAGGATCATTTCCAATTAGCTTTAAGCCTAAAAAATAATCACGGTTATGAACCGGTAATGTTGCACCAAGATCGGTTGCAAACTTTGTTCTCCTAAGATCATCAATCAAGTGCTGTGCCTCGTCAATCCCTATTAGTTTTGAAATCCACCAATCTGTTCGATAGGCATGGAGGTTGGAAACACCATAGGGTTGCACGACAGCTGTATAAAACTCGAAACTCCATTTACCACCACGGGCTGGAATTACCTTGAACAAGGAGGCATCAACAGTACCAGCACCAATATCAACCATCAGATAGCGGTTTGCTGCTTTTTTATCGAACGATGAAGATGCTACAAATCCAAAAATTTGAGCAGCAATCTCTGGAATGACCCTTACTTCAGGCTCTTCATCAGTTGGATGAGCTTCAAAAGCATGATCTCTAATGCGTTTAACCTGACTTCGATCAAACTTTCCTTCGAAAGCCGCAAGTCGCCATGCTGCTATGACGATTCTTTCCAGTAATGGAACAAATTTATTATCTAGCGCAGTTGCAGCAGGCAATCCTATTCGCAACTGCCAAAGGCATTTCACACATTTGTAGATAGATGTATGCGTATGAAAAAACCAAGCACGAGCATGTTGAATTACTAATGCTAAAAATGCAATCACTTCTAGCTGCTGATCAATTGAATCTGGGTTTGCCAACAGACTTAGCTTTAAATCTCTAAAAGCCGTTTCTCCAGCACTAAGACTAAAACCAGGCACTGATCCATCATGCGCAGACGTTGACTCGAATACACGGCTTGGTAAAAGATATGCATTAATTCCGTGTGTATCTAAAAAAGGAATGGCGTATACCTTATCAGCAGCCATATCCCCAATCACCACTTTTACAGATGAAGTTCCAAAGTCAAGACCCAAAGCCATTTCGTGAACTTCTGGCTTGGTAATTTGATCAATGCTTTCTTTAGTTCCTAAGGTCAAATTGACTTCAATTAGCTGGCTTGAATGCGTATCAGCGACATGCACCAGGCACTTTGCATGCTTCTCCACATGAGCCTTCAAAACTGGCCTCTTAACCATGACGGGTTTTTTAATCGGCAACGGTTTTTGACTGACATGCGATTTTGATTCATTGATTGAATCAGCAGATGTTTCAATGGAAGTGCTTACGGATGGAACCACTGAATCTGCTTTGCTTTTTTTCTCAACTTCTTTTTTAGGAGGAGAAAGTCTGCGACCTTCTGATTTCCCATACTTCACAACAACCTGCTTCTTGCCCTTGTTGCCACGAGCTAAAACAACTCGCTTTCTATCTTCTTCAGTCTTCATAGGTAGCGCTTCGCCCTTATCTGCAAACGCTTTCATCATGGCATCTTTAAGATTCACGTTGGCGTCCTCATTTATTCAACAAGAATGAGGCCAGAGCTAACCAACGCATCTCTTGCTTCCAGCTTTTCACGCAAGCGAATTTCAGCAATCTTTTGCTCAACTCTTACTTGCTCTCTCTGAAGTTGACCTTTGAGTGCTGGAAGGATGCGTTTCTTTTTTGCATCGCCTGAGTGAGTTAGGTTTTGAATACGCTCCTGCAAATTCCGACGCTTGCGCTCTAAGTGAACCTCTAAGAATCGAATCATTTGCTGAATACGGTCAACGTCCTCACGACCGTATGCATCACGGTAGCCAATAAAGCGCTCTTCAAGCTCAGCTCTACATTCGTCCTGGGTAGCTGCCGCATGATCAAGATCGACTTCTCCAGCCGCCCCTAGCCAATCAGCGCCATCATGGGCGGCCTTATTCACAAGCCATTCAGCCAAATCGCCATCTAACAGGACACCATCCTTCAAGCGTTTGGCGACATACTCAAGCCGCTCAACATCTCGCGATCCAGACAACGTCCAACGCGCCAAGGCATATACATACACCCCAGGCTGAAATCTTGGATCTGCCATCGTCACCTTACAAGCGGAGACTGGAAAATAGGTGCTGTTACTTCCACGCTCAAGCATTTGGGAAGAGATGAATCGAATCAAGGGATGATCCTGAGTCACTCGCTCAATTCCCAGTGGCGATTTACCTAAACGGTTTTCAAACAACAGTTTGAGAGGGTTTGCAGAAAGCAATCCAGTCTTTCCCTGCAAATAGTGTTTCTGTACAAATGCCGTGAAGTCCAGACGCGCATCTGCTGATAAATCAAATCGAAAATACTCCGGCTCTTTAGGGTCTGACAACAATCGGGACCCTGGATATCCGGCACTTATAAAGTCTTGAACATAAGCAAGTAAGTCGTTTCCGCGGATGTATCGACCTAACTCTTTGGCAGCCTTGACCTTATTTTGAATAAAGTCGCCATGCGCAATCAGGCTAGAAGCTTCAGCCTCAAGTTTTTCGTGCATTCGATTTACGTTTTCAATGGCAACCCGCGCTTTGTCAATCCGCGCTTGCTCCTGGTCCGGCGTTAAGTGATGAGACAACAGCTCGTAGCTGAGCGATCGAATCTCATCACCCAAAATCATTTCCATTGAACCTAGAGCACGTTCAAAAATATTGAGTCGCTGCAACAAACGGCTGTACACCCTGTCATCGACAGTCTCGGCGTAGATAAAGTTCCAAATCAAAATTTTTGGAGCTTCTTGACCAATACGATCGATACGACCTATACGCTGTTCAATCTTCGACGGATTCCATGGCAAGTCGTAATTGATCAACAAGCTAGAAAACTGCAAGTCCACGCCTTCGGAAGCCACCTCTGAAGACAGCAGAATGCTCGGCCCAGCTGGATCTTCAAACGTCTTCAAGGCCTGTTGTTTATCCATCCCACCATGAAGAACAACTGAGTCAATACTATCTTCGTGCAAACGCTCGGCTAAGTAATGAAGTGTATTTTTGTAGAAAGAAAACAACACCACCTTCTTAGTTGGGTTAGTCTTCCAATACCGTTTTAAGCTTGTAACCAGCTCACGGTACTTGCTGTCGTGTTTTCGCAGCTCTGCCACGTTACCCACTTCACGCGAGATGCTCACAAGTTCGCTAAGCAAATCACCCATGCCCTTATGGGGTTGCACCTTGGTTTTTTTAGGTTTTACTGGCTCTGCGTCTTCGACGACATCCAGTTCATAAAGTTGCTCATCATCAGGCTCGGTTTCGGCTACACGTCCAAGCCAGCCCTTGCAGGCAGCAGCCATAGAACTAGAGATTTGACGTTGAGGGATCGTCAACATAAACCCTTCGCTGACATCCATAAAGCCACAATACTCACGCACCTTATCGGTTACTGCGGTGTAGAAAGCGGACTCTACTTCTGACATTTCAGCTCGAATCACTAAAGCCTCACGTTGAACCCGTCCCTCTGTTACGTCACGCTTCAAGGTTCGCGAAACGACTTTGCTTAATGGGTTTAGCCTGTCGAGCACATCTCCCAACTCTGAACGACCTTTAGGAGATGCAAGAGTTTCCTCTGCAGGAGGCGACTCTAATAAGTATTTAATTTGTTGACTTCGCCGGTAATAAGGCGACTGACTAAGTTCTTGAATCGTTTGCACAAACTCTTCTCGATCGACCTGGCCAGACAAAATTCGATCGCGCAAACGAACCACTGGCTCATTCATACGCAAGACCATGTCAAACGAGCCTTCAAAAGGAAATGCGTCCTCATCAAGCAAGTGCAGCAGATTAAACAAGTCTGTACTCTTGAGCTGAATCGGCGTTGCAGAGAGCATGACCATGCTTAATGTGACAGGCCTTAGCAGAGTTCCAAACACATGTGTCTTGGTGGTTTGATTGCGCAAGTAATGTGCTTCGTCGATGATGACCAAATCGAGCAACGGGTCATCTAGCTCTGTTTCTTTCAGGAAGCGAGCCAGCTGTGCAGATGAAGACATTGATGGCTGATCATCATCGTCCCACTTGCTTGAAGGACGGACTCCTTGCATGCTGACAATGAGCGCAAAGCTGGTTTGTGGGTTTTGCTTCACCTCTTGCAAATGCGCCAACAAATCTGATGCATCAACAATTTGTGCTGACACACCAAAACGATTGGCCAACTCCATCTTCCACTTTTCACGGAGCATTGCAGGACACACCACCAGCATGCGACGAGCATCTTGACGCGCACGAAGCTCTGTCCAGATCAAACCTGCTTCGATTGTTTTACCTAGACCCACCTCATCAGCAATTAGTAATCCATTGCTTGGCGAATCTAAAAATTGCATGACCGGCTTGAACTGATAAGGCAAGAACTGTGTATTGGTCGTGTTGAGGCTGTATATCAGGTTAGCCAACTTCCCACTGAGTCTGTAAGAAGTGATAGCACCGCGTAAATCAGGCACACGCCCAAATCGTCCTTCTTTGATGTAATCAAATGGATCTTGCGTGCTTTTACCTGATACGACTTCTAACGAATCGCCCAGTACAAACTCTTCGCCATCAGGAAAAACCACCAAGTAACGAAGTCGCGCTGAAGAACCACTGGTCTCACCAGTTAACACCCCAACACGAGAGGGGTTAGCCTTCTTTCTGACTTTGTCACCTGGTTTCATGTTTGGTGATCTCCATTTGAACTATTCAATTCCTCCACATACCAAACCACTGTCAATCGACTGTCGTTAGGCCTTAAGAGTGTCCTGTATCTCTTCCACAGTAATCCATGTTGATCGAACTCTGTAAGCGTGTCATCCTCTTGGGCTGCCATATAAAGTTGCCGAATGGAGGTATTTGAGCCGTCAGAACCTATCAGCGCAGGCAATGCAAGCTTAGACTTGATCGTATTCAGAAGGTTTGAAAGTGGCGCATGCTGCATCCTTCGATTCGACAAATAGCAAACGCCACTACCCCCTTCGCCATGGCTGTCACCTCGATGCAAAAACATACCTAAAGTGCCGTCAGCAATCTCTTGCAATGCGTACTGTCCATAGCCACGTCGAAACACTATGTTTACATGCCGTCCTGATTGGGCATGTTGATAAATACTTTTTCTCCAAGCTGGCTCAACTTCTTTTCTGCAATGCTTGCCGCTTTTAAACACTTTTAACGAAGATTCTTTAGGCCCTTCGATACGAACCGATTCCTCCAATTCGCTCCAACCATCAATGCTTGGAGCATGAAATCGACTGCCAAATTGATAGCCAAGATCTACGAACAACATCGTGTCAAACTGCATTCCAAATTCGCTAATTGGCTGAGCTACGTCCAACCCTGCACATGGATACAAAAAAACATTGCTACCGTTGATGCCAGTTGTCATACTGCCTGCGGCTCCAAATGTTGGCTCAGTGATTCCGATAGCACCTCACTGAGCGTCAATGTAAGAGTTCTTAACTGCTTGACGTTTAGCCTCAGACGAAGAACGGGGATAAATGGTTTTCCCTCACGAACCACTTGCCAACGCTGATCGCTGTTTTTTACTACATCGAGCCCCACAACACTGTGATTACTCGCAAAATCATTCATTTGCTTACACAGAGTGGCGTAATCCAAATTTTTCAAGTGCCCACCAGAACCTACCCAAGATGACTGGGTAAATTCATATCCATCAATTGTCCCCAATGGGGACTCAATTGAAGTGAACCCTGTTACCGGTAGACCATTAGCTTTTTGGGCACAGGGATGACTCAATGCATTTCTAAGTCCTTGAAAAATTTCACGGTACGTAAGTCCACGCTCAGAAGGCCAATATTGAACGATACAACTCTGTTCTAGTCCCATTTTCGATGGATCATCCAAAATTGATGCATTTTTTAACTTCTCAAGTTCTGTCATCCCACGCTTATCCAAACCCTTCTTTTTTAGAAGTTCGGAACAATTCGTTAGCATCATCTGCAAAAGTGAAATAGCCAACGTAGCCTCGAACTGATCCTCTGCTGACAATCCTTTGCAGAAACTCTCGTACTGCAGCAGAATTTTGCCGGCACGGAGTGCCATCGATGCTTGGATTTGTCCTTCAGAAGTTCTTTCGTATTCCATATTGAACCTATGAATTAATGCGCAGTACTGTTACTCGTCAACTGCTCAGAAAAGAATCTCCAAGCAATTCGATAGTCCTCTTCCCTATTCGCACGGGCAAATGGTGCGACAAACGTGCGCGTGACTTGACGAGGGCCACCGGGCAAGGTGTCGTCAGTGACAGTCATCTCAACTTTTGTGCCATCAGTCACAAGAAACTCACCGTCTTTGTAGAGGTCTTCCCAGCCGTGATTGCCGTCTTTGGTTTTGCCGTCGGGGATGGTGATGCGGGTTTTGGGGGTGGTGCGGCTGCCTTTGCGGGGCAGGCCTACTCCTACCAGGCCTTTGCTGTTGGTGAAAACGATGCGGCCCTTGATGTCGTACCAGGTGTCGCGCTCGTAGCCTTTCATGACCGGGAACTGCACGCGGTAGATGAGCAGCAGTTCGTCGAGCGTGAGGCCCAGGGCCTGGGCGACCAGCACGTCAATTTCGACCAGGGCCATGCGGCGGGCGTAATCGCTGCGCAGAGCGCAGTGGCGGGTCCAGTCGCGGGGGAGATTAGCCCAGAATGCTTGCGGCAGGCGCGGGTTGTCGGGCTGGCTCCAGCTTTGTTCGGGGAAGGCCAAGTCGAAGACTTGTTCCCACAGGGGGGCGTAGTGGGTAGTTAGACAACTGAGCACAGCAAACCGAGATTGAGCAGCAACAGGAAGGTTCATCAAGGGCAACTTGTCAGCAAGGTCGCCACGTAAGTCACTTTTGCCGGTCGACTTCACTAAGAAATCAACCACCACCGAGGACATACCGGTCGAAAAATTCACGTGTTCGATCACGTTCTTGAAGGTTATTGAAAATACGCCATCAATATGTGCTGCCTTTGGGGGAAGAACTGAAGCGCACGCTGTTCTTTCAGAAGCAGAGCCAATTGCCCGCCGGTGAACATGCCTGAAAAACTCCGTCACAAGCTTGCCCTGCGTTTCCCCCTCTTCAACCCAACTCACCCGAGGCGTGCGGCGCAGGTATTCGGCTTTGTCGGCCATGGGGCGGTAGTTGGTGCGGGGCAGGTAGTCGTCGGGCAGGGTTTCGAGGTCGATGATGTCG
>JACCDN010705318.1_pt1 | contig 17090 bp, 18 predicted proteins | sample 7441691 | NCBI WGS metagenome assembly JACCDN01 (sample SAMN15323439, study PRJNA562643) | freshwater metagenome | isolation source: river surface water | place: USA:Blue River Watershed | collected 2017-08-16
CACTCATTTGCTTCGCAAAATCAATCGACTGAGCCAACAAGGATTTCTTCTTAAGCATCGTCTCGTGAATGAGGTTTTGACATTTTTGTATACTGGTCTCAGCCTTCCCAAAAAAGAGAGCGCATTGCTCTAAAAAATAAGCTTTAGCTTCTGTGCGGTAAGCTGGAGAGTAGTAAGTCTCAAGATTACCACTTTCTTTTTCGCGAGTGCGGTATAAATATTTTTCAGGATCAACATCTTTCGCTTTACCTGCTGATGCGAGGTATAGCCCATATTGATTCAGGCGAGGCAACCATCGCCCTGATAAATTTAACCCATCCAAGATATTTTTGATGGCAAGATTATTGGTTGAGGAGGCTACGTTGATGGGAGGGGCACTCTTTAAAATAGCCGCATTTACCCACGAAGTTGCAATCATGCTTAATATAAGAGTCGTTTTACCTGTACCGGGCGGACCATGTATCGTAAACAAATCACTTTGAACCGTATCAGATAAATAACTTAAACTGGTCCGCTGTGATGCTGATAAAGGATATTTCTTCTCCATTTGCCCTACATGGTTTAGGCTTTCTAGATAAAGCGCTTCATTGCTTTTATCTGCAACGTGCTTTGCATCATCCAGGGAGCAAAAAGACTCCAGCAATGCAGGCAGCGCTCTGTCTTTTGCATAAAGATATTGATCATAGGTTGCGATAATGGCTTTAGTAGAGTCCATCATATCGCTCACCGGCAAAATATACCCTTCGTGTATAAGCGAATAATATTGGCTCTCAAACGCATTTGGATTTTGGCTAGAAACAGAGTGAAGCAGGTCTTCTGCAAAGCCAAAGAGTGTATTCCAAGTTAAATTGCCATCTTCAAATAAATTTTTCCCTTGCGCATAAAAGTCATCTACTTGGCTCACATCGCCAATTAAAGGGTAGCCCGTAGACTTTTCATCCTCGTTGGGTGTTAGACACCTTCGATCAATCCAAGGAAAAGTAGCTTCTTCAACCGGGGTAAGCTTCCCACTTCTGCTTAAATTGGCCAAGAGCCACAATGGAAAAACTTCCGCTGGTGCTTTATCCATGTTAATTTTTTTACCATGAGCATAATCAGCAAAAGCAGTGTAGGGGGCAATAATAACCTGTATTTCATTAATATCAACGTGCTCGTCTTCTACAGTACCATTTTTTTGATAGCGCGCTTTCCTCTGTTTTTTTTGATTAACTATTTTCTCAATGTCGCGAAAAAAACGGCTAATTCTCCCAGGGGGTAATTGACCTTTCTTCAAAACGTCGAAGGAAAATTTTTCTCCACTGTGCATCTTTTTGGCATCTAGCCCCATTTTTTCTGCATCGGCAAGAGAGTTACGCCAATATGCTAAAACTCTTACAGGTTCTTTTGCCTGTGCAAAACTTTTTATTTTGTTTGACTGAGATTTTTCTGTAGAAGAGGGATTTTCTGCTGGCTCTTTTGTGGGGTTTACTTTTGTATCAAAATCTTTAAATGTACCTGACTTTACAGCACTTATAGAAGGCCTGGGGGAGTCTTTAATTTCAGCAGGGACTGGAATATTCAACATTTCCAATCTTGCTATTATTCCATTAGCTGAGCGCTTTAATAAATTTGAAATAGAAGAAATTGAATATCTTTTACTATAGCATAAATCGCCAAGCAATCTATTTTCTTCTGGGCTCCAATACATATGAGAGCGAGCATATTTCTTGCGAGCCTCTAAAACTTCTGGCTCAGTCCTTTCATCTGTCTGAGGTAAATCCTTGGCACGCTGTTCAAAGTTTTTAGACACAATTAATCTGAGAAATAACTTATGTTAGTATTCTACAGCATTATTCTTTATTTAACCATAGTACATAAAGCACTCAAAAAGAAAGGCGACCCGAAAAGAACGCTTTCGCATTCCTTTCAAAGTCGCCTCATTGTCTTGATAAAGGTTTAGTTTACTAAGACATTCGAGTTAGTATTGGACTCAATTAAACGCTTAAGCTTTTCAACTGATTGCACTAACTGAATAATATTGTTTAGATCAAGAGCATCCAGGTTTTGCTGGATATAATCAATCTGACAATCAATACCATGTATACTATTTTCAAGCTTTTCTGCTGTACACATCATTTAAGTTCTCCTTTAAATTTAAAATTTGCGAAAGAACTCCCGCTATGCGGGGAATTCCCCGCGGTTGCGGTTTTGTTAAATACTACGCTGCCTTTCTCCCAAAATGCTCTTGGATGAAGTGCTCATAATATTTTTTACTAACGATAAACATATGATCACCGGTAGGACTATCATGGTGAGAAACGACAGCTTCGAGATGTACCCCGAAAATGTGATTTCGTTTCAGATAGACCCTAATTGTGAATTCAGTGTCCAGATATGCTTGTTTAAAAGCACTGAACGCATCATCTTCAAAATACTCAGAAGCACCAGCTGCTCTGCGCCACCCGAAGGCAGGGCAAACCAAACCGGCACCTTTTTTGAGATATTTATTACATAAGGCTTTCACAGTTTCCTCCATATCGAACCAATACATTTCACAATAGTCCTGAACACGCCAATTAAACTCTATATGCTTCATGGCCTCTTCCTCCGTAGAGCAAGTGCCATCTTCAATGAGATGATTAATTGCTGCATCGTAACAGTCTGATTCATCATATGATGCGATAGGGGTTTTATTGTTAAACACTTTGGTTTTAGCATTTGACACTTTGGATTCTCCTCATTTAGAAATAGGGAGAACCGCCTTTACAGGGATTGCTCCCCGTTCGGGTTTAAAGTTTTGTCATGCAGCCTTCAAATCTAATGAAGACTGCTGGCCTTGTTGATGAGATGCCAAGCTATACAAATATTGTGATGCCTTATCTGCTAATGAAGCTGCTTTAAAAAATGCCATAAATTTGTCATTTAATAACTCAGCCCAACCATCCAAATAAGAGGCATGATTTTCAATATCTGCGTTTACATTCAAGTCTATCGACAAAAATGTAGCTCCTAACTCAGCGACCAGTTCTTCGAAAGCATACGAACGATTGCCAAAACGACTACCCGCTTTGAGACGGTCTAGTCGTGTTTCATGTCCGGTCCAATGAACCAGCTCATGAAGTAGCGTCGCATAATATCTATCTACATCTTGGAAATGCTTTTGATACGGTAAATGTATAAAATCACCTCTGGGACTGTAGTAAGCTGCTTTCCGGTCTGAATGCTTGATTTGTGCTTTTGAAGCATTAATCAAACTATCAACAGATAGGTTGCTAATAAAGTCACTTTGTGGAAGATTCTCCGTATAATCTGACTCGGCCAAACCTTCGGTTTGGTCCAGATTGAATACATTAAAATGCTTCCATCGCGGTAACATGAGTTTAGCCTCATCATCAGCTTCGTCCTGACCTTCAATTTTTTTCTCAACATAGGTAAAGAAAAAAACTTTACTAGAATGCTCACCTTTTCGGATTTTGCCTTTAAGCTCACTTACTTGCTTATAGGTAAGCCAGGAATTGGAAGAATACCCTTTACGATATGCTTCCATTGATAAGAGAAGCGCATTGGCTCCCTGATACCTGGTTTTACTGAAAAAGTTTTGCGCTCTGCCAATAGCAGGACGATCAAAAGGCCTAAGCCAAGGTTTAACACCAGCTTGAATTGCTTGAATGATTTGATTTACTACTTCTTGATAATCTTGCTTTTTCATGTGCTTCTCCAAATTATTAAATAACCTAGAGAAACACCCCGCTAGGGAGTTGTCTCCCTAGCATTGGGTAGAAAGTGAAGATCACTCTTCTGCTGTAGCATCTTGACCTTCAGCTTTCTTTCTAATTAAGAAAGGAGCCTCATAGGCCAAAATATGGTAGGATTTATAAGTTTTTCCATCTTTGTCAGTCCAATCTGGACTGGGCTTGAGTTTGCCAGATACAAAAACTTGATCTCCTTTGCCAATTTCCTGTAGCTTTACAAGTTTAGCCGCATCTCCAAAGCACTGGACTTTAAACCAATCCGTGATTGTGTTTGTGACCTTTTCACCATTTTCCCCTTTCGAAGTAAAGGTTTCATTGACAGCTACATCAAATGTTGCAAAAGGCTTTTTACCCTCTCCAGCATATACCACATCTTTTCCAACTACGCCGATGATTTTAGTTACATTTAAGCTACTCATAATAGTTCTCCTATTTTTGGTTTATATTAAAAATTAACCAACAAATACGAAGAGCCATCCGCAGTGCGGAAGAGCTCTCCGCATCTGCGGTCAATACAAGTTATTCCTGAGAATAAAATTTAGAAAAAAGTCTAAGAATAAAGCGATCTGATTTGACCCGATATAGAGCGAAAGTAAAACTTCTATCTCTAAATGAAAAATCAGATAAACTAAACTCTTTTGACACTTCCTCGCTTGGAACGGATAAAGTTGCTTTGCCTTTAGAGTCAAAACTAAGTATGACTGTAAAAAGCAACTCGTCCGAATAAGCTAATATTTCAGGAATGAATTCCTCAATGACTTGAGCAATTTGATTCGAGTTCGACGCTCCAAAGAAAAACTCCGTTTCATCAGCCAAAATGACTTCAGGACGTTGAGTGTTATTCTCTGTTTCATCGTAATTCTCATCTATTTCAACAGGCTCTAAGCTATAGACCCTATCGAAATCCATTACTTGATCGATATGCATGTTACTTCTCCTTTTTAAAAATTGGAGAAACTTTTCCCCACTAGGGAATTGCTTCCCCAGTGGGTTTTGTTTAAATGTAAACGAAGTTTTACAACAGAAATGATCAGTGGGATCAATTTCAAAAACTAATCATATACTACAGTCAGTAGCATAAAAGTCTTCGAAATCGCTTCCCACAAATGATAACGTAAACTACGTTGTTCAGTTGAAGAGTCACCGGATGATCTGCCTTTATTTGAAGCTTGCGCTTTTTTAAAAGATTCTGATCCATGGCGTCTTCTGATTTCTTCTATTGTAGATGGTTTTTCTGGTGGAGCTTTCACAGGTAAAGAAGGTGGAACAAAAACCCACATCTTCTTTTCTGCAGAAAACTTACAGCCAAGGTTTCTCAATTTTTGTGAATATTGTTTTGTGTTCCCTGATACCCAAATCCAGTTACCACATTTTTCAACATTCACATTTAGAGGCTCTAATTGAGTTCTAACTTTATTGATTTCTGCATTGACTGCATTCCAGTTAACATTTGCCATTTTGTTTCTCCTAACTTGTTAAAAATTTCGGAGAAACATCCCCCACCGGGAAATATTTCCCCGGCTTGGGTTAAATGATCAAAACTCAAAAATGACCTGCCTCGAATAGAAACTGAATCGCATCGGAGCGTGTCATAATTGAATCACAATAGTTTTCAAATTGGCTAAAATCGGCATCACCATTAGCAGACTCTGCAAAAGCTTGTGATACGTGATCATACTTATAAAGTAAAAATTCGTAAAAACAAAAGCCATTGCGAGCCCTACTTTGTTTAGCCAAACTAAACAACTCATCTGTCGATACTTCAATGGTTGTTACTTTCATGATGTACCTCATTAATTTGCATGGATACTACAGCTAATTCGACACGTGTATATTTCAACTCTTCACGTAAAAAATTATTCTCTTCACACAGATCGTTTATACTAATTCCCATAAGAGCTTTAGCAAAAAGATATCCTGTGCAGAAGAAGACCATATCCATTAGGATTAACGGGCTCATAAGCATCTCCTCTTGATTTAAGTTAATAAAACCAAGCGAAGAAATACTTCCCTACGGGAAATAAATTCCCCGCTGGGCATGAAAATTTCAACCTCATCGGCTATGCAAATGAAGTAGAAAATCTGTAATTCGAATGTCTCAATTTTTAAATATCATTTAGTCTTTATAGCAAGACAATAATCCTATTCAAAAGAATAAGAGATTCGCTGCGTATAGCAGACGATCAGAATTATCAACTCTCTGATTGATAAAATGCTCCGCGTATAGCTGGAACTCAGGATGGAAATCAGAATGATTTACAGTTCTGCTGCGTATAGCAAGCAGTCAGGAAAGATCTTTCGATCTTGGTGATAGGCGTATAGCGCTATCTCAGGAAAACCCCTATTCTAACGATCTGCCACTGGATTAAAGGGTTGGTGTGGCTTCTAATGCAAGACTCTTTTGCAAGAGTTTCTGGGTATTACAACCCTTCATCAGTTGCATTATGGTTCAAATTATACTCTACAAAATCGCTGTTGTCAATATCCCCTATACCCCTACATAAATTTTATGGTCTGCAACACATAATATCTATTGTGGAGTGTAGGTTGTTATGTGCAGTAGTGAGGCTATTTCTATGATTGATAACGCTTTCAAAGTAAAACGCAGCACATAATATTTGTAGTAATCTTCCAAAGGCGATCATTAAGATCGTATATAAACCAATGGAGGATTATCATGAATACTCAAGAATCAACATCCAAAAAACCTAGTTTAGATGAATTAGTGTTTGCTGCTTTAAGCCAATTACAAATCCTTGGTTATGATGGACGCTCGATACGTCGCTACCAAGCAACTTGGAATCGCTTAATCAAATTTACCAAACAAAACAATCTTAAAAATAAGCTATCAGAAAATCTGATTCTCCAATTTCTGGAGCATTATGATATTAAGCCGGAAGAATTCGTAGCTACAAAAGATGGCTGGCGTAAGCATGCTGAGTTTGGATTAAAAATATTATGGCAATTCTCTCGTTACGGCTATTTTGAAAGAACCCATACTGTCATACAAAAACTGAATCTACCACCAGCAATGAAAAAAGAGTTGGATGCATATGCCCAATACTGCAAGGATAAACGCTATATTAGCGAATATTGCTATCAGGAGCGGATACGACAAGTTGGTCTGTTTCTGGATTTTGCTAGAAAGCGAGGGGCAGATGCCTTTGAGCAAATTCAAGCGCAGCATCTATCGGAATTTATTAGTTCCTTGTGGCGATTCACCAGCAGAACAAACTCCAGAATTGTATCTGATATTAGGCAATTCTTACGATACTTGTTTTTGCGAGATTTAATAACACGAGACCTTAGTCAGTCTTTGCCACCGGTTCATGTTTCACGACACTCTAAAATCCCTTCTGTTTGGGACAGGGAATTAGTATTGAAGTTACTGTCGATAGTTGATCGTAGTTCACCCAGGGGAAAGCGAGACTACGCTATATTGCTTTTAGCTTGCCGATTGGGGTTAAGGACTGTTGATATTATCAATTTAACCCTTGACAACATTGATTGGGAAGCTGAAACGATTAATCTGACGCAGTCAAAAACACAAGCTCCTTTAATTTTACCATTGAGTGATGAGATAGGAAATGCTTTGATTGATTACATTAAATTTGGCCGGCCTCAAACAACGTACCGGCAAGTGTTCTTGCGACTGAGGCCGCCCTGTACCCCTTTTAGGAAAGAGTCTCATCTCTATCTTTTATTAAAGCATTGGCGTGAAGTGGCTGGAATTAAATTTAAAACAAAACAACATTGTGGTTTGCACTCATTAAGGCATAGCTTAGCCACTTACCTATTGGAAGATGGAACATCATTCCCGGTCATTTCTGGCATCTTAGGTCATGCATCTATGGCTAGTACGATGATTTATGCCAAATCTAGTGTGGAAATGTTACGTGAAGTTGCATTATCTATAGGAGGATTTGATCATGTCAGCTAATTATAAGATCATTGAATACCATAGTCCAATCGCCCCACTTATAAATCAGCTTGTTCAAGAAAAGCTAGCTTGCGGTTACAAGTATCATGAAGCCATCAACATTTTGAAGTCTTTTGATAACTTCCTTTGTGATGAGGGAACTCTTAAACAAATGGAGCTACCTGAAAAGCTGGTGTTAAAATGGCTAGAGAAGAAACCGAATGAGAAGGCTTCTACTAACCAACGCCGGATTGTATTTGTCAGGCAACTTGCAATGCTGATGGATCGATTCGGTTATCCTGCATATATCCCGCCTTATGGTTTTGGTCCCCGAAGGTCATACGACTTTATCCCGCATATTTTAACCCGTGAGGAGATTCGTAAAATTATTGGTACCGTTGATAAGCTAAAACCCTGTGCGATTTCACCTCTTCGGCACATTATCTTACCGGAGATATTCCGTTTACTCTATGGCTGTGGCTTTCGTCTCAACGAAGTGCTGAGTTTACGTGTGAGAGATGTGGATTTAAAACAAGGCGTTATTACGGTAAGGGAAGCAAAGTTTGACAAAGATCGATTGGTACCCCCTGCACTTGATATGGTTGAACGTTTAAGGGTTTATATTGATCGATTGGAAACCGAGTCATTAGAAAAGAGAACGGAGGATTCCTTCTTCTTTCCGTCACCTAGACAAACGGCTTGGCATGAGTCAACCATTTACATGATATTCCGAAAGCTTTTGCATCGATCTGGCATTTGTCATGGCGGTCGAGGTAATGGGCCGAGAGTACATGATTTACGCCATACCTTTGCAGTACACAGACTTAACAAGTGGCATGAAGAAGGCGCTGATTTGAATGCTAAGTTGCCTTTACTTGTAGCCTATCTTGGCCACCAAGACTTTACAGGTACGCAAAAGTATCTTCGTCTCACAGCAGAGCTATTTCCAAATTTAACTGAACGTATGAATCAGCAATTTGGCAAAGTCATACCAACAGGGAGATAAACCATGAAACCAACTAATTTATCGGTACACTTAACAAATTTTTTAAGCCATTATCTTGCAGGACAACGTAATCTAAGCCCTAATACAATCAAAGCCTATCGTGATACCTTTATGTTGCTACTACGATTTTGCCGGGATGTGCAGGGTATTCCATTGGAAAAGCTAGGTTTGGAGCACATTAATGTTGCTTTAGTAGAGGCATTTTTAGATTATCTTGAAAAGAACCGGAATTGCAAAGCGCGCACATTGAATCATCGCTTGGCGACATTACACGCATTCTTCCGATATGTTCAAGGCGAGTCACCGGAGCATTTATTGCTATGCCAAAAAATCTTGGCAATTCCATTAAGACGATTTGTACGTGAGCCTGTTGAATATCTATCTAAAGATCATCTTACCTTATTCTTGGCTCAACCTGACTTGAGTACTCAAGATGGGCGGCGTGATTTGGTAATGTTAAGTGTGCTTTACGATACAGGTGCACGGGTACAAGAGTTAATTGATCTCTCGGTAGGCGATTTACGATTAGACAATCCTGCACAAGTTCGCATACATGGTAAGGGAAGAAAAATAAGAGTTGTGCCACTTATGGATAATACTGTAAGCATTTTGCGGGATTATTTACATGAATATCAATTGGAAACACCTGACAAATTTGATTATCCATTATTTACAAGCCGACATGGTAATCGATTATCCCGTTCTGGTGTACGTTACATATTCCAGAAATATGCACACCAAGTTCGGGGACAGCATCCTCAGTTTAATCGACCAATAAGTCCACACAGTATGAGGCATACCAAGGGAATGAATTTACTACAGGGTGGTGTTTCAATGGATATCATTCGGGACTTCCTGGGGCATGTTGATATCAAGACAACAGAGGTTTACGCAAGAGCAAACCTTGAAATGAAGCGCGCAGCGATTGAAAAAGTCAGCACGGTTCCGGTACCAAAATTGCCTTCATGGAAAGAAAATAAATCGTTGTTGCAATGGCTGCAATCATTATAACAGGAGATAGCATGTATTTTTTTTACCCGAGGCCCGCCATTACTAGAGTTTTATGTGCCGCCGATGAAAAGCTTATTCATACAAAATAAGCTCACCTATTTGTATATAGCAATATCTTTATGATAGGATGCTTGCAGGTATCTTTAGGAGATGCACGATGCAAAACATGCCAGAATGCCACACACATGATTCTAAGAAGAAACGCTGGTGGAATACTTATCTTGTCATCGTTGCTGTTATTGCAGTTGCAGCTATTGGTTACTATCTTGTCACAAGGCACTTCTCTCATTTTTTAAATGGTTTATTCATCTTGCTTTTATTAGCTTGCCCACTCATGCATTTAATGCATAGAGGCCATAGTATGCATCATGGTGGGCATGATCAAAAAAACAACGACCACAATTCTTCAAAACAAAGCTAAAGGGGGTTTATCATGATGGCATTTTTATTTCACACAGCATTCTATCTTGGAATATTGGCTTTAACCGCAGGCATTTCTTTGTATATTTGGGCTGCTCGTAATCAGGGGCCAGGCGTAAAATTGGCAAAGTTCTTCGGGATTTTGCTTATGATTATCGTGATTCTTAATATGGGATGCCTACTTTTCTATAGCGTTAAATACTGGACTCAAGGTTATTTTGAAAGCCCCATGCCTATGCAGCAAATGATGCAAAATGGAAATATGTCCTGCCAAAGCATGATGCAGGGGATGATGAATAAAGAAAGTACGCCTAGCGCAAACTTAACGCCAGCCTCGGGAGATGCAATCAATGGGCCAGCGTCTCCTCATCATTCCGCACATACCCTTCAACAGCAATAATCATCGATGCAGAGTATTGGGAAAGTTGCCGAAGAAACAGGCCTGAGTATTGTTGCAATCCGCCATTATGAAAAAATTGGCTTGATTCAGAGTGCTCGCCTGGAAAATGGCTACAGGCAATATTCAGATGCAGAAGTAGCTAAATTAAAACTCATCAAGAAAGCGAAGCAATTGGGCTTTAGCCTGAATGAAATTGAAGAGTTACTGAAACTTGAGGGCATGGATGCTAAAGGCCATGATGTTAAATGGGTGCTGCATCAAAAGCTTCTGAGGATTGAAGAACAGCTTCATTTTTTGCAAGATCTCAAGAAAACCTATCAGCAACTTTTACAAAGCTGCCATGGCAATATGCCAGTTCAAGATTGCCCAATTATGCAGAGTTTAAAAAAGTAGATGCATCCTCTTGACTCTCACCTATAGGTTAGGGTTTATAATGCCAATCCTACTGGGTTATTGCAATAGGAGGAAAAATGAGTGCAGGTGCTATGGATTGGCGTGATTCTTGGTTTGTACAAAATATTGCAGGTGAATTGCCTGTCATTGGTCCTTGCCTAAAAGAAAAAGAGGCGACTAAGGCAGTGAGGGAAGCTTTAAAATCAACCTGCATGTATGCGGGAGGCATAGCAGCGATGGTCTTAAATCCCTTTGGTGCAAGCTCTGAAGATTCTGCCAATGAAAATGCTACCAAAATGTGCGGCAATATGGTTATCGGTGCGACAATAGGCAAAATAGGTTATAACCTATTAGAATCAGCTAGTGTGCAATTATACCGTTGTGCATCAGCCTGGTATGAGACTAGGCAGTCTGATATCTATAGAGGTGCCAACCGTGAAGGAGAATTTAATGCTTAAGCATAACCTTAATATTATGGGCATGTCTTGTGCCAGTTGCGTGAATAAAATCGAAAAAGCGCTACAAAAAGTGCCTGGGGTCACGAAAGCTTCGGTCAATTTCGCTGAAAAGACCGCTCGGGTGGAGTCTGAAGACACAGTCTCCTGCGAAGTATTAGTCGAAGCCGTTAAAAAAGCAGGATATGATGCTCAAGCAATGCATGAAGGTCATATGGATCACATGCAGCACACAGATGGTAATCACCATGATCATATGCATCATGATGCTGTGCCGCCTTCTTGGTTCACGGTCATTATTCCCGGCGTTTTTGGAATTTTATTCATGCTGCAAGCAATGCTGCGCGATTTTATTCCAGCGATGATGAATGTCCAACAATGGGTGGGTGGAATTGAAAGTGTACTAACTCTCCTTATTTTTATTTATGCGGCACGCTCTATCTATGTTAACACTTTTAAAGCCTTAAAAACCCTTAGCACGACGATGGACACTTTAATTGCCATTGGTATTGGTGCAGCATGGATTTATTCGACTTGGGTGACGCTTTTTATGAATCGCTTGCCAGCAGAAGCGACGCATCTTTATTTTGAATCTGCCCTCATTATTTTAGCTTTCATCAACTTAGGCAGCATTTTAGAAGAACGGGCAAAAGGAAAAGCCTCCAGTGCCATCATGGCTTTACTGGCCCTTCGCCCTAAAACCGCAACGATTGTGGCGGATGGCAAAGAGCAAGTAATTGCCATTGAAACATTAAAGGTCAATGACCTTGTTCGTATTCATCCGGGCGAAAAAATTCCCGTCGATGGTGAAATTACTGAAGGCGAATCCTATCTTGATGAGTCAATGCTCACCGGCGAGCCTTTGCCAGTGCATAAAAAACCAGGGGATCGCGTGATTGGGGGAACGCTCAATAGTTCGGGCAGCTTCTTATTTAAAGTCACCGAGATCGGTGAAAAAACGGTACTGGCTGAAATTATTGAACTGGTGCGTGAAGCACAAAGTAGTAAACCCCAGTTAGCACGCCTCGCCGATCAAGTCTCTGCCTACTTTGTGCCTTTTGTTATTTTAATTGCTATTGCGACCGTCATCACTTGGCTATTTGTAGGGCCATCTCCTGCATGGGTGTATGCTCTGAGTACCGGTATGGCCGTTCTCATTATTGCTTGCCCCTGCGCTCTGGGTTTGGCCATTCCCACCTCTGTCATGGTAGGAGTGGGTAAAGCCGCACAGTTAGGCATTTTGATTAAGCAAAGTGATGTTTTGCAACAAGCTGCCAGCTTGGATGCAATTATCTTGGATAAAACCGGAACCATTACGGCAGGCAAGCCAGAAGTAGTGGGGATTGAAGTTGCGTCCGGTGTAGACTCCGCGCAGTTTTTAGCATTAGCTGCAAGTCTTGAACAATATTCTGAACACCCCATTGCCAAAGCGATTTTAGTGAAAGCGCAAACGCAAAACTTAAAGCTACTTCCTACTGATGATTTTAAAGCAGAAAGTGGCTATGGCATTCGCGCTGTCATCCACAAGGAAATTTATTACTTGGGTAATGCTGCTTGGATGGAACAAAACCATTTAGATAATCCCTGGTTCAATCAAGGTGAGCACATGGCAACTGAAGGCAAAACACCGCTCTACCTTGCGAATAGCAAAGCGGTTTTAGGAATGATTTTGGTTGCAGATCCTATTAAACCTGATTCTTTAGCTGCTATTCAGCATTTGCAAAAAATGAGCATTGAAGTGGTGATGATGACGGGGGACCATCAAGGTGTGGCTGCGGCGATTTCCCGTGAAGTAGGAATCAAGCAGTTTTTTGCAGATGTTAAACCCCAGGATAAATCAGGGCATATTAAAAACTTGCAACAACAGGGCAAAAAGGTGGGCATGGTGGGAGATGGCATTAATGATGCCCCAGCCCTTTCACAAGCGAACGTCGGCTTTGCAATTGGGGTCGGTACGGATGTGGCGATTCAAAGTGCGGCTGTCACTCTTATTCGGAACTCTCTCTTAAGCGCCGTTGATGCCATCATGTTATCAAAAGCAACGACTCGTAATATGAAGCAAAATCTTTTTGGGGCATTTATTTACAATATTATTGCAATTCCGGTCGCAGCAGGCGTACTTTATCCTGCAACGCATTTACTGCTGAACCCCATTATTGCGGGTGCTGCCATGGCCTTCTCTTCGGTTACGGTAGTAGGGAATGCCAATCGCTTACGCTTTTTTAAATCGGTGAGCCCTGCCTCTAAGTCAATGGAATCTATGAATCATGATCATGCCAGCAGATCAACCGTGCAAATGTAAAATATGCATGAGCATCATCACCATTAATGCTGGTACAACAACAGGAGAAAAAAATGCAAATCGTAACATCTACTAAAAAAGTTTTTATTTTAAGTGTTTTGGGTGCAAGTATTCTGTGGGTAGGCAATGCCATGGCTGCGCAGACAAGCACTACGGATCAAAGTCAGTCCGGTTCTACTTCCATGCCGATGAATATGCCTATGAATCAAAATTCGGGTCATTCCATGCAAAATATGCACGATATGCAGGGCATGCAAAATGGGAACATGCAAAACATGGGTAATATGAATTCAGCCAATTCATGAATAAAAAAGAGTAAGAAAGTAAATTAGGAGTTGTTTTTTATATGTATCCCCTTCATCGTTTAAAAATTCTTGGCCTTACGGCTTTATTGAGCATGATTGGCTTATCCCAGGCTTTTGCTGCTAATGATATCGTTAATCTCACTGTTGGCTACAAGACGGTAAATTTTACCGGAAAAGAAGTACAGGCTTTAGCGATCAATGATCAGATTCCAGGGCCAACCTTGCATTTTAAGGAAGGGGATACCGTTACGATTAATGTTTACAATCATCTGAAAGAAGGCACCACCATTCACTGGCATGGCCTCATTGTGCCCTGGAATATGGATGGGGTTGAAGGTGTGAGTCAAGAACCTATTCCACCAGGAGGGGTTTATCACTATCAGTTTACGCTAAAACAATCTGGTACCTACTGGTATCATGCGCATACAGGCTTGCAGGAACAAGAAGGCATGTATGGGGCCATTATCATTGATCCGCCCACTCCTCCTGCCTATCACTATGATGAAGATTACCCGATTGTGTTATCCGATTGGAGTGATACGCCTGCCGACCAAATTTATGCCAATCTTAAAAAGAGTGGCGATTATTATACTTCCAAATTTCCACTGCAACCTTCACTGGTACAGTTCATCAAAAGCTATCAAGCTGCAACACCACAGGGTAAAAAAGAAATTTTAGACGCTTATAAGATGATGCAACAGTCACGCATGAGTGTTTATGATATTAGCGATGTGGCCTACGATGCCTTTTTATTAAATGGCAAACCCAACTCAAGCCCCTGGACGGCTCAGGTGAAAGTTGGTGATGTCGTGCGCTTACGCTTTATTGGCGCGATGGGCAGTACGATTTATCATGTGAAGATTCCTGGCACGACCATGCAACTTGTCAATGTTGATGGTCATGATATTGTGCCTTTGACGATTAATACTTTTGATTTAACGCCGGGTGAAACTTATGATGTGCTCGTTAAAATCACCCAAGACCAGCCTTATATCATTTATGCTGAATCGGCTAATACGCTGGGTGCGGCATACGGTGCTTTGATTACCAACCCTAATCAAAAGGTCGATTATGCAACTGTAAAACCCTTTCCCACCCCAGGGCCAATGATGATGTCGATGCCTGGAATGGCAGGCATGGGGTCAAGCAATACCTCATCAAATGAAAGTGGTTCTATGGCAGGAATGAATAACATGCCAGGCATGAGCGATATGGCAAATATGTCAGATCATCGTATGGCGGGTATGGATATGGGATCAACCAAAGAGCAAAATAATTCTATGACAGGCATGGATAATATGTCAGATATGAATTCAATGCCTGCTTCTGAACCCGCTGAAACTACTGGAACCAAATATCAGGATATTGTTTCTCCGGTTGTAACCAATGATCCGAATGTACCGATTCAAGAGGTTATTAACATGGAGCTTTCGGGTTATATGGATCGCTATATCTGGTTTATTAATGGCGTTCCTGAATATAAAGCCAAACCCATTTTGATTGAACCCGGCAAACGCTATCGCATAATTTTTACCAATAATTCCATGATGGATCATCCGATGCATTTACACGGACATTGGATGATTTTACGTAATGGACACGGGGCTTATGACCCTTTAATGCATACCATTGATGTTCCGCCTGGTGCAACGGTTGTTGTAGACTTTGATGCGGATGCCAGTGGGCAATGGTACTTCCACTGCCATAATGCCTTTCACATGGCTTCAGGGATGGCAAGGGTCTTTCAATATAGTAACTTTGTGCCAAGCACTGCTCCTGATCATCATGCCATGCAGCCAATATCAGCGATGCCCGGCATGCCAACAACCACAACATCCCCTACAACTTATACTGCGGCTGACGCTCCTCTGGTGAATGACCCTGCGGGCCACAAACAGCATTTGTTTGAATCCAGTTATTTTGAATTGGGCCTTGATCCTTTAAACAGTACCCAAGAAGGAACCTTTAAATCCTTAATGGGTTATGATTACAATAAATTTGAAATTAACAGTGAAGATTTTGAAATGAGCAAGGGAACAGTAGAGGACGCTAATGTGGATCTCTTCTACTGGCACTTGATCAATCAGTTTTGGGCCATCAAGGGCGGGGCGAATTATACTTATCGCCCTGCACAAACGCCTTACTGGCAGCCGGGTATTGGTATTGAGGGTTTATTGCCTTATTTTATTGATACGGATGCCAGAATATATATGCATGATGGCAGCTATCAGTTGAATCTTGAACTATCAAGAGATACGCAGATTACCGATAAGTTCTTTATCAGAACTGGCATTCAAGCGATCATGGCCACCAAGACAGTCACACAAGCGAATATTGGGAGTGGCCTCAATCAAATGCAGTATATTATCAGACCCTATTATCAGCTTATGCCAAACGTTCAACTCTATACCGAGTTTAATTACAGCTATGATTATGGTGCATTGACAAATATTGACAGTAGCGAGGGACAGTCTAATCATAGTGCCTTATTGTTGTTTGGAGCTTCGGTGCTATTTTAAGGAGTGCTGTTTTGCAATTCGCGTTTCCCGAAAGGCAATATAAATAGCGCTGGAAAGGACAATTGCGCCGCCAATCCCAGACCAGATTGTCATGACTTCGCCAAAGAAAAAATAAGCGAGAGTGACGGTAAAGATGAGTCGGCTAAAGTCGATGGGTAACAGCACCGTTAAATCAACCAACCTATATGCCTGAAAAATTGCAAAAAAGTTGACCAAGAAAACCACACCTAAAACGAACAATGAAATCCAATGACTTGGAGGGGGCGTCTGCCAGCCTCGTAAAGCCATAGGGAGTGATAGTAAGGCCGTAAATAAGGTAATGTAAAAGGTTTGGGTAGCAAGTCGCTCGTGATTAGTTTGAACTTTAGTAATAATATCAATAAGCGCCCATAGGGCTGAAACCAGTATTGCCAATAGAGAGCCTAAAGCAACCACCTCCAAACCAGGGCGAACGATCAACATCACGCCTAAAAAACCGATGATTAAGGCGCCCCCCCTTTGCCAATCCGCTTTCTCATGTAAAAAGACAATAGCGAGAATGGCAACAAATAGTGGAGAAGTATAGCTAATTGCTGTTGCCTCAGAGAGTGGGATCACTTCAAGCACGTAAAACCAAAGCAACATGCTAA
>JACCDN010223683.1_pt1 | contig 17088 bp, 19 predicted proteins | sample 7441691 | NCBI WGS metagenome assembly JACCDN01 (sample SAMN15323439, study PRJNA562643) | freshwater metagenome | isolation source: river surface water | place: USA:Blue River Watershed | collected 2017-08-16
ACCCATTTGCATTCAAATGGTAGAAATTATCCACGACCATGTAGCTGGTTAAAGCTCATGAAATCTAGGCAAGTTGGTTCAAATTGTGAAATTGTGTTTTACACCTATTGATAGCTAATTGGTATAACGATCAGATATTGCGTTGATCCACACGGTAACTGGTGACCGTAAACCCATTCCAATTCAGCCAAGCCGCTTCTTTTTCATCGGGCGTACCCAAATAGCTAAATCGAATCGTGGCAACCCAACTCTTTTGTACGAGGGTTTGACCCGATGTTTCTGTCGTTGAAAAATCCACTTTTGCCAAAGTCGGGATTTTTTCCTGTTTCTGTTTTCGTCTTTCTATGGCATTACTGGCATTATCTAAAAAGATGACATCGTGTACTTTCACGGTACGCAGTCCCTTACTGCCATACAGATTGATAGGACTTTTGGGGTTATGACTGTCTTGCAGCGCTTCATACGCCTTAACCACATCCGACGATGAGGTATAAAATACTTGAGTCTTTCGTACGTTATGATCTGTTAGCGAGAATGTTTCTCGGGCAATCACGTAACGCACCAAATCACTTTCAATCTCACTGCTGGTTTCAGGCAGGTCATGATTGCGCACGGTATCTACCCACACCTCTCCGGTTTGCTCGTTGCGTTGTATGACAATGGGTTCCCAGCGTTTGAGCGGAAACAAGAGAATAAGTACGACGACTAACAATCCACTGAGTGCCAACAGGCTCCAAAACGCCAATTGCCAGCGATTAGCCATTACTTCTTGGATTTGGTAGCGCTCATAAGACCAGCTTTTCGCGTCTTCAAAGTAAGGGGTGTCATCCATGCTGTTCGTTGTATCCGAAGCAGCGGTTAATGGCTGATGATTTGTTTTTCTAAACCCGAACATAGAAGGATGCTCCTTTATTTATCGCGAGATGCTGTCCAATTCTTTTGTGTTTTTTTCGCTTTTTTTTCCTCGGCCCTTTCGTGTCTTTTTGCTTGCACCCACCGGCCTGCCGCACCACGCGCTGCTTTAAAACCAGACGCCACATCGGCTAGGCGAGCCGCAGAGACGGCCACACCTAAACTGGTGACACTAAAGCCACCGACCACCTGGGCTGCTATAGCACTTGCGCGCAGGAGCAGACCAAAGCTGGCAACGCTGCCCAACACAAACGTTGAGATTGTACGCATTATCTCGGTTCCACTGGCAGTGGCTTTATCGATTTCATTTAACCCCATTTGCATCAGCTGATTGATGATGAGCAGAACAGCGCTTAAAAACAAAGGCACTAACCCAAACCCTAAAGCAACTGAAAGCCACCGATCAAAAAATCCTTTTGTGGCATTCCACAGTAAAAACAACGAAAAGACAGGCGCTAATACCAACGTCACAGCCAAGCCGCATTTAGCTACCGCAAATTCCAGCAAGGCAATGCCCGACACCAAAAAATTGAGCAGCCATACTAAAACAGCTGCAACCATCATAGAAATGCCGTGGCCATGCCATAATTTATCGCCCATGGCTACCCCTTGATCAAAGGAAGCCTGCAACGCTGCATTGACAGAGGATGAACCGCTGTCAGAATCTTGCATCAAAACCGCGGACAATTCATTGGGTCCTTGGGTAAATACGTTGTAGATAAACTCTGCAAAGTAGTTCCATTGGGTGGCTAACGTATACGCAACAGCAATTTTCAACGTGTGTTTGACAGCCTGCCCCACGGTAAGTTGCCCCCAGCCTTGGATCGTCATCCAGCCAATAAAGGCAATATACGCCGTTATCGCTAAGGTAACCGGTGTATGGACACCCGTGACCAAGGCCGCATACCCATTGAATGTATACGCTTGGGTCGCTGCATCGAGCTTATCTAATACATCAGAAATAGAACTGGACATGTCCGTGTTTATTCCTTGCAGGTTATGTTTGTTTCAAGATTTTCCACACGCTTGGATCGCTAAAATCCTCCCAGGTTGCCTTATAACTGATCGTGCCTTCGTTGATAAATTTTTTATACAGATCGCTTAACCACCGATCACATCGTGCTTTGATGGCAGGGTTTAAGGCAGGATTCGCATAATAAGCAGAACAAAGATCCACTTCTTTATCCACCCCATAGATCCATAGCAGTCCTTGTTTCATTTTAGTGATACTCTCATCGGATAGCAGTGGATTACGATGGCAGGCAGATAAAGTCAGCGCGCATAAAATCACGGTGATCCGTACCAACACGGTTTTTTTAAATCGATGCAGCATGCATTGCTTCCTCTGGTTTATTGGGCGGCTGTCCACTGATTAATCTTGATTTTAGGCTCACAGTGTTTGCCATAATTGTCGCAAGGCGCACTTAACGTGTTTTGCGCACACCCTTGCAAGCAAACCAGAAACAATAGGTTGATTCCTATACAGCGCTGTAACGTTTTTTTACGGCGAAATATTTTCATGTGCTTTTCCTTTGATTGGATTAATTCGTTAACTGGTATTCGGTGAATTGTTTATCTAACGTATCTTCATTGAATTCACTTTGGTTTTTCGTGGCTTCCATTTGCGTATGAATACTTTGTAGTTTGAGCATTTGCAGTTGGATAAATGCCAATTCTGCTACCAGTCTGGAATTCAAATCCATCGCTGCCTTTTCATTTTGGTTTTTGCCAGTGTTATCCACATCCGCCAATAACGTTTCGACTTTGCCAATCTGGTTATTGATGTCATCGTAGGTATAAGCTGACGTAGACAGCGCCGCATTGTAGGTTTGTCCTTTTTGGGTATAATTGGTCGAAACCAATTTGTCCGGATTAATCGTGCCACCCTGTTCTGTTTTTAAGATAGGATACAGCGCAGAATAAGACTGCATCAATTCTTGCAAACGCGCGTTATTTCCGCCGGATGCTTGTTGCAGCACCGCATTCCAATCATCGGCTGACCACAGTCTGGCATTTTGATCCGCTTTCGTATCGGCCATGCCATAGCTTTGCGTGAGTTTTTCCCATTCGCTTTTGACTTCATTCAACTGATTCATGGTATTACTGGAAATATTGCTGGTATCTACACCCATCTGCGCTTGCATTTTTTCCATTTGTTCCAAAATATCTAAGACGTCATCTATGGGATCAGCCATCGCTTGCAGGGATAGAACCAACATCAAAATACATCCTATTTTTACAGGAAGGCGCACTACCTGGGTCTCCTTTGTTGAAAGAGTGGCATCCACACGCTTGGATCCTCTCCCACTTCTACGCGTAGTTGATCCAGTAGTTTCACGGTCGCATCATTACCCGACAAAATAGCGATATAATCCTCCAGCCCGTTTAAATTGAGTTTTCCCATGGCTGCTTCATGACCTTGTTTGACAAGAAATTTTCGCTCTTGCCGGGGTGTGTTTTTAATCAGGTCAAACTCACGCTGCGATAATTTGAAACTGCCCCGGTAATCGGCTTCTTCTGCACGGCTATTAGGCAAAAAAATATGGGTGGAGCCGCCCTCGATTAATACACTTTTGAGGGGCGAATGGGCAATCGTATTCGGAAATTGGGTTGAGAAAATCAGGTAAGTGTTCTTTTTGCGAGCCGTATTGATATATTCTTCAATTTTGCGCTGCCAGAAGGGATTTTTGAGTAATTGCCAGCCTTCATCTAAATAGATGCCAACCAATTGCGTGCCATCGATGCTCTGTTCAATCCGATGAAATAAGTACAGCATCACACTAAAAGTAACAGACTCCGATTCATGCTTGAGCAAATGCGTCATGTCAAAACCTGCCATGCCCACTTGTAACGATAAGGTATCGTGGAGATTGTCGAACAAATACGCCAAGCGTCCATCCGGACGGTTTAAATCGGCAGTGCGCAACCACGGCGCTAAATGATCTAACCGTTCAAAATCGGCGGGGAAAAAACTGGCAATCACCGACAGGCTGCGTTTGTCTGGCGGCAAGGTATAAGTGCGATTAATAACTGCCTCGACCTGCTTTTCTTCGAGAGCGGATAGCCTATCCTCTGCTTTTCTCACCAATAAGCTGCCCAACCAATGGCTTAAAAACGTTCTGTTGGCAGCACTGTCTGGCAAAACAAGCGGATTAAATCCCGTGGATTGACGTGGGTCAATGCAACTATAAAAACCTCGCATCGCACGTACGTAAGGTTCTACACCACGACCGCGATCAAAAAAAATACGGACACCGCCATATTTTTGCGATTGGGCATCTAACGCTAACATTAAGGTGGTTTTACCGGCTCCCGTCGGGGCTGTTATCGTTCCTGAACCGGGCGTAAAGTCATTTTTTGAACCCGATCCTCGTTCATGAAAATTCACATAGTACGGCGTGCGACTGCTGCTCTCTACCAACATCAACGCAGACCCCAAATGATTACCCTCCATATAGCCATGGTGATACGTGTGCAACGAACAAAAATCAGCAAAGTTTTCACTGGAGATCATGGCATCCCGCCGGATGTATGAAAAGTTGCCCGGTATCTGCGCCCAAAAAGCGCTTTCCATATTGAGTGTTTCACGGATTACTTTTATGCCCGCTGCATCGTAAATCTTTTGTACGTCAGCACACCGCTCCTCTAATTGCTCCTTATCCTCTGCCCCTATCAGGAGCGTATTATGGTGCATGCCAAACGATAACAGTCCACTGCCCACTAAATCACGCGCCTCTTCTAATTCCGCCTGCTGTGTGCTGGAAGCATCATTCGTTTCAAATAAATGCCGACCCTGCTTGCGGATCCGCTCTAATGCATCGCGTTGATTCAACGGTACAAACGAATGCGTACTCACGTATTCAAAGCCCACTTTGAGTAAATTATCTAACGCCACAGAGGCTGTTTGTGCGCCATAACGATAAATAGATAGAACCGCCGCTATTTTGCGTTCTTTGCTCGTATTGCCTTGCCACTCCAGCGTGTCATAACCAAAAAAAAGTCGATAGCACGGTAGCACTGTGGCGATATCCTGCTTAGGATAGGCAAACGCTCGTTTTTCGCCATTGATCGCTATCGAGAAAAATTCCAACAGTTCCGATTGCCTGCCACACTTTCCTGCTTTCTCACCCAATAAACGCGGCATAAAGTCACTCAAATATTCCAGGGCTTGGGTAATAATCTTTCGGAGTTGCTTGAGTTGCTTTTCACGAAACAGATTGATTTCATGGCGCATAGGGCCATGATTCAACCCAACAAAAAGTGCTGCTCGGGATAAAGCGCTTTGCTGATTTTTATGACGATTTTTGGTGATCAGCACCACATACTGATCATTCACAAATAAAGGCTTATTCAAAAAAGTGGCCTTATACGCTTCGTTAAAATCGCGTGCAAACCCTTCTGGAAATTCTCCTGGCGGATACACCGTTTGCAAACGGCGATGGGTAACCTGATAGAGTGAAAATTTATCCGCTAACAACACTAAAAATCGAGCGATCTGTTGCTGATTAAAATTTAAATCGGATGCGTCTTTTAGTTCAAAGGGACAACCCTGAACCGCAATAACAGCCCCTAAAGCACCCTCTTTGGTTTCAAAAATAGACGGACAGATCAGATGAGAGAGGCAAATATGGCGAGATGCCGACAATTCCCTATCCGCCAAAATCTGACGTTTACTTTTTGTCACCCTCAATTTCATGCGATATACCTAGTTTTACCACGGTTCATAACTATTGCATCCCCAATAGCCCACATTACGGCTAGACCCCCTACTCTGAAACCAACCTACGACTAAATCAAAGAAACGCGGATCATATAAACAACCGATATAACCCATGGCGTGTAACAGTCCTGCTACACTGAAAAACCCTACAAACGAAGACGATAAAACAAATACCATTAAACTTAAACCGCCATTGATACCCAAATACGTTAAGGTTACCCCCCCATACATGGCAGGACGCGTTAACCCTACAAATAAAGGATTGGATGTAATGTCTTCCTCTTGCCTCATACCCTAACCCGTTGCTCCCAACAATGCCGCAATCTGCGGCGCACCAAAAATAATGCCAATCCCTAACCCAATCATCGCCGCATGCTTTAACGATAAACGACCCGATAGCCAAAGGTATCCCGTTCCTGCAATGGCTAACGTAGCGAGCAGTTTGGCAGACGTGCCCGTCAATATGTCAATGATGCCCTGCAAGGCCGTAGTAATAGTCGATACATCGCCACTGGCAAATACCAGATCAGGAGCTAGCAAAAAAATTAAACCCACTAAATAAATAACATGGTTTTTGACACGTCGTTTGAAGCAGTCTTTCAACAGATAAAAAAAGTTCAGGTTCATTTTTTATTCGCTCCTATAGCCTCTAAAGTCGCTTTGAACAGTTCTTGCGTCACCGGTTTGCTCAACACAGCATCACAGCCCGCAAGCATGCATTGTTTTTGGATGGTTTTATCAAGATGGGCGCTCTGAACAATAACTAGCGTGTCTCTATGTTTGGGATCCCTTCTAAGCTGCTTGATGATCTCAATACCACTGATGTCCGGTAAACCAAGATCGGTGAGTACAAGCGAATAGGTGTTTTTCTTAAGAAAGGCTAAAGCTACAGCGCCATTTTCAGCTGCATCGACGGCATAACCACAATCACGAAGCAGATAAAATAAAGCCTTAAGACAGATACGATTATCTTCAATCAGCAATGCGCGCAAGGCATTAGCATCTGTTGTCGGTGCGTAGGTATGAAGGTCTTTGGATTGCAACGATTCATCGATAAACATGCCTCGATGATTTTTTATAGAAGCGTATTCTTTAACTTCCATATATTTCTCCATGTATCCCAAAGAAAATCTATGATATATTCCGATTGGGAAGTTTTTTGATGCCAAAACTAGCTACTGAACCAGCTAGGATACAAACCTAATTGGCTCGATCTAATAAATCATTTTTCTTGAGTCCCTTTGTCATTTCTGCTTATGCAGAAAATATAGGCAATTGCAGATACCACAAAGTGCAGTTAAATTTTTTATTTATAGACTATACATCATTGCATAGATTTATACAATGATTTTATAGTTTACATCGTGTATGGGTCGTTTTATCCTTTATATAAACCATGAATGAGCAAAATAAATTAGCTAAAAATTTAAAACTTCTCATGAAGTCAATAAAAATCAGCGAATCGGAACTCTCCCGCTTAACTTCAGTTAGCCAGCCGGTCATAAACAGAATAGCCAAAGGAATTACTAACAATCCTAACATCGATACGTTGCGTCCACTTGCAAAATCTTTTAATGTTTCCATTGGTCAGTTGATAGGTGATGAACCTTTATTTTTATCAGATGATCCAAATTCTAAGGATGAACCAATGCTCGGGCCAAAGTGGATTGAAGTCCCTTTGATTAACTGGAAAATGGCGGTAAACTGGAAAGATATTTCCGGAACAAAACAAGAAATTAAAAAATTTATTCGCCTAGATACTCGGTTATCAGATTATGCTTACGCCCTAGAAATTGAGGATACTACAATGGAACCTACTTTCATGAAAGGAACATATATTATTGTTGAGCCTGATTTAGAACCCTATGATAGAGACTATGTAATTGTTCTTTTAAACAAGCAAATTAAACCCGTATTCAGACAAGTGTTATTTGATGGAGAAAAGATGTTTTTAAAAACAATCAACACGAACTTTGATATAATTCAATCAGTAAAAAATAGTAAAATTATAGGCGTAGCAGTTCAGAGTCATATTAAATTGAGAAGTGCAGCATGGAATTAACTTACGGCGAAAAAAAACAATATAAATATCTTTCTTTTTTAGCAATGGTTTATGTAACTATTATGGTTTCAGCTACTACTGTAGCCTACAAGATTGTACAAATTGGACCATTTACTGCAACTTGCGCATCTATAATCTTTCCTTTTACTTTTACTTTAGGTGGGATCATATCTGAAGTATATGGTTACAAAGTATCAAGAAGGTTGATATTTTCATCCATATTCTGTGGACTTTTATTTGCAGCTATTATAAATGGCTGTATTTATCTTCCATCACCTACAGATTGGAATGGACAACCTGCATTTAAAACCACATTAGGTAACGCATTTAGATTTGCTGTTTCAGGAACTATAGGTAGTTTGTTGAGTGGTTATATAAATATATATGCTGTAACACATTGGAAAGTTCTACTAAAAGGAAAATATTTTGCTTTTAGAAGCTTTGGTGCTTCAACGATTGGGGAATTTGTACTTGTTTCGTTAACCACTTTCTTGTCTTTCATAGGAACATTACCTACCAATATGGTTTTCAAAATGTTTTTATTTGCTTATTTATCTAAAATTTTTTATTCATTGACTCTACTTTGGCCTGCAACAATGGTGGCAATCATTTTAAAAAAAGTGGAGAACGTTGACATCTTTGACAACTAAAAGAAAGAATTGAGAGTACTTATACTAGGAAATGGTGGCTCTGGAAAGTCACATTTAGCAAAAAGAATATCTAAGTTATTAAAAGTTGAACCAATACACTTAGATCGTTTTTATTGGAAAACTAACTGGCAACACACTTCTGTTGAGGAATGGGAAGGTATGTTGTTTAGCCATATTTATAAAGAAGTTTGGATAATGGAAGGCACTCCTATACGAGACATCGAACTTAGAATATCATTAGCAGACTTTATAATATTTTTAGATATGCCAAGATGTCTTTGTATCGTTCGAATTATTTTAAAAGGCATTTTTAAATTGGTTAATATAAATAGGCATTATAATGATGGTTGTCCTATCAAAGGATTAAGTTTTAAAGCAATAAAATGGGTATGGGACTACCCATATAAAATTAAACCCATTATTTTCCCTTACTTAACAAAAAAACAACATGTCATATATCTAAAAAATAAAAGTGAAACCACTCATTTTATTAAAAATTTTCATTATCTGTGTAAGTTAAAATCTAAAATAGGTTAAGATTGAAAAAAATATAATTTTTTAAAGTATATGAGGGATTATTTATGAACCGTAAAAACATGCTCATATTTAACAGGTATGTTACATGGGTTTCTGAAAATCTTGGGAAGGTACTTGCAGAAACAAAAAAGTCAAGAGAGTTTAATTACAAAATTGTTGATTGGGAGAAAGGAGACAACGTGTCTGATGATAAACTTATAATCAATGTAGTAGGCACTAACATAAACATTCCTTTGAAACCTGGTGTAATTTACGCTGACGATCAGTTAATAAAAGGTTTTCACCCTCTGGATGTTAAAATAATTTCTACTCTAGCTTTGTCGTGTGAGCCCACATCAAAATATCAGCTTCTCTTGCAGGACTTTAGAAGTGACATAGAAAATTATACAATCGTATACGGCCATAAAAATCTTTCAAAGAAATTAAGAATATCTGTAGATGACCTCGCTCGTAACATGACCCTGATCGACGGGTTCAGCCCACAAGATGCTTTTAAAATAGGTGAAACTTTCGCAGAAAATAAAATCAGAAATGAAAGAAAAATAATAAATGCAATGAAAAAAATATTCAGATAATTTATAACGCTTCTAGCATACCCTATAATGCGAATTACGAGCATAAAACATTGCTCAATATAAAAAATTGCAGCAGCCAAACGACCAAACACATGTACCATCAGCCTATGATAGGATCTGACTTTGCTAGTATCTAGTTTAAATTTGGTTTGGAATTTTAACCAGAAAGGCATTAAAAGGCGCTGGCTTTAATTCTACTGAAGATTTGATGCAAACGATTGATAATTTTTGCGAAATCTATCATGAAAATGCGAAACCATTTGTATGGAAAAAGCGTGAAGTCAAAGGAAGTCAACTTAAAAATAAAATCTCTAATTTATTAAACTAGACACTAGTTGTTATTTTTTGCGAAGTTGACGATTTTTGCAAGGAGTTAGATAAATGTATCCGACAACGTCTTTATCAGGGCCTTCTCCAGGTACTCGCGGAACTGAGTGTGGATTATACATCAGCAAAATTATGGCCATCTTGATTATGTTTCAAATGGTCAAGTTCTGTAATTTTAAAACGTTTTATAATGGGTTTTTACAGTTTTATTGGCACGCCTATTTTCCTAATATACCCAGTTATCCAAGGTTTATCACCTTAATAAAACGAGCTATGTTTCCCATGATTTTATTTAAACAGTTAAGATCAGGCAAACATACAAGCATCTATTATATTGATTCCAGCTGTCTGCTGGTATGCCATTTGAGGTGCTCTAAATCTCACAAAACCTTTGATGAAATTGCTCATTATGGTCGTACGTCTGTCGGGTGGTTCTTTGGCTTAAAGCTACACATTGTTATCAATGGCAAAGGGCAATTAATTGCGTTTAAAGTGACTCGTGGTCATCGAAATGACGTAAAAGAAGCTAAATCTCTTCTTGAGTCTTTACAAGGTCTAGCCTTTGGAGATAAAGACTATATTTGCAAAAAATTATTCGATGAACCGTATCAAAAAGGACTAAAATTAATAACCCGATACCGAAAAAATATGAAAAACAAACTTGTATTAAATAATTACGAAAAACAGCTATTGAACCAACGTAATTTAGTAGAAACAGTGATTAACCATTTAAAGTATTATTATCAGGTTTGGCATACACGCCATCGTTCTATTTTAAATGCCATGAAGCATTTAGTGACAGCGTTAGCTGCTTACGCGATTGAACCACTTCAATTATCTGCCATTAAATTAATCGCTAAAGCTCATAACTGAGGTTTAAAGTATGAAGTGTACTTTCATGTTCTCATTCACAAAACAGTACTCCGTGAACAGTTCTTAAAATTTATTCTTGGGTATAAAAATTTCAATTCATACCAATTTGCATTCAAATGGTAGAAATCATTCAAGGTCATGCGCCCAATTAAAGCTCATAAAATCTAAGAAAATTGGTTTAAATTGTGAAATTATGTTTTACACCTAATTGATAGCTAATTAGTGCTTGAACGAAAACCCCTTGCGGCCTTTACTAGCAAGGCTTCAAAGGCAATTTCCACAAACGAAGTTTTAGCGTAAGAAATTTTCCATTTGTTAGAAATGCTCATTATTTACGCTATTTATACTATATTTCAGTTCCTTTGGATATTTGGAGCATTTTTTTGCAAATCTTCGTTTATGAAAAATAGCCTTTCAGCCTTATACAGTAAGGGTTTGTGGGGTTTTCGTTCAAACACGAGCTAACTAAAAAGGTGAAGCAACCAATAAAAAGCCAGTTCATGATAAAACTCTCTATTTGTTTCACACAACAAAATTAGGAGATTTCCTATGAACTGGTAAGATCAATTGATATCACTGTATCTTTTTATTTGTGAAAGGCATCCGTCACCGTAGGATGATGTATAAATACCATACCTTATCCCGTAAACGTTACATCTCACTACGAAAACGTTACTCTCTATGAAAAGATTAATATACGTTAACTTCCTACTATAAATTCCTCAAATGTCAATACCTTACCTAACTCCATTGCTCTATTTTCCTGTATATATTGATTAAAAAGCGCTCTAATTGCATGGCTTTCTAAACCAAATTTCCTATAAACACTTATACAACCAGGATACTCCTTTATTAAGTTACTCTCAAAGCTGTTATTTAACTCCTTTCTCTTTAGCACAGAGAAACTAGATAAATAACAGTCAACAACCCTTTGTATATAATCATCATAGCAGCGTTTATGATCGATCAAATCAGTTGCTTGTTTTTTCTCCAAAGCTTGTTTTTTTTCTCTCTCTTCAATATTTTTTCTGACAATATCTGCATTGTTTTGATTAGCTTTATAATCTTTTTTCAAAGCATCCAATAAGTAACCGGCTAAGCCCATTATCTTACCTGTCTTGAAACTAGTTGAATTTTCAATGATCTTTATTTTCCCTTCGATATAATTAACTTCATACTGATCTAAAATTTTTTTAGCAGCTTTCTGAGACAGGAAAAAATTATTAATTAATTTATTGCATAGCTCTTTTGTAGCCGTTCCTGGCTGCTCCATGAGACTAGTTCCCTCCCCTACCTTTGATAAGAACTTAAATCGTATGCTAATAACTTTCTGATTTCTACGTTCGAGCTCTGGAAAAATTTTTATGTGAGAGTATTTATTAACTTCAGCCACAGCAATGCTAAGTACCCTATTTTTGAAACTATTAAACGATTGATATTTATTCTCGGCGACACCCATTAATTTTCTAAATGTTACTATTGGAAAAGAAGGTGTTTGCGGTAATCCTTGGTATCGTATGCAGTTTTCATAAAGCGCTAATCCATATCCAGAAGTAAATTGAGCTATAACACCCATATTTAATCTAGCATAAATTTCAGGCCGATATAGAAATTCTTTTATAACAGAACTGTATTCATAGGTACAAATACCTTCTTCTAGTGTGACAGACGCTAAAATTGAACTTGCCTGCCATTTTTGCCTTTTCGCAGAAGATTGTTCTATCACATTCCATTCAATCGTTGTAGTCATTAGTTTAAGCAATGCTTTTTTTAAGCTTGCATAGTCGTTACTATTGTATCCAATTAATTTACAAAGTGTTCTAACAGGAATATTAAAGAGTGGTTTATGTGGGAGATCATGGTATGAATGTAGAAGTAAAGCATTGAATAATTTACGCTGCACTAAGGTTAAATGATTAGAACAATGGACTGTATTGATGTGCTTTTTTAGTTCTAGCTGTTTCTCATATTTTAGAGAGTTCATCATCCTACATCCCTCGTAGATAAAGATATGTTATTTTGTTCGGATCTCCGAACACGCTACTTTAACTTTGCTTTTTTTCGGAGATCCGAATAAAGCTTTGCTTGAGTTTGAACCTGATTTTTCATTTGTCTGAACAAAACGAGAAAGGTACAATTTTAAATGAGCGCACAGTTCTTCATGATTGATATACCCCCGTAAGTCTTTATCAATCGTAATACATGGTGCGCCTCTATGATTAGTTTTAAAAGTAAAAAGTTTTTTACCATCATCCAATTTTATAGCTACCGTTTTATTAAAAGAAGATTGCTTAGAGTTTTTCTGATTTAATAGCAGTTGTTCCAATTTTATGGGAGACGTAATAGTTGTACCTATCTGGTCAGCTATGGCAAGAATTTGAGAGTAGTTTTTCTCAGACTCACCTAACAATTTTGTTATTTTTAGTGCCATGCTGATAGATAACTTATGTACATTGGGGAGTAGAGTAACGATATCTTTAGGAATTTTTGAATATGTTAATAGCTCACTTAAGCTTGCTTTTGAAATACCCAATTTTTTAGCTAATTCACTATCGTTTTTAAATATTTTATTATCGAGAAGCTTTTTATAGAGTATGGCATTGGAATAATTACTAATATCTTTTCTGAATTTATTTTCGGCATCCTGATAAGCAATTGCATCTTGGTCGTTTTTGAATTCTTTTAAAATGACAAGGAATCTAGTTTTAAGTTGTAAACAAGCTTCATGACGCCTTCTACCAAAAATAACTTCATATCTTATATTTCCATATGGCTTAGGGTGAGGGCGGATTAAACCAGGCTGTAGCTGGCTATTGTTGCGAATGGATTGGATAAGTTCCTGTATATTGCCCATTTCAGCTTCATGGCGATTTGCGTATTGCCAAGGTACACACTCTTCAGGATTTACAAAAACAAGTTCTTGCTCTGTGAACACAACACCAGCATCAGTTTTAAAATAGGGGCTGGTTAAGTTTTGTTTTTCTGGAAGCGTTTGTATGCGTGTCTCTTCCTCAATTTCATCTTTGGAATTGATACTTTTGATCTGGCCACTACGAAGAAGAACCCCCAATGGACCAGCATTATGTACTTTTTTATCGTTTTCTTTAGATTGCATGAGCTTTTACCTCCTTATTCGTTAAAGCACATTGCTGCATCCAGATTTCTTTAAAATGATTAATAATTTCAAGGTTTACATTATCTAAATGTTGTATTGCTCTTCGATAAGCCTCTCGACTACCTCTGGGTTTTGAAACATCATAAATTGTCCCAATTTCGGCAGCTGCCTTGGCAACTTCAACTGTTTCACACATGTAGTTAGCTAAGATATAATTTCCAAACTGTTGTCGCATCATGCTTTCCATCTCTAACGCTTCTTTATTACCACCGCTATGTATTGTTCCTTTATTAGAATTTGAGTTACCATTGTGCTTAGTTAGCAAAATACGTAAATATTCAAGTTTTTTATTTTCCAAGGAGCTAAATAAATTTTGTAGTGTTGCAGTGTACATGACGAAACTTGAATAATCGCTCATACTAGGTGGAATAGGGATAATCATGCCGTTACAGGCAACGATGGCATTTAAAGTTAAAGCGCCTAAATTAGGACCGCAGTCAATTAAAATAACATCATATTGATCTTTAATTAAATTTAATGCTTTTTCTAGTCTTGAGAACGGAGAACCTAATTTTTTGGTATTGTTCTTTTTAGGGTTTGGTAAAATAAGATCACAATCTTGGATTGCTAGGTTAGCAGGAATAATGCTAAACCCGTCAAAATGTGTTTTTAAGATGATTTTATGAATCTGCGATGGATCGAAAATTAGAGTATTAGTTATAGTACTTGTGTATTGCAATTCTAAATCAGGAATCAGTCCTGAACTTAAGAGAGTCGCTGTCCCTTGAGCATCAAAATCAAGAAGCAGTACTTTTAGCCCTTCTATTGCTATTTTTTTAGCTAGATCTACAGCTGTTTGTGTCTTTCCAACCCCTCCCTTCAAGTTTGATACAGCAATTGTGAGTGGCTTTGAACCTTGTGGTCGTTTGTACCTAGTACCTGCTTTCTCTCTTAAAAAATTAATAGCTTCTAGTGTGTATTTTTTGATGTTTTGATGTTTTTCACCATTTTCAGTGTTAACACCAGGTATATCCCTATATTTTTCTATTAATTTGCGGAAAGTTGGATCAGAGATACCTATCATTTTCGCTGTTTCCATTGAACCCCAAGCTCTAGGTTTCTTTTGCGTGTTTGGGCTAGTGACTAAATTTCTTAACGAAAGTAGAGTATCATTCCCTGTTTGATATAATTTACCTAAGAGTCTTTCCGGATGGTCACTTCCATATGGCAATAATTGTTTGTCTAGCATAGTGGTTTCTTGTATTGGTTAGGCATTAATCTTTCATGTTTTTCTAAGATTATCATTCATTTTAATGAAACTCAATTCTTTTAATGAAATTTATTTAATAATTGATATTATATATAAACACAGTGTTTTTATTTATATTTGTTTTTATTTTGTTTATACTATAATCAGCCTAGGTTGAATAAGGGAAAAACAAGGAAAGCTATAACTTTTTCAGGGTAGGATGTAACGTTTACGGGAAGTTATTCGTAACGTTTACAGGATAAACTTAGGCTTTTGTATTCTACTCTATAACATCTACAGGATGGGTGTAACGTTTACAGGATATTTATATGAGTGGTGTTACATTAGAAGGTTTTAAAGGTCTTTTTAATACTGAATCTATAGAAGATGAAGTTAGAACTATCAATATTATGTCCGTTGATGCCTTGGTGGTTGGAAAATATCAACCCAGAACAGATTTTGACGAGTTAAGTCTTAAAGATTTATCGGCATCTATCAAAACTAACGGCATTATTCAACCACTTATTGTGAGAAAATGTGGTAGCGATAACCGATACGAAATAATTGCGGGAGAAAGAAGGTGGCGCGCAGCAAAAATGGCTGATTTAGTTGAAGTGCCAGTTATTATTCGTAATGTATCGGATAACATGGCTTTAGTTTTTGCACTAATTGAAAATATCCAGCGTGAAGATTTAAATCCTATAGATAGGGCGGCAGCTTTATTTCAACTTAAAGACGAATTTTCATTAACACATGAAAAGATTGCTGATGTTGTAGGATTATCACGTCCTTCAGTAACTAATCTCATGCGTTTATTAGAATTACCCAAAGAAATCAAGACGTTTTTACAGAAAGGTAAACTTACAGCAGGGCAGGCTAAGCCTCTTCTTGCTATAGGTGACCCAAAAAAACAACTAGAAATAGCTAATAAAACAATTCGTAAAAGCCTTTCTGCTAGGGCAGTGGAATCTCTTGTTCAAAAGCACAAAACGTCCCCAATACCAACGAATTTTTCAAAATCTTCAAGTGAAGAAAAAATACAGGAGTGGGGAGTAAGATTGTCGAAACATTTATCATTACCAGTGCAAGTCTATTTTAATCGAAGAGGGCAGGGAAGGGTGGTGATACAAACAGATTGTCTAGAAGATCTTACTAGGCTTATTAGTCGACTTAAAATCAATGAATAGCTTAAATCTTTCTTGACTTTTAAAGAATGAAAGTAGATGACCGAATTTACTTTCTGAGTGAACAGTTGTTCGTTCGCCCAAAAAGTAAATAGTTGATGCCACGAGTCTTTGAAACGCTTAGGCTTTAGGTTCTTCAAGTCTAAACCAGCGCAATGGACGTTAAAAAAGCTAGCCATTGTGCTTATCAGGCAAACTACCATATTGTGTTTCTGGTGAAATATCGGAAAACTTTGTTGCATGATGAGATACCAGGAGAAATAAAGCACATTGCACTGGAGATAGGAGCTCGTTATGAGGTTGAATTTGAAGAGGCAGGATGTGATGTGAACCACATACATATTCTTTGCTCGTTTCATCCAAACAAAATACAGCATAGGCGAGGTAGTGAGAAAGTTTAAAAGTATTACAGCCCGAGAATTATTTAAAAAATTTCCATGGCTGAAACGTGATTTGTGGGGAGGCGAATTTTGGACAGATGGTTATTATGCCGTGACAGTTGGAGAAAGAGGGAATTAGAAAGTAGTAGAAAAGTATGTCAGGGAACAAGGTAAGAAACCGAAAATTGTCCAATTGCGATTCCTCTGATACCCCGTGGCTTGCCACGGGGAGCTTCATTGCGGTCCTCTTGACGCAAAAGCAGCGACAATTGACCTGCTAGGATTTTTTGAGAGGGAATTGTTCTTAAAAGCTATTAGCCTATCATTCTTATAAAAAAGCTCTTGTGTTATTGTGCCACTTATAATATTATTATAGATGGCACAATAACACAAAGAGTATTAGAGATGTCAGATGTTATTATAGGAAGAGAAAAAGAGATAGAAACTATTGGAGGTATGCTATTTTCCGACAGACCAGAATTTCTTACTGTGTATGGTAGGCGA
>JACCDN010282593.1_pt1 | contig 17067 bp, 17 predicted proteins | sample 7441691 | NCBI WGS metagenome assembly JACCDN01 (sample SAMN15323439, study PRJNA562643) | freshwater metagenome | isolation source: river surface water | place: USA:Blue River Watershed | collected 2017-08-16
ACCAAAGATGGCGTGAAAGTTCGAGGCGTAGCGATCACTCTCGAACTCATGTACCTCATCCAATTTATGGTGAATTCGTTCATTCGCCCTTCTGACCTTCGTGTGCTGAAACACCCACACGTGACAGTTAAGCCGATCCCTGATGCAACGAATCCAGCCTATGCGAACTTCTTGATCCTTAGTCACCCTGCAACGAAGACCACCGATCAAGATGTGGTGACGATGCCAGCTGCATATCGAAACTACGTGGCAATCAAGGAAGAACAGCAGAAGCGTGGCTACGGAAAGAAGACCGACTATGTCTTTATGCCTGAGTACCCGAACCGCAACACGATGATGAATGTGCTTGGTCGGTTGTTTCGTGAGGCAGTTAAACAAGCTGGAATCTCGAACGAAAACGAGATCCACACGCTCTACTCACTCCGTCATTCGTCGATTATGTTCAGGCAGATGCTCGGCGAAGGTATCAACACCTTGCAGCTAGCTAAAAACGCCCGAACCAGTCAGGCAATGATCGAGAAGTTCTACGCCTCTCGACTCACGAACCTTATGAACGTGACCGAGCTGCACAGCTTCAAAGCAAAGGCCAAGTCAAAGAAGAAAACTGAAAACGTCGACGAAGCCACGGGAGCAGCCGATATTGGGTACGTGGACGGGAGTGAGTCAGAGGTCGAAGTCAAGCCGAACAAACCCGCCGCCGAGACCCCGACCAAACGCCCCGCCGCAAAGTCCAAGGCCAAAGCGACCCCGAGAAACCCCTCGAAGGCTCCGAGAGGGAGCGATCAACCCTAGCGAAGGGGGTAGGGAGGGCAGGACGGATTAGAGGCTCTCTCGACCCTAGAGTGAGTGGCTTATATTTGCAAAAGCATTGCAAGCGGATTAGGGGCGCAAATGAAAGATATCTTCGGCAGAGAAGTTGACCCACGAAAGGCAGAAGCACTTCGCCTGATGGAGGAGCATTCGACGGTCAAATGTCTGCTTTGGCTTTTGAATGTTCCCGTTCAAATTCCTAAGGGTTCTTTCAACTCTTTGCTCACTCCAATTCCTGATTCAATTCTCAAGGGATTGAACATTAAAAAAATCGAAGATCAGCGGAATATCTCTTACAACAAGGGAACAAACAAACTTCACCTTCTCGTTTGCGACAAACACTCAGGCTCATTTCAACAATGGATTAAGTACGACTTTGAAGTTCTATTTGTGATTTTCAACAATCAATGCGTGCTAGAAACGCAACTGAGACACCATCTGCTTGGCACGAAAAAAGAGTATTCATTCGTCGGTCCTGATGAAGAATCACTCAATCGATTCGATTCAACCAAATGGCTTGAGCAACTACCCAGAGTTGTAGATGCACTCAAAGACGCTCAAATCAAAATTGCCCCCGCAAAGTAAGGATGAACTATGAGCAAATGTCGTTACTGCAATTCGAGCTCTTATGGACATTGCTCTACAAGTCCAAGCAAAAAGCACGAACACATCGAAGACGAAAAAAAGTGCGAGTTCTGTGGCTCAAGTAGCTACGGTCATTGTTCGACTAGCCCCTTTGGAAAGCATCGCCACGGTCACGGAGGCAATAAGTGCATTTGGTGCGGCTCAACTTCAACTGGTCATTGCTCGACTAGCCCGAACAAAGTTCACGAGAAATAAATTGGTACATCCTTAATGTCAGAAGTTGTTTACTACCTTCCAGGCTGGGCGGGCAAACTGAACACAGGTCTTGGTCAAGGACTAATGGAGCGAGGCTTCGATGTTTCTGGCCGAGAAACACGTGACCAGTTCAGAGACTTACCCTTCTTGGATCAGGCGCAGCTGGTAGCCAACGACTTGCAAAACTACTTTTGGACTCCTGAGTCGAAGGTGGTGGCAAATTCCTTTGGTGCTTATCTCTTTCTAAACGCTCTCCCACAACTGCCACCGTATATTGGAAAGGTTTTGTTGCTGTCGCCAATCATTGGCACCTTCGAGGATGAAGAAAACGCCCGAACATTCGAGCCACCCTATCCCGAACGGCTAAAGCAGTTACTGGATGAAGGGAAGATCCCTCGGCCATTGAACATCGAAGTTCACACAGGCTCAGAAGATTGGCAGAGCAGCCCCGCAGGAGTCACAAGTTTCTTTGCCAAACTGGAAGTTCCCGTGACCATTGCAGAGGGGCGAGGGCATATGCTGGGTGCTGATTACGTTGGCAATTTGCTCGATAACTGGGTAAGAAGTCCTTGATGAAAGACAAATTTGCCGAACTACTCGATGAAGGGGTAAAGACCCTAAGTGCAAAACTTTTGGAAGATCAGTACCCTATTGGGAAGAAGAGCACCTTCATCAAAGACCCTGTCTTAGATCATCTTTTCTACCATATCTTCTGCGACATTCTGGTATCTAAAACTGCATACTCGGCAATGGTTTCCGAGTTCATCAAGGCAGATAAGAAAGTGCAGAACGCTTTCGACAAGGAACTCCGAAGCCGTATTTACGATGCCCTTTACGAGGCACACGGCGGTCGGCGTTAAAGCGTCACAACCACCGTCACCACCTTAGAGTTCGGGGACTGCGAATACGTGAACTGTTTGTTGGGGGACTTGCGAATCGCCTCTAGCAGCTTCTCCTTGCTGATTGAGGTTCCCGCTTTCTCCGTGAGTTTGATTGCTTCGTTGCTCATTCTTCTTTTCCTTCTTCTTGCGGATTCGTAGCCATTCTTTGAATCTCAACATCAGAACATCTCCGCACGAGCACGTTTGAAGTTTTCTGGGTTATTAAAGTGCTCGTTGAAGAACTTCTTCAGGCAATAACGGATTACTTCTGAGCGGTTATAGCCAAGGCGGTCGCACAGTCCGTCGAATTTATTGACAAAGTCAACAGTTGTGCGAATGCCTAGGAATTGATTTCTAGAGACCTTGTTTAACACGCAAAACTCCTTTTTTTGTGGTTTTTCTATTTAGGCATTTTTTGTCGTCAGTAATACCGAGGCTTCTCAGATAGTCAGCTGCTCAGGCGTCTTATCCTTCAGCATATAACTCAACCAAGTGTGACCATCCTCGTAGCGAAGTGGTTCGATCAGAAAAGACGAGACGCAATCGAGCGACCTAAGGTCTTTATGCAGTCGGCGGTCTAGCTGATGAGTTGCAAAGTCAAAAATACGCTCTGCGCAGTCTCTTTTGACAGGGAAAACGGCGTGTATGTGATGCGGTGCACCGCCTTTTGGAACTGGCTTGAAGTAGCTGCCCTGCTCGAACTCATATTGATAGAGGTAATCTATAGGTAAAACTTGATTCCATTGAGCACTTGAACGGCACAATCTTCTTCTGACCTTGTTAAGAACTCGATGCTTGTAGTTGTAGGTGGTCCAGCTTTTCATATTCTCGATTGGGTGTTTAGATTCTTGCAGCCGCTTCGTCTTCATCACTACCGTTGCAGTAAACATCTGCCAGTCAGGGTTGTGCATCATCCAGTCGAAGGTCATTCTCAGGTTCTTGCTTGCTTCTTTTGTTGTCATTCCTAGTTCATTGTTTTCATTCATTTCATATCTCCTTTTTTGAATGGTCTACGGCTTATTCCCTAAGCTGCCAAGAAAATTGGGCGCAAACAAGGCGACCACTCAGCGAACGCCTAAGACTTAGGACTCGTTTGACGTTCGTTTTATTTATAAAAAAAGACCGCTTAGGAGCGGTCTTTGCAAAATATTTTTTAAATTATTTAAATTTTCAGCATAAAAAGCTGCGCTTCTTTATTGAGCTCAAGAACACGCTAAAAGTTCTCTGCCGCAACTCCCTTCAATTCACTAAGAGCCAAAGAAAGGATTGCAAGTTTTAAACTCCTGCGGTACATCTTCGATGGCTGCTCTGAACTCGTCGGCTGTCGTTCTTCTGCTTTATATTTTTCTAGATGGGCTGATGACAAAACACGAGTCAAGCTACCAAGAGAGACACTAGCTCCTTCTTCTAAACGACGAATCAAAAGAGCTATTCGTGTGATGCGTTTTTCAATTTTCATCTTAATCTCCTTGGGTCGTTAATTAATTGAATCTTCGTTGGATTCAACAGTGTTTCGTCCAGATCGAGATCGCATTTCTTCAAGAACTTCCAGCTCGTCAGGCTCAGTTCCTTCTTCAATCATTTGTTCTCTCAGATCGTTTTCGGCTAATTTATAAAAACCTTTGAAGCAGCACGGACAGTTTTTAACGACGCCATTTAGAAATCTTCGCAATGAAATTTCATACTCTGCACGAGCTTCGAGGTAATCGGCCCTGCGGACAAGCACAGCATCATTTACGCTCAGGCCAGAGATAAAGTCTTCATTTTTTTTCATATCAAACTCACTTTCTAAAGTAATTTAAGTTATGGACAACTCTGTGAAGTACTTCGTTTAATCCATAGATGTATCTTCCCAAAATAGACGATTTTTCGGAGTGATTTGTTTAAATGTGATCTTTTAAAGTGTTATGAATTTGATGCTATCCTTTACTCTATGAAAGAACTAAAAACCGTCCGCACACGCCACTTCCCCTACAAGAACCCAAAGTTCGGAACGAAGAACAAACCAGCCCCGAAAGGAGCTTGGCGGAATACGGTCTATTACTGGTGGTGGGCGTATTTGAAGCGAAACGACCAATACATCGAATGCTGCGAGTCAGGAGGTAAGGGCAAGCTGTCAAAGCTCTACGCCGACTTTGGTGATGTGCGTGGAGACGACTTCAAGGCGTGGTGGACTTTCAAGATCGATGGCGTAGACCGTGGGGCGTACCTTTTTGCCGAACCAAGTGTCGAGTCTTCGGTAAAGGTTCTATCCACAGGCGAGAAAGCTCCTAACTCCTCCGAAGTATTAACGGTGAGTCTTCCCTTGAATTTTCCGAAAAGGTTCCTCGAACGCCGTTTTAAGGCACTTCTCGCTGAAGCCCATCAAGGCAGACGTGGCGTTCAGCTTGCGAGAACCAGTAAAGCCCGATACACCTTCAAAGGACAGCCGAACATTCCAGCCCTAGAACAGGGGTTGATGGTTTATGACGCACTGAAAGCGGTTGAAGGCTTAAAGCCGAAGAAGGCACATTGGAAAATTGCAGAAGATCTTCGCATCGTTCCCGAGAAAGACAGAGTTCACAAGACCGATACGGTCGGCGTTGCCTACGCCAAGAAGAATGTAATGACTGCGATTGTTGGTCGATACAAGCGCAGAGTTTCACAGTCAATCAAAAACGCTGCGCTAGGAATGTTTCCCTAGGCACCAGCCCCTCAAGCGATCTTCATCTTGGTAATTGGTTTTGCGGGTCTTCGCAGGAACCATTCGATCATCTTTAGGATGGTTTCCTGATCCTTGCGGTTCTCATTTCGCACCTCGACTACAGAATCAAAAATCTTGGGGTTCGTGACGACATTTTCAATTTGCGTTTCCTTCGCCTTCTTGAACTGCTCATTCTGCTTGTCACCCCGATCTTTGTGTCTGCTTTGCTTTAGCGAACCAGCGACCATCAATCTCAACAACGCAAAATTCACATCACAGTCAATCACCTCACCAAGGGTCTTCGCCGTGACTACATTCGCACCCTCAAACAGAATGTTCACTGGCTTGGCTGCGTTCTCATCAATGAACTTCACCAATTGGGGGGGCACAGACTTGCTCAGTTTGTCAGTCCCTTGGAATGTACCAACCGAATCTTCATAGACACCGAGAATCCAAGTGTTCAGCTTCTTGCTGTAATAGCCGTCAAGCAGCTTCACGGGCTGTACCTTCTCCGACCAGTCATCAGCCATTGCAAAAATTTGCTTCATCAGGGTGGTCTTACCGCTTGCAGGTGGTCCACCAATAGCCAGCACGTTAGCTCGCCCCTTACGATACTTTGATTGGTACTCCTTGAACCGCTTCCCGTTCATTTCGCTAAAGGGCGTTGGAATGAATTCGGCACGTGTTCGCAATTTACGAATCAATGGGCTCTTGTCTTCCCGCTGATCCAACTTTGATCGTTGCAGATGCCCAAGTATTGTGGGATTTGTAACCTTGATCGTCTCCCTTTCCACCCGATCACTCGAACGGATTGGAACAACAGTAGATAGGTTTTGAAAGAGCCAATAGCTCTCGCCGTCACTCATAACGGCCTGTCCTGTCCGGAAAGCTGAATCACGATGTACCCAAACGCTCAGTGAAGCGGTAAAGGTGATCTGTGCGGAGCAGATCGGCGCAGATTGAAATTTACTCTGCCAAGAAAGGGTTGTCAGACCGATCTTGCTAGGCATAACGTGATTGATTGTTTTTCCTCTTACTCTCTTGTCGGTGTTCCGTTTGTTTGCCGCCCATCCATAGAGTCTTAAGTGGATCTGCTCGGGCGTAACTTTCCAGTGATGCGGCCTTCCTGCTTGAGAGCGATCAAGCGGCTTTGGAAGTGGCGAGTAGGTGCCGACTCGCTCATATCGAGACTTGTAATCAGCCGTTCCAAAATTCAGCGCTCTTGTTCGCCAATGCTTCAACTCCGATTCCAAATAGGCCAATTCGGTTGAAGATTGAATTGAGATGGCTTTGCAAAAGGTGGCGGCTTTCTTGTCAGCCTTAAGTCTTCCGTGCTGCTTTACAACTTGTTCAGAACCCAAATCACAAAGCCATTCCGTTTGCGGCAAGTTCTTGAAGCAATCTCTCAAGGCAATGCCATTTCCTGACTCATAGAACTCGGCTCGACGCTTCTGATTTTTGCGATATTGATTTAATTCGGAGATTGCAGGAATTGGACTTTTTTCACTCTTGAGAGCCGACTTGGCTTGCGATTTGGTGAGGGTAGTGAACGCCACACGATATGGAGCCTCAGGAATGCCAGTCGGAACCCGAATCAGGTTGACCTCAATGGGGCGATTGAATTTCCTCGCTTCATCTACCCTTGCACTTAACCAGTTGAAGGCGTCACGAGTTAGGCGGTTAATTTTCTTTGGTATTGCGTTCGAGAGTTTCCCAACTGCATTGACATTGAAACGGTTATTCCCAAATTTCACGGCACCACTTTCACTCTCACAATAAGAAAAGCACCAACCATCTTCTCCAATAAAAACAGAATCCACCAAGGTCGGACCATCTTCATCGTTCTCACGAATCCACTTATCTTGCCGAGGTGATTTGAAGTGAACAGCACTAAAAAGCGCTGCAAGCGTGTCGAAGTCGGATTGGTTGTCAATTGCAACTTGGGCGAGGTATTCCCACTTTTCTGTCGCAAAGAGAGCGTCTTGTTCATACATCTGTGACAAATGCAAAACCTCTGAATTTAAGAGTCCAGCCTTTCGAGATTTCTCAACCAATGTCCCCTTCCCGTCGAGCTTTGCGTGAAGGTGGTCAAACCACGGCTTTGACTCCCACATTCGTGCAAACCGTTTGTGCTTCAGGACGAACTCGCTTCGGATCTGCTCGTACTCAAGTGTTCCTGCAAATGCCAAATCTTCACGGGCATAACAAACAAGTGAAAGCCGTTCTGACTCGGGATCATCGTTGTTGATCGCAGTGTTCTCGTGGATGTATTCGTGATTTGCAACGAATAGCAAATCTCCTGGCTTAAGACACACCTCCACGTTGAATTCGGGCAGGACTAAATGCCCACCTGAGAACTTTCGCCCATTGGAAAAAACCGAAATATTGGAAAAGCCTTGACTCAAGTCCCCTGCGTCTCTGTGCGCTGCAGTTCGGTAGTTTTTATTGACCGTGATAGTCGTGAAGCAAGTTCCTTCGACAACAAATCTGGGGTCTAGCCTGTCAACGAATTCTTTCTGCAGCAAATAGCGGTCGGGCAGAGCCTCCTTGAAGGCCGCATCTATCCTTCTAATAAGTGGCAGAGCTCGTTCAAAAAGGAATGGATTGTTTTTATTCCACGAGCATTCACGTGCCCAGTTGTTGTTAGCGTCTCGCCCAAAGTAACCGATGGTTCCCGAAAGGGCAGGCATTGAGTATTTTCGAGATGAAATGTTTGCCTTTACGAACAGGGCGACCGCAGCGACTCTTTTGCTTTTATCGAGTTTTGCTGTCTTTTCCCACCAAGCGTCAAACTCGGACTGGTTGAGCTTCTTTCCTTCATTCCACTTGAACGCCTTATTAGGCTTCAGCCCTCGGTTGTTTTCGATTGCCGAATTCAGAGCGCTCATCCTCTGCGGAAGACTCAGGCCATCGGGGAGCATCCGAAGCGTGTCCAAGATAGCCTCTTGCTCGGACGATACGAAGGCGGTTTTACCGTCAATAACAATCGCCCCCGTCGAAGTGGCCCGATTGTCTGTTTTGGTGGCGGCAGAGTTCAGCAGACGGTAGGCAAAAAGCTGCTCCTCCTCGGAAAAGACGTCAGGCAAGTAGCGTGCTGCAGGATTCTTTTTGCTCGAAGACCACTTCATATTTGGAGCCTCTACCCTTATGATTGCCAGAGAAATTTAAATACATTTAAATTAGGGCGTCCACCGATGAAGAAGACCTCGTCAGCGATCAGCACCTCTCGTCAAGACATCATAGATCGCAGCTTCGGCAAAAAGCTCGACTCGCTCGTAAGGGATAAGAATTCGCTTGTTAAGGAAACAGCCGAATTGACGGAGCGAATGATCCGCTTCGCTGCCTCACTTACAGAGTTGGAAGAAGAGGCCAAACGGTTAGACAAAGCACACAAATCCAAGGTGCACATTGAAGAATTTGAAAAACATCTTTCAGTGAGAGCCTTGGGACTATCTCCCGCAATTCGCAGCCGCTGGAACACGATTGCATCCCAAGCACCAGCATTACTCAAGATCCACACCTCATTACCAGCAACTCGTGATGCCCTATACGAGACTGCTCGTGCATTAAAGCAGGATGAGGATGTTTCGATGTGGGTGAAGAAGCAGCAAATCACCCCGCTTAGCACTGTTCAAGAAATCAATAGCCTTCGGTCTAAAGGCAAAAGAGCTGAGCCAGAGTCCAAAGCCACTGCGAAACCCTCCGCAAAGGCCTCTGTAACACCCCCTGCAGTTTCTGAGATTAAGAAGTGGAAGTCGAGCAACAAAGGGGTTCCACTCGGCATTTCCATCAAAGACCTTCCTACAGACAAGCCAGAACAGGCTTTTCACAATGACTTGATGCTCTTGGTCGTGCGTAGAGAAGTCGATCCCGACACGAGCAAGTCAACACTCGTCGCCGTTGGGGTGGTTAATGACCCCTCAATACTTAAGGGTCATTGAGCACTTCATAGGCTTATCCCGAAAATGGGGTTGCAGTCAACAAATTTATTGTTCGACCGCTTATTGGCGGATTGCTGTGCATTTCCGTCAATAGTTGTTGTCTTTGACCTGAAAACCGCTAATAGTTCGCTCCTAAATTTCTATCAGGAGCGACCAAATGACCGTCTACGCATACACCAGAGTTTCAACCCTCACTCAGGCCGAGGAAGGCGACTCTTTAGAAACCCAAGTTCGTCAGGTGTTGGCCTACGCCTCGTCGAGAGCCTTAGAACTCACTGAGAGCAACGTATTCGTGGAGCGAGGCGTGAGTGGCGGTCAGGAATTTGGCTCTCGCCCAGCGGGTTCTAAGCTGCTGGACTCCTTGCAATCTGGCGACATCGTTATCTTCCCGAAGCTGGATCGTGGCTTCCGCAACACCCGTGACGCCTTGAACGTCTTGCACACTCTGAAGGAGAAAGGCGTTGCCGTTCACTCCATCGACTTAGGTGGTGACGTAACTGGCAACGGTGTCGGTGCCATCATTTTCACGATCCTCTCGGCCTTTGCTACCTTTGAACGTGAACGGATCGCCAGTCGTATCAGCGAAGTGAAACAAATGCGAAAGGCGCAGGGCTACTTCGTTGGTGGTCGCCGTGGCTTCGGCTTCAATGTGATCGAAGGCAAGAAGGTGCCTAACGAAGCCGAACAGAAGCTGATTGCTGAAATGAAGGCTATGCGTTCGGCGGGACAGAGCCTACTCAGCATCCATCGCTGGCTCAACGAGGAACAGGGCGTGAAGCTGGCTTACTCGTCGTTGAGGATGGCAATCACTCAATAACGGTAAGTTTTAGTCCCAACAGCTTTTTGTTGGGCTACCGCTTTTCAGAAGCAGTCTCAGCTCCTCGTGTTTCGTCTCTATGTGCTCGTAGAAGTCTTTGAGATTGGCTTCTTTGTGATCCAACGCAACCCAAACTTCCATCGGCAAAGCTTTACTTAAATTTCGATTCCACACTTCGACAAACTGAAGAAGCATTGGATAGTAGCTTCGAGTTTCCTCATCAGCTAGCCAGTAATTCTTCTTGAAACAATCCAACATCTCTTCATATAAAGGAAACAGCTCGTCGGTGAACTTTTTCTCATCGTACTCAAGAAGGTTTTTGAAGAAAGGCCACTTCTGAGTACTGATTTTTTGCCTCTCTAATGGGTCAAGTTTTTCTAGTTCTGAACTTAGCAACGCCCACTCATTTTGGGCCGTACCTTGAATAAGTTCTCTCAATTCGGAATTATTTTGAATTGTGTTCCTGATTCCGAGCAGCGGGGAGTAGAACAAGCTAAGCTGGCTCTCGATGTACTTGAGTTGCCTCTGGGTTTTTTCTCGCTGGGCTGCAAGCACAGCACCAATGTAAACCCCGATTAGGCCTGCCAATCCTGTTAAAGCTGGAGCCCATAGGTTTAGGGAAGCATCGGGCACTTAAACCACCTCTGCCCAATCTTCACCCAATGCGTGAACCTGTTGCAGAACAAGCTCCACAGCGCCTTCTTGTTGGTCGGGTGGGTATTTGTATTTGCGGAGAATGCGCCTAACCATCAGTCGCAAATTGGCTCGAACACTTTCACGCTCAGCCCAATCGACTTTGATGTTCTTGCGTAGATTTTCCGTTAATTCGTGGGCGATCTTCTTCAGAATTTCGTCATTCAATTCGCGAACGGCAGACTCATTGTTGGCGAGCGCGTCATAGAACTTAACCTCATCGTCTGTCAGCCCAAGTTGCTCACCTCGCGTGCTGGCTGCTCGGAACTGCTTTGCCATTTCAATCAGCTCCTCCATCACCTGAGCGGTTTCGATAGCTCGATTCTGGTAACGCTGAATGACGCTTGATAAAAGGTCGCTAAACTTTTTCTCCTGCACGACATTGCTTTTAAAACGACTCTTGATTTCACCTTGGAGAAGGCGTTCAAGAAGTTCAACGGCTAGGTTTCTCTCTGGTAGGTTCTTAACTTGCGCCAAAAACTCATCATCAAGCAAGCCGATATTTGGCTTATCCAACCCAACAGCATCAAAGATATCAACTACGCTGTCAGAGACAACGGCTGAACTGATGATTTGACGTATCGCTAAGTCACGCTGCTCATCGGTTTTGCGCTGAGCTGTAATATCGCGCTTGGTCAGAAGAACCTTCACGCCCTGCATAAACGCAACTTCTTCGCGGACGTTCTTGGCTTCATCCAAAGTGCAGCAGAGAGTGAACGCCTTGCTCATTGCAACGGCTGTATCAGCAAAACGCTTCTTCCCGTCCTTAATCCCCAACACGTGGTTGGCAGCGCCAGCAAGCGCTTTGTGACCTGTCGTTAAGAAGTTGCTGTAATCAAAGCCGTGAAGCATTCCTCGTAAGACGTCCAGCTTTTCAGCTAGTAAGCTGTAGGCCTCGTTGGCATCTACAGTAGTCCTACCGCGCCCGTTACTGTTCGTGTATTCCTTCATCGCGGCTTTAAGCTCATTGCCAATTCCGATGTAGTCCACGACCAAACCACCTTGCTTGTCCTTGAAGACGCGATTAACCCGTGCGATGGCTTGCATCAGGTTATGCCCCTTCATTGGCTTGTCTACATACAAGGTGTGAACGCAAGGAGCGTCAAAGCCAGTAAGCCACATATCGCGAACGATGACCATCTTCAGTTCATCATTCGGGTCTTTAAATCGTTTCTCAAGACGTTTCTTGGTCTTGCCATCGTAGATATGCGGCCTGAGCAATGCCTTGTCACTTGCAGACCCTGTCATCACGATTTTTATTGCACCCTTTTCGGGGTCTTCATTGTGCCAATCGGGTCGCAGCTTCACGATTTCGTTGTAAAGGTGAACGCAAATGTCACGGCTCATTGCGACGACCATTGCTTTGCCTGACATAGCTTTATTGCGTTCTTCAAAGTGCGCTACTAAATCAGCCGCTACTTGAGCGACACGAGGCTCCGCGCCGACAACTCTTTCTAATGCCGCCCAACGACTTTTTAACTTCGATTGGTCGCTTTCTTCTTCGTCCTCGGCGAGCTCGTCCACTTCGTCGTCTATATGTGGCAGCTCCGCTTCCTTTAGACGTAGCTTGGCAAGTCGTGATTCATAGTAGATAGCGACAGTCGCACCATCTTCCTTAGCTTGCTGCATATCGTAGATGTGGATGTAATCGCCAAACACTGCGCGAGTGTCTCGATCCTCACTACTGACGGGGGTTCCTGTGAAAGCGACAAAGGTAGCGTTAGGCAACGCATCCCGCAAATGTTGTGCGTAACCAGCTTGGTAACGCTCTTCCCCAGCCTTACCTTTTAGCTTGGCATCAAAGCCGTATTGAGTCCGATGCGCTTCGTCAGCAATAACCACGATGTTGCTGCGATCTGACAGAACAGGGAACGTGTCTTCATCCTCACCCAGCATAAATTTCTGAATCGTGGCGAACACAATCCCACCCGACGGTCGGTTTGCGAGCTTTTCACGCAAGTCTTGGCGAGAGGTAACTTGAACTGGTTGTTCGCGCAGTAGGTCTTGTGACAGACTAAAGACACCAAACAACTGACCATCCAAATCGTTACGGTCCGTGATGACGACAACGGTTGGGTTCTTCATTGCAGCCGATTGCATTACACGTGCTGCAAAACAGGTCATCGTGATGCTTTTTCCGCTGCCTTGAGTGTGCCAAACAACGCCGCCTTTATGAGAGCCATCAGGACGCGATGCTTGCACTACTTGTTCGATAGCGGCACGTACCGCGTGGAACTGGTGGTAGCCAGCGATTTTCTTGACCAGCTTTCCATCATCCTCAAACAGGACAAAGTAACGCACGTAATCAAGGAAATACTCAGGGGCTAACACGCCACGAACCAACGTCTCAAGCTCTTGAAATTGACCTAGAGGATCGATAGTCTTGCCATCGATAGTTCGCCAAGCCATAAAGCGTTCAGCGTCAGCAGATAGCGAGCCGAGCAATGCCTCCGTGCCATCCGAAACAACAAGAACCTCGCTGTACTGAAATACATCGGGAATTTGCTCTTTGTAGGTCTGAATTTGGTCGTAAGCCTTCCAAATATCGGCGTTCTCGTCGGCAGGATTCTTGAGTTCGATCAGCACCAACGGCAAGCCATTGACGAACAGAATGATGTCTGGTCTCCTTGTGTGGCGAGCCCCCTTAATGGTGAACTGGTTGACTGCCACCCAATCATTTTTCGCAGGCGCGTCCCAATCAACTAGGCGAACGAAATCGCCACGTGTCTCGCCATCTTTTTGGTATTGCACAGGCACACCATTAACCAGCAGCTTGTGAAAGTGCCTGTTTGCACTGAGCAGCGATGGGATGCCAAGGTCTTGAACCTCTCTCAAAGCTTCTTCACGTGCGCTTGCAGGAATGCTTTGATTTAAACGGTTGACTGCCTCACGTAAGCGGAATGGTAGCAGCGTGTTGTTGTAATCACGGCGCTCAGGAGTAGCCCCGTCAAATGCAATCTCATAGCCGTTAAGTAACGCATAACCGACGTCACTCAACCAGCCTAATGCCTCCTGCTCAAGTTGGTCTTCAGTCATATTGCATTAATTTCGACTTCGACATCTCTGAGTCGCAAATGCCCACTGATTAAGTCAGGCAATAACATCTCACGGAGTTCTGCAAGAGCTTCAATTCTTCTAGCATTGTTGCTGGCCTTCTGAAAAAAAGGTTCAACAAGATCTGAAAAATAGATTTGCAATTCAACCGGAGGGCAAGGAAATGCGTGCCGAGACAAATTTTTCCAATTGATTGTTGGCATCTTTGTCCCTTCTGAAAATCTAACTGCGTGAGAAACACATTCATTACTGCTTGCCAAATGGGAAATAAAGTTAGGAGCGTTATTGGAAGAGCGTATTACAAGAACAGATGTGTTGGTTACTCCAGACCTAGTCGCTTGACATACTTTGTGGAAATACGGACGAACAGCGCCAAACAGAGTGTCGCCCTCAGAAAATTCCACTACAGAGGTTGTCAGCTCTTCACCTTTGCCAAATTTTGTTGGATATAAATTTTTTTGCGGCATTCTTGATAGATCAAGCAAATCTAGATTAGCCCACTCACTCTGACTTTTAATTCTTGAGACAATATTTTGGGAGATTTTTTCTAATGTGGAGAATTGCCACCCTGCTGGAATGCGCCCGAGATCTGTCTCCTCAAAGCTATTCGGAAATAAAAGTGTTGCAGCTTCACTCAAGCCTATAGGATCTATCTGATTGAATTTGGACTCTACAGGCTCAAAGCTAACAAACCAAGCATTAAATATTGAACGCGAAATTTCTTGCAGAACAACATTAATCTCTTGCAGTGATCGAATTTGAGTTTCGAATAAATCAAAAAAATTTGCTATCAAGACACTATCAGAAAGTCCCACTCTTGGACAAGGGACAGACTCAATAGTTTTGCCACTAATATTTACTTGATTGGCACTTCCTGTTGATTGCGATACTAAAAAATCTTGCGCCGATTTTTGTGACAGAACATAAAAAAGAAAATCCGAACTGATTGCAGCATCCGGTTTGACTACTAACCGACCTACACGTTGGTTAATCAATGCTTGCGGTTCTTCACTCCAAACTCTACCGACTCTTCCCACTAAGGACTCGGGAGCACTTGGCCCCGATCCTGTCATAGATATCAAAACATCTTTTGGTCTAGTGAACCACCTTGCAGTTGACTTGGCGACTTGCTCTGAAACAAAAGAGTCAGTTGAATATTCTATGAATCCTTTGCGTACATTCTTAATTTTTAGAACTGGTACACCTTCACTCACAAAGTCTTGGGTCTTGTATGCGTAACCACCTTGAATCGTTGCAAACTCACCAACATTAGTTATCTCGAATGCCATATCCAAGCTCTCCAAGTTTTTCGTGCAACTGAGCGTCCAATTCATCACTTTTTCTTATCAAGTGTCTCAATCTTCCAGTTAGTGTGTAAATTTTTTCAGCAAACTCTTCCTCATTTTTGTCGAGCTCATTAGAGCCGATGTATCTGCCGGGATTCAATCCGTAGTCACTGCTTTTTATCTCGTCTAGCTGCACGCTTTTGCAGTAGCCTAGAACATCTTGATACTGATCGCTACGCTCTCGCCAAGCGTTTACAGTTTTCTCGAGTTTATTGATGTCATCTTGCGTGAGTTCAGCTTGATTTTTGCTGATCATCTGCCCTTGCTTACGCGCGTCAATAAACAGAACCTCGCCCTTACGCTTTGATTTCTGTTTTGCCAAGAACCAGAGGCAGCAAGGAATTTGAACGTTGAAAAATAGCTGGCTTGGCAATGCAACCATTACCTCTATAACGTCAGCGTCAACCATTGCGGCACGAATTGCGCCTTCGCTGTTTTGACCTGAACTCATACTGCCATTTGCAAGCACGATACCTGCACGTCCAGTCGGTTTTAGGTGATACAGCATATGCTGCAACCAAGCATAGTTTGCATTGCTCTGTGGCGGATCACCATAAACCCAACGTGGGTCACCAGCTAAGCTGCCGTGCCACCATTCGCTAATGTTGAACGGTGGATTGGCAAGTATGTAATCAGCACGAAGGTCTGCGTGTTGATTTTTTGTGAACGTGTCAGCAGGTTCACGACCAAGATTAAAGTCGATGCCGCGAATAGCTAAGTTCATAGCAGCCAATCGCCACGTTGTTGGGTTTGCTTCCTGCCCGTAGATAGACACATCACCCAGCTTGCCGCCGTGTGCTTCGATGAACCTCTCCGACTGAACAAACATACCCCCAGAACCACAGCAAGGGTCGTAGACCTTACCTTCGTGCGGTGATAAAACAGCAACCAATGTCTTGACGATGCTGGCTGGTGTGTAGAACTGACCGCCCCGTTTGCCCTCTGCATTGGCAAACATTCCGAGGAAGTACTCATAGACTTGTCCTAGGACATCACGTGCAGTGCTAGGGTTGTCGCCAAAACCGATGGTCGAAATCAAGTCAACTAACTCACCTAATTTGCCATCAGGCAACTGCGCACGTGCATAGCGTTTATCCAAGATGCCTTTGAGCTTCGGGTTTTCAGATTCGATAACGGTCAGCGCGTCATCTATACGCTTACCGATATCAGGTGCTTTCGCTGCGGCACGGATTGCCTCCCAACGTGCCGACTCGGGAACCCAAAACACATTAGCTGCGGTGTAGTAGTCGCGCTCTTCCAGTTCTGCCGCTATATCTGAATCCGTGGCGTCAGCTAAGTGGTACTCATCCTTCGGGTCGCGAAGACGCAGCGTTAATTCCTGCTGCTTCGCCGAAAAGGTATCTGAGATGTATTTGAGAAATATTAGGCCAAGTACAAGATGCTTGTACTCGGCAGCGTCCATATTGGCTCGGAGTTTGTCCGCTGCGGCCCATAGTGTTTTTTTGATATCGTCCAACATATGAATCCTTAGCCCCAAGGCAGGAGGTCACTTATGGTTTTCGCCCCTAGTAACTTTGCCTTTGATGTGTAGCGAATACTCTGAATGTGATTACCATTTACCCCGTCATATTTGACGTGCGAGATCTCTACTGCTGGTTCTTTAAAGTTCAGCTTGTACTTACCTGTTTCGCCGTATGGCTCAATACTTTGCACTTCTGCGATGTGAGTTATAGCCGAGATGGGCGCAGTTTGATACACCGCAATATGCCTTATCTTTGGGATTGAACCTGCAGCAATTCGAACGGAATACCAGCAGTTCTCTCCAATGAACACCCTTTCGAACCCCTCCTTAACAGCGGGAACAACCAAGGTATCGTAACCTGCGGAAGTCGAAACGGTAGTCGTCTTCGTAGTGTCGTTTGTAACGATTGCCTTAGGCTTTTCAAAAGCACGCAATCCAACTAGCGGAATGATTTGAAGAATTTCCTTCAAAAAAGCATTGGTATCCGCTTTATCGCTCTCGTTCAGAACAGGCTCTTGC
>JACCDN010090753.1_pt1 | contig 17066 bp, 12 predicted proteins | sample 7441691 | NCBI WGS metagenome assembly JACCDN01 (sample SAMN15323439, study PRJNA562643) | freshwater metagenome | isolation source: river surface water | place: USA:Blue River Watershed | collected 2017-08-16
AGCATTGGGAAGTTAATAAAATTAAGTCTGTCACTAAAAAAATCGGGAGTGGAGTTACACCTAAAGGCGGTGCAGAAATATATGAGTTAACAGGTATTCCATTACTCAGAAGCCAAAATGTTTATTTCGATGGATTCCGCTTGGATAATGTAGCATACATAACAAGAGAAATACATGATTCTATGAAAAATAGTCAAGTGCTTTTTGGGGATGTTTTGTTAAATATTACAGGTGGTTCAATAGGTAGATGTTACTATGTAACCAATGAATTTGAAGAAGCAAATGTTAATCAACACGTCTGTATTGTTAGACCAAATGAAAGAATAATTACTGAATTCTTATACTATGTATTGAGCTCAACTTTAGGTCAACAACAAATTGATTTGTGTCAAACTGGAGGTAATCGTGAAGCATTAAATTTTGAACAATTAAAGAATTTTTTCTTGATTTTACCTTCAATTGATGAGCAACAAGAAATAGTAGAAAAACTAAATAAATCTTTAAATGCAATCAGTTTAACAATAGAAAAATCAAGGAAAGAAATTGATTTAATTAATGAATATAAAACAGCATTGATAAGTGAAGTGGTAACTGGTAAGTTGGATGTAAGGAACGAAAAAAATAATTGATATGGAGCAATTTATAGCAACTTCAAACATTGCAAACAAAGTAAGAAATACTAGATTGCCAAAAACAAAACCTCTAATGCCTCTATTTGAGGTTATAAGTAATTCAATACATTCAATTGAAGAAGCTATAAAGATAGGTCAACTAAAAGATGGTGAAGGTAGAATAGTTGTTAAATGTGTAAGAAATGGTCTTGAGGATACATTACAACAATTGACCGAAATTGACCAATATCCTGTTCATTCTTTTGAAGTTAATGACAATGGCATTGGATTAAATCAAGAAAATGCTACTTCTTTTTTTGAAGCTGACACCGACCATAAGATTGAGATTGGAGGAAAAGGTGTTGGTAGATTTGTTTGCTTAAAAGCATTTCGTGAATTAAAAGTTTTTAGTGAATATAAAGAAGGCATTGAACAGAAAGCAATTTCATTTGATTTTAAGGCTACGAAAACTGGCTTTGAAAACATCACATATCCAATATCAAAAAATGTAAATTCGGGTACTTTTGTTCGATTATCAGAATTAAAACCAGAATATCAGAAAAATCTGAATTCAAATTTACATTCAATTGCATCTGAAATTATTAGTCATTTTAAATTATATTTCATTCGCAAACAAGCTCCTACTATTATTTTAAGGAATCAAAATAATGTTGAATACAACTTATCAAAATTATTTGATTTAGAATTTAAGAGTGATGTACAATACAAAGAATTTGAAATTGAAGGTGAATCGTTTGTTTTGTATTTAACAAAATCACTTAAAAATCAAAGCCACAAAATTAACTTTTGTGCACATAATCGAAGCGTTATAAGGGAAGGTTTATACTCAATGATTATTGACCTTGGTAAAAAACCTATCCCAGACAATGAAGGAAATAATTTCTTTTACCAAGTATATGTTGTTGGAGACTTGCTTGATGAACATGTCGACACCGAAAGAATTGGTTTCAATTTTCCATCTGGCAACGAAGAAGAGGATGAAGAAGAAGAATCCTTAGATATAAATTTGGCTAAATTAAGAAGAGCTTCAATACGAACAATTGAAGATTTATTAAAAGAGTATTTAGCAAACGTAAGAAATCACAAAGTAGAATCATATAAACCTACAATTGATGAAGAATTACCTCAATATAGAGGTACTTTATTACACAGAAAAGAAGAAGTTTCAAAACTGCCTCCAGATTTACCAAAAGATAAATTAGATATTGAATTATATAAAATTGAATCTAAATGGCGATTGGAAGTTAAAGAAGAAAAAATAAAACTTCTGGATGAAAAAGTAGATGTAACTAATCATGAAGAATACATATTACGATATGAAAAATTTATGAGCGATTTTAATGAAATTGGTCAATCGGATTTAGCAAGATACGTTGTGCACCGAAAAACAATAATTGAATTACTCGAATTGCTTATTGAGAAAAATTCAACTGATAAATTTGAAAATGAAGATTTGATTCATAGCATTTTCTTCCCAATGAGAACTAGTTCTGATGAAGTAACTCCAGACAAACAAAATTTATGGCTAATTGATGAGAGACTAACTTATCATTCATTTTTATCTTCTGATAAATCATTTAAAAGTATTGAACAAATAAGCTCTGATAGCCCACAACGGGCTGATTTACTAATTTATAATGAAGCATTTGGATTCTCAGATTCAAAAGTTTCACCACATAATTCTTTTACAATTGTTGAGTTTAAAAAACCAATGAGAGATGATTATAAAAATTATGATGATAGCAAAAATCCTGTTGAACAAACAGAAAAATATATAGATAATCTATTAGAAGGTAAAGTTACTGGACGAAATGGAAGACCAATTGAAGTTACAGCACATACACCTTTTTACATATATATAGTTTGCGATGTAACCCCTTCACTTGAAAAAGTACTAAAAAATAGAGAATTTGAGAAAACTCCAGATGGAAAAGGATTTTTCAAGGTGAAAAGTAAATATTATTCAGCATATTTTGAAGTACTACCATTTGAAAAAGTGCTAGATGATGCTAAAAAAAGAAATAGAATTTTATTTGAAAAACTCAATATAGAATAATGGCAAAAGGAATACATACAGAACTAACGTTTGAACAGGCAATCGAATCCAACTTACTGGAACACGGTGGTTATGTAAAAGGTAGTTCAACAGACTTCGATGTGCAACAGGGATTATTTCCTAGTTACATCACTGATTTTTTGAAGCAATCACAACCAAAGTCTTGGGATAAACTAGTTGCTATCCACAAGGATGAAGCTGAGAAAAAAGTAATACTACGTTTGGTCAAAGAAATTGATTTGCGTGGTGTATTGGATGTGATTCGTAAAGGATTTACAGATTATGGAGTGAAGTTCCAGATGGCATATTTTAAGCCAGAAAGCACATTAAATCCAGAAGCAGACGAATTGTATCTTACCAATCATTTGTCAGTTACTAGACAGCTGTATTATGAGCGTGTAGGTAAGAACTCATTGGACATGGTGCTTTCTTTGAATGGATTACCAATTGCTTCCATAGAGCTTAAAAATCAGTTTTCTGGACAGTCTGTAGAGAATGCCAAGAAGCAGTATGTATATGACCGTGAGCCAAACGAACCTATATTTCAATTCAAGAAAAGAACGTTGGTACATTTCGCTGTGGATACCGATGAGGCTTTCATGACAACAAAGTTAGACGGAAAGAACACTCGTTATCTACCATTCAATTTAGGGTACAACAATGGAGCTGGTAATCCACCCAATCCAATAGGATACAGAACATCGTATCTGTGGGAACAGGTTTGGACTAAAGATAGCTTCATGGACATCATTGGCAAGTTCCTTCACCTAAGCGTAGAAGAATTTGAATTGAACGGTGTAAAAAAGAAGAAAGAAACTATCATTTTCCCACGTTTTCACCAGATGCAAGTCGTTCGTAAAGTTACTACTGATGCTAGGCAAAGCGGTGCTGGAAAAAACTATTTGATTCAACACTCAGCTGGTTCTGGAAAATCCAATTCCATCGCTTGGTTATCTTATAGATTATCTAGTTTGCACGATGAGGCTAACAACAGAATCTTTGATTCGGTAATTGTAATAACAGACCGTAAGGTTTTGGATTCACAGTTACAAAATACCATATACCAATTTGAACACAAAGACGGTGTAGTTCAAAAAATTGATAAAGATTCAACTCAGTTGGCAAATGCTATTTCAACTGGTTCAAATATTATCATTACCACACTTCAAAAATTTCCATTTATTCTAGATAAAATAGGTGAAATTCCAGCTAGAAAGTATGCAGTAATCATTGATGAGGCTCATAGTTCACAAGGTGGCGAAGCAACCAAGAAAATGAAAGAAGTATTATCTGCAAAATCATTGGAGGATGCTGAAAAAGATGAGGCTTACACAGGACTGGAGGAGGATGCTGAGGATGAAATCAGAAAGTCGATGTTAGCAAGAGGTAAGCAGAATAATCTTAGTTTCTTTGCTTTCACAGCAACACCTAAACCAAAAACAGTTGAAGTATTTGGAACGATGGGTAAGAATGGAAAGCCAGAACCGTTTCACTTGTATTCCATGAAACAAGCTATTGAAGAAGGATTCATTCTGGATGTGTTAAAAAACTATACGACCTACAAAACCTACTTCAAGTTATCCAAAGAAATTGAAGACGACCCAAAAGTAAATAAGAAGAAAGCTTCCAGAGCCATTGGACGTTTTATGTCGTTGCATCCACATAATTTAGCGCAGAAAACCGAAGTTATGGTAGAACATTTCCGTCAAGTTGTTTCAAAGAAAATTGGTGGGAAAGCAAAAGCGATGGTAGTATCAAGTTCACGTTTGCATGCAGTAAGATACAAAGAAGAATTTGATAAATACATTAAAGATAAAGATTATAACGATGTCAAAACTATTGTGGCATTTTCTGGAAAAGTAATTTACGGAAACGCTCCAGAAGGTGTAACAGAAGTTGAATTAAATGAATTTGCAGAAAAAGAACTACCAAGAAAGTTTGCATCGGATGAATATCAATTATTATTGGTAGCAGATAAATACCAAACAGGATTTGACCAACCATTGCTACATACCATGTATGTGGATAAAAAATTATCTGGTGTAAAAGCAGTGCAAACACTTTCCAGATTGAATCGTATGTGTGCTGGTAAAGAGGACACATTTGTATTGGATTTTGCGAATGATACTGATGAAATTTTGGAATCGTTTCAACCGTATTATGAACTTACATCCATCAAAGAGAATTCAGACCCGAATTACCTATACGACTTGAAGGCTGAATTGGATAAAGCAAATGTGGTTTGGGAAACTGAGGTGAACAATTTCTGTAACTTATACTTCAAATCGGCAAAATCGTTGACAGTTTCTGACCAAGCAAAACTTAACGCTTACATTGACCCAGCAGTAGAACGATTCAAACAACTTCCAGAGGAGAACTCAGATAAGAATGTAATTGGAACTGAAGTCACTCAAGAAGATTTCAAGAACACCATGCAGAGTTTCAATAGAACCTATTCGTTTTTAACTCAGATTATGCCGTTCTCAGACGTTGACCTAGAGAAGTTATTTACCTATACTCGATTCTTGTACAAAAAACTACCAAGAACCAGCCAGAATGATAAATTCAAGTTGGGTGACGAGGTTTCTTTGGAATACTACAGACTGCAAAAAATTGCTGAAAATAACATTGTTTTGGCAAGTCAAAGCGTATTTGAACTTGAAGGTGGTGGTCAAGCTGGATTACGTTTAACGAAAGAAGACGAAGCTAATTTATCAGAAATTATTGAAGTACTAAACAAGAAGTTCCAGACAGAATTTAATACAGCAGACAAGCTATTCTTTGACCAAATAGAAGAAGATATGGTGCTAGATGAAAAGTTAGCAGAACAAGCCAAGAATAACCCAATTGAGAACTTCAAGTTTGGATTCGATGACATATTCATGGACGCACTAATTAGTAGAATGGAGCAAAACCAAGATATTTTCGGTAAAATGATGGATGACAATGAATTTGGAGGATTAGTTAAAGGGTATATGTTGAAAAAGGTTTATGAGAGGTTAAATAAATAATGATAATAAAAATATTTTGAACATGAATGAAGATAGTATTCGCCTAATAAAGGTATTAAGGAAAATAGATATTTCACTGAAGCGAGCAATTGAGTTTTTAAATTCAAAAAATATAATAGTAGAGGAAAATCCAAATTCCAAGATTAGCGTTCAATCTTTAAAACTTTTAGTCAATGAGTTTTGTTTTGATAATAATCTTAAAGTAGAAATAATTTCAAATTTGCTTAATAATAAATTTGATGGTAATATAGATAATGAAGTCAAAATGAATGATTCAGATTTTATTTTAAATGAACATAGGGAATTTAAAATAATTGAACAAAAAGAAAGAAGTACAATATTATTAGATGAATTAACTGGAATCACTTATCCTTCAAAGAAAATTTCCAAATTAGTTAATGATAAAATTATTATGCAAATTTTTTCAATTGACAACTTTGATAAACCTTTAATGAGATATAGTGTTTTAAATGATTTTATTGAAGGTACTGATTATGATTTTGATGTTGTCGAAAAAAAAGATAACGGATTTAGAATTGAAAATTCAGAGGACATTACATCATTTATTCCACTTTCTTATGAAAAACATATAAATTCAAATAAAATAAGATTGACTGTTGATAAGATTGATAAAGTTAAAAATCAACTCTTTTTTAAAGCTAAAGATGGAAATCAGCATAGATTTAATAATAATTTAAATGTTAATGATTTATTTACTTTAGGAGAAAAATATAAATTTAAAGTAGAAGGTTTTAGGAATATAGATGATGATATATCAATAATTTTATTGGATTATAAAGGATATAAATCATCCGTAAAATCATTTTCATATCAAAACATTGAAAATTTACCCGATACAATAATCTGTCAAGTAACTCAAATAACAGAAAATAGAATTAATCTCTTACAGGATAGATTTGATTTATTAAGCAAAATATACAATGAGGGTAAAAAGTATGATTTTAATGTTGTGTCTTTAGAAAATGATTCAAATACAAATTCAAAATATTTCATATTATCAGATAAATATGGATTTTTACATAAGCTTTACAATAATGAGTTTGAAAATGATGAATTTGAAAATATTGAAATTGGTCAATCAATTTCTTTGTATGTGAAGAGAATTGCAGAAAAAGGATATATGGTTCTTTACATTAATGCTTCTGATAGACAGGGTTTGTTTATTACAGTAGAATCTATTTTTGATTTTATAAATAAAATTAAAGAAGTTGAAAAATATTTTTATTTTATTAGGGATGAATTAACAAAAGAAATATACAAAGAAAAACCTTACTCACAATTATTTGAGGATTATGGTAAAAAAGAGAATCTGTGGATTTTTTCATATTTAAGTTTTTTACACGATTATATTCAAAATAAGATTAAAGAGAATCAGATAGAAACAGCCATTGAATTTTTGGATTTATATCTTGATATTGAAGAGTGGATGTTAGAAGGTTCTGATTTTTTACAAAAATTTAGTGTAGAAAAAAGACCAATAATTATTAATAAAGCGGAGAACCAACTAAAAAATGCTAAAATAAAAAAAGAAGCATTATTGTTGATTAAAAATAATCAAAGTGATAAATACATTCAAGATGTTTTAAAAACATTAAGATTAAGCAGTTACTTAAGAGATGACAAAGTAAATGTTTTTAAAAATATTATTTTTAATACATCATATAACAACTTAAAAAACACTAATGAGATTGTTGAAATTATATTGCTATTGAATAAAGGAGACCTTCTAGATAATTATGATATATCAAATTTTATAGGAATCTTAGAGCATAAAATTAATGTTGAAAAATATGATTTAAATCCAAGTTTACTCAGTGCTTCTTCAAATTTTATTAATGAAGATACTAAAAATGCCATTCAAAATATTATTAAAATTTTAGGATTGCAGATAATATTAAATAAGAAAAACAAGAATCATGAAAATGCAGTATTAAAATCTTCAGTTATGTTTAGATATTTAAGTCATCTTTGTGAAGATGAGAATATTAAACTTAACTTTTTGAAAAAAGCTATTAATTGTATTGTAACTTCAAAAGCTATTGATTTAAATACTGAGCTAGTTTCTGACTTTAATTTTAATGTATTTGAAAAATTAGTTTCAAAAATTGAATCAAAAGCAAATTTGGATGAATTTATTGGGAATGGAATTTATAAAAATAATGGAGAAATTTATTCAAATGAAAATGGATGGGCAATATTATCTAGACAACAAGTTAAAAATAAAAGCAGAAAAGAATTAAAGCTTTTTAATTTAAAATCTTTTTTTAACAATTCTATTCATATTTCAAGTACTGTAAAAAGCGACATAAATTTAGATAGTAATTTAAACATTAATGAGTGTAATTCAAATTGGAGAAATTATTATATTAATATAGATAATTATAACATTTCCAGTAATTTAATTAGTAATAATTTAATAATTGGTCAAAATGTAAAAGTTATAGCTAAAAATTACATGAAGAACAATAACAAATTATTGTTTTTAAAAATTATTGAGTCTGATTATGAAGGAGAGGGTGTCATTTTCTCTGCCGATGTTTTTAGAAATAATATAGAAGATTTTGAAGATGTAATAGTTACAGGAGACGAATTTAATGCTGAGATAAAAAAAATTGATGATAGAGGAATTACTTTTACATTTTCTACAGAGATTTGGAACAAAACTATTGAAGAATCAAGTATAGATGATGTAATCGATGCAAAAGTGATACATAGACATTTAAATACTCTTTTTTTGGTTACCGAAAATGGTCATTTTGCATCCTTCTCACTTGATGAAAACGAAGAGAATCTTGAAGAAAGAAAAGTTTATAAATTTAAAATAATTGAACATAATAATGAAAGACAGTCTTTAAAGTTATCATTTTTAGCTAATTCTGAAAGATTTTTTAACGAAAAAAAGGTGATTAGAGATTTCTTATGTAGAACTAAAATAATTCGAACTAGTGAAGTTGAAATTGATAATTCTAAAAATGTAGAAAATTTCTTGGCGGAGTTGATTATTTGCATTGAACATATTATGCATTTTGAAAAAGATAATTTACAAAAAGTTGAATATTTACAATTATTGAAATTATTATCTTCTATAAATAGAAGTCACAAATCATATTATTATGAAACATTAATTAACTACTTTCAAAATATTTACAATTTTAAAGATTATGATTACGATTCAAATAATTTTGTTTTTGAACCAATTGATGAAAGAACATTAGAATATTTTAAATCTTTAGAAATAATAAATGACAGATATAAATATTTAAGTTTATTTAATAAATTAGAAAGTATACAGGAATTAATTGAATACAGAAATGAACTTTCTAATATAGATGATTTGAAGTTAATAAACATGCTTTTAGCTCATAATTTATTGATTTCAGATAATCCAGATGAGATAATACTTAAAAGGACTAAAGACCTAATTTTTGAATTCTTGTCCAATGAGAAAGTAGATACTTTTGATAATTTATTAATTTCAATTAGCAATGATATAAATGATAATATCAATGAAACAATAGATGAAGTAGATGAAGTTATACTGAATCTGGGTAAAGAGGGGACTTATAGAGAGTTTAAATCATCTATAGTATTTTATGCTGGTTCAAACAAAGAAGATTTTGAAAAACAATCTTCGGTAATTATGAAAACTATTGCTGGATTTCTGAACTCTAAAGGAGGAAGTTTGTTTATTGGTGTTAATGATTTAGGAGATATTATAGGATTAAGTAATGATTATTTATATTTTGGAAAATCAACATCAAGTGACAAGTATGAAAGGGAAATTAGAGCACTCATTGTAAAATCTTTCAATAAAGATATTAACTCATTAATTGAAATTAAATTTTTAAATTCCAATGATTTAGAATATTGTGAAATAATAATTCCTTCATACGATAAACCTATTGCTTATTTTGATAATTTTTATCAAAGACAGGGTAATGAAACTAGAATTATTACAGGAAGTGATTTAATTTTCTTTTTTGAAAGAAAACTAAACAAAAGTTCTAATGACGAAAAAAATCTAATTTTTAATATAAATAGAGAATCTAGTAGTGATAAACAAAGAGTTCAACAATTAGAATTAGAAAGTCCTATAAATATTAATTTAGTCGAAGAAAATATTGATTTTTATAGTGATAAAAAATCTCAAAACAATCAACTTGATATTGATTATAATGTACCATCAAATTTAGTGCTGGCTTATATGTACATTTATATTAATGGTAAATATGTAATAAGTAGTAAAAAAATTGACACACATAATTCAGCTGAAGAAATAGTAATTTATAATAATTTCAAAAATGGTTATTTACTTCAATGCTATGATAATGGCTGTGTAAATAAAGTTGAAGTCAGAACACTTTTAGAAAAAACGTTAGGTAGAGTTTACAGTAATGGATTCAGTCTTCAAGGAAATTTAATCGGTTTGTTTTTAATTCAAGAGGATTGCTTATTAATGGTTAAAACTAAAAGAAATGATGTTGAATACATAAAAATAATTGAGACTGAAATAATTTCTATCCATAATCAATTAAATTTAAAGGGTAATAATGTAGTACAAGAAGATTACGATTTATTGTGTGAGTTTAAAATAATTGATAAATCACACAAGAACAAACTAATTAGAATTGTTTATAAATCTAAACAGTTATTGGGAGTAAGAGTTGATAAATTATCATATAAAACTGAAATAGAATATCTAACAAATAATTTTCAGTAACTGTATTAGTAAAATTAATCAAATAAGTAAATACATAGATGGAGGGAATATTTATAATAATTGGAATAATTGTTTTTTATAATTTGTTTTTTAAATCAGATAAAAAAAGGAATACATATACTAATAGTAATTATTCAAAACCTAGTTATCAACCAAATTCAAATGTTACAAATGGAAACGTAAAAATTAGTGATGTTAATGATAAATCAAAGAGCATAACCATTTCTGAAATTAAAACTCCAGAAAAAGTTGTTGAAGTGAAGCCAAATTTTATTCCACTTACGAATATTAATTTTAAAGCTAGTTTTGATACTGGAAACTACAAATATCATTACATATACGATTATTATCCAGTAAATAGATTTCCAGTAAGTTCAATACCACAAGCTGACTTGCAAAATCGATATAGCCTTTTTAATTTTAAAGATGGTGTTAATCCAGAGCTTTTCGCAAAATATTTTGCTAGTGCATTTATTAATAAATTTGGTTTTGACTATTTAAGTGATAAAATTTTATTGATTGTTCCAGCTTCTACAAAACATAAAACTGAAATTAGATTTAAAGTTTTTTGTGAAAAGTTTTGTCAATTTACAAATTCAATTAACGGTTATGATATGCTAAAAAATAGTTCTATTGAAAGAGGAGCACAACACCAAGGTGGAAATTCAATAGGTAGTGCTAATTTAGAGTTCAATGGTGAATTTAAAAATAAAAAATTTATTGTTGTTGATGACGTTAGAACTTTAGGTAGGAGTTCTAACTTAGTATATCAAGAATTGAAGTCACGTGAAGCTTCGGAAGTTATTTTTTGCTATTTAGGTAGAACTGTACCTCTACAATAACTTTAGTATAATTTAAATTATTAAATCAAGATTATGGATAAGGAATTTATAATTACATTACTTGAAACAGAAAATATTGGAAGAGTTTCTGTAGAAAAGATTTTAGAAAATACTAAATACAAAGTTTCAGATTTAAATGAACTTTTGGATAGCATTTATGAAACATCTCTATCAAATAAAAGGATTACTGTTCCAACTTTGGAGAGTTTGAAAATAGCAAATGAAAAGGCATATAAAATTATATCGAGTTCTGAAAAAGAAAATATTGAAATTATTCCAAGTAATTCTAAATATTACCCTAAACAATTTTTCGATTTATCTAATAAACCAATAATTGTATATGCAAAAGGAAATCTTGATTTGCTAAATGAGTATAATAGTATTGCAGTGATTGGGACACGTGAACCAAGTCAAATTGGATACAAATTAGGTCAAAGAATAACAGAAATTTTTGTTGAAAACAATTACAATATAGTAAGCGGATTAGCCATTGGATGTGATACAATAGCACATACTACTTGTCTTGATAAAAATGGTAAAACCATTGCAATTTTAGCAAATGGTCTAGATTATATATATCCAAAAGAAAATACTCATTTGGCTAGTAGAATAATTGAGAACGAAGGATTAATTATATCAGAATATCCAATAGGTAAAAAGCCTTTAGGAAATTATTTTGTTGAAAGAGATAGATTACAAAGTGGGCTTTCTCAAGCGATATGTGTTATAGAAACAGATATTAAAGGTGGGACGATGCATACAGTTGGATTTGCGGAGAAACAAGAAAGATTATTGTCTTGCATAAATCATCCAATTGAAAATAGAAATCATCCAAAAGTTAATGGTAATCAAATGTTAATTAATTCTAATAGAGCTTTTTCGCTTGGTAATGCGGATGAAATTAATATTTTTCTAAATTCTCTAAAAACAAAAGTAATAAAAGCTGAAGCTAAGTATTCAAATAATGAAACAACCAATAATGATTCACAATTAAGCCTAGGAATATGATTTTTATTTTTGATTTAGACCAAACATTAATTGATTCAAATTCACTTGAAATCTACCGAAAAAATAGAGATTGGAAAAATGTTTATAATTTAATTGACCAAGATTATGTTCAAATTTTTGAAAATATAGACTTTGTACTTAAGGATTTAAAGTTAAATAATTATAAGACTGCAATAGTAACTTCTAGCCCAAGTACTTATGCTATGAAAATTATTAATAAATTTAATTGGAAATTTGATACAATTATTTGCTATCATGATACAACCAGAAGAAAGCCACATCCCGACCCAATATTAAGAGCATTAAACAATTTGAATATTTCTCATGACAACTATAAAGATGTATATTCATTTGGTGATAGAGATATTGATATTAATGCATCAAATTTAGCTGGAGTTAAATCTGTTGCCTGTTATTGGGGAGCAGAAGATAAATTAGCATTAAAAAACTCGAATCCGAATTATGAAATTTTTGAACCTATGGATATTTTAAAGTTTAAGTAAAATCATTTATCAAATAAAATTATAAAAGGTAATGTAATGAGTAAATATGATTTAGATGAAAAGCATGAAATAAACGTAAGTGATTCTTTCGTAAAATATTTTTCGAATTTAGATATAGATGGTTTGAGTCAACTTTTGGACGAAGATTTAAAATATGACGGTATTTCAAAAGTTGAATATTTAGAGTTAATTCGAAAAGTTTTTTTAGGTTTAAAAAATGAAAATTTAAGTACGCTAAAAGCTGTAAAAGGCAAATGTTCTGGATGTAAAGTAGGTTGTGAAGGATTTCTTTTTATAAATGAATTAAATAAAATTTATTATAATATTGTCATAGAAATAAAAAATTCTAAAATTCATAATTTTATTGAATGTTACAATTTTGATGTTTCTTACAATTTAAAGGATTTTGAGCAAATTGAAATAAAACCATTTAAATTAAAAGATTGGAATTCTGAATTACCATTTTAAATTTTAATATTAATAGCATACTTCTCCCAATCAAAATCAACAAGTACCTCTTCGATTAATTCTGAAACTGAAAAGTTGATTAGGCTTTTTACCGTTCCTATAATTACCAACTCACTTCCATCAAATTTTTTCTTGGAGTCTTTCACACTTTTGTGTGATGACAACCAAACATAAACCGTATAAGGCAGAAACTTCTTCTTATCCAAATTGAAGCTCTTTGAAGAGAAGACACATTTTCGGACATACCAATTCGCTGGAACATCCAAACGGTCATAAATTCTAATATTATCTTCTAGTTCTGGTTCACCAACCAAAATCTCCCCATACGTTTCCATAATTTGGATTCCTTTAATAATTAATTCGTGACCGCCTTTTATTTTGATTGTATCCTGTTTCATATTTATTTCTTTTAGAAATAAATATCTTCAAAAACACAAAAATATATTTTATTTAACTGAAATCCAGGATAATAGGTCAAATATTTTTTTATTCAAATTTTACCTGGCATCTTTGGACTGTGCAATTTTAGATTATAATCTAACAGTACACATTTGCAATTTTAAGTTATATAGTTAAACCATTAAAAAAACTTGTGCAAAATATACCACCCTAATTTTGCACAATATTTAGACTAAAAAATTAAATTATGAAAAGAGCTAGGTACATTCGTCAAAGTAGTAAATCACAAACAAACCTTCGTCAACTTGCAAACGCACATCCAGACGAAACTTTGTTCATTGACGTTATAAGTGGTTCAATTCCATTTGCTGAAAGACCAGAAGGGAAAAAACTTATTGAGGCTGTTGAGGCTGTTGAAAATGAATCTATAAAATATTTAACCTTCCATGACCTATCTAGAGCTGGTCGCTCAACAATAGATGTTTTGACCACCCTTAATTTTTTTCAATCGAAAGGTGTAATCGTTAAGATTGATAATTTAGGTTTGGAATCAATGGTAAATGGAAAAGTTAATCCTATTTTCAATTTGATAACAACTGTTCTAAGCGAAATAAATTCTTTAGAAAGAACAACCCTTCTTGAAAGACAAGCAGAAGGGGTTTACCAAGCAAAGCTAAGAAACGTTTATAAAGGTAGAGTAAAAGGAACTACTGATTCGCCAGAAAAAACCTTAGAAACCCACAAACGTACGATTAAAGCATTAAAATCTAACCCAACATTATCGTTGAGGGACATAGCGAAATTAGCTAGTGATGCTGACTATAAAGTATCTGCGAACACCGTAAAAAAAGTAAAATCAATCTTAAACCAAACTGCATAAAATGAGATTTGTAAACCTAACAAAGATATTCATGGAGATGAAGCAAATGTATGATTCAAAGTCGTTTGATTTAACTAGCAACATGGATGAAGAAATGATGATTGAGTTTTATGTGGACAAAGACATTGAAGTAGATATACCTAATTTAAGAAAGTGCTTAAAACGATACATACGATTTGTTAACGAATTCTTTATCACACGAGAAGATGGCAAAATAATAATTTGCATCATTTTTCGAAAAAAGAAGCATCCAATTGATTATGGATTTGAATTCAGTTTGAACTAAATTACATTTAATATGAAAAAGACTAGAATTACGATAACGCATCAATTAGAAAAAACCAAACATACTTTTTTGGTTGTTAACCCAGATAAGTTATCACGAATTGAATCTGAAAGAATAATGCAAAAGATGGGAGTTTCAATGCTTTTTGTTAATGGAAAATTATATAAAATAAATTAATATTATAGTAATTGCTTTCGCTTAAAATTAAAAGAATTATTTTTCTGTATCAAACATAAAGATATAATTTTCGGGCTTTATTGTAATCATTTCTTTTATTGGCAACAAATTTGATATATTCTCATAAGAAATTAAATTTTGAACTTCATCAAAAATATCACTAATCTCAACCAATAAAATGTTATCCTTAAATACAGGTTCGTTTTCCAATTTAATCAATGGTAAATACTTATATACTTTTTCTTTCTGACCACCAAAATTTCTTACTCCACGTGAGTAGATAAATAGTTTTAAAGTAGTTTTCAAGGTAACACCTTTTAGTTTAATAAAAACAGTAACTAGTGTATAGTTTTTATCAATGGAATTTATTACAATTTTATCAATAAATTGTTTAAATATACTTGTTAGTTCTGTTCTGTTTTCCTTTGCTTTTGTAAACATTTCATTTGTAGCTTGTTGCTGGTCATAATTAGTAATAGTTGCTTTTTTTGAAAAGATTTCTTTTTGAATATTTTTAATTTTTTCATTTACTGATTTAATACTTGTGTTAATTTCGTTATCCATCTTTGTAAAATAATCAAAGTTTGGATTTGAACTTTTTGATATTGTTATAATTAAATTTTCAAGTTGTTTTTGTTTGTTTAATAGTTCCTTTTTTTCATTTTTCAATCTTTGTTCAAGATGTTTAAGTTCGTCTTTGATTTTATTAAGAACATCATTTGGATTGTCAAGGTATTTAACCAAATTATCTGTTTTTGAAATTTGGTCAAAGATTACACTTTCAATTAAACTTATATTTATTGAATTATTACCACAAGCATGACCTTTTTTAAGTTTTGATGTACATATATATACTTTGTCTTTTGTTGGTATATAACGCCCCATATACTTTTTCCCGCAAACACCGCATCTAATTAAATCCTTCAAAAGATATACATGTTTACCATAAAATTGTCTGTCTGTCTTTGATGTTCTTAGTTCAGTACAAATATCAAATTGTTCTTTTGAAATTATTGCTCGTGTATTTACATAATCATATTCTGCGGGTTTAGTTATTACCTTTTTGTTGTCAATTATTTCTGTTACTGCATCAACTGTTTTATATTTTCTTTTCCCTATATATATTGTATTCTTTAAAATTTGAAATATTACAGTATCTGACCAAATGATATCTTCACCTGTAGTAGGTGTATGTTCACCATTAAATTTCATAACCTTTGTTGCTCTGGTCTTATTAAACTTGGTAGGAATATTCATTTCGTTTAAAGTTTGAGCGATTACCTTGGCACCAATACCTTCTTGGTATTTATCAAAAATCATTTTTATGATTTCAGCTTCATCATCATCAATTATTACATATCCATTTTCATCATTTGTATAGCCGTATGGGTTGTTTGGAGTTGAAAATTTACCATCAATAACTCTTTGACGTTTACCAGATTTCATTCTAGTTTTCATTGTTTTTGCTTCTATATCCGAAAATTCAATTGCTATTGAAAGCATAATAGCCACAAAATTATTTCTTGAACCATCTGGATTAAGAGTACACAATGTTGGGTTTAAAATCTTAATTGGAATTTTTAAGTCGCAAAATCTTTCAATTGTATCTTTTGTTAATCTAGGATTTCTACCTAATCTACTAACTTCTGTCACATAGATGGCTTCAATAGCTTTACCATCTTTTTCAACAATATTAAATAACCTAGTTAATTCTGGTCTATCTTCATTTTTTTTATAACCAGATACCTTTTCTGCAAATATTTCAATTTGGTCTTCCGTATATCCGTCTTTTAATATAACTTTTTTCAAATCGGAAATTTGTCTTTCATATTCTTGATTATCTATAGTAGATACCCGAGCAAACAAAGCAATTTTTGTCATATATTTAAGTTTGTTTTTTTTTACAAAGTTAAAGCAACTAGTTTAATATAGCAAATGAAGTCAATATCGATAACGGCATCGGTTATCACTTGGTCGGTTTACCTGATTCGGCCATCAAAGAAAGTAGTTATCGTATTGCTGCCGCCTTAAAAAACAATCAATATCAATTTCCCGGAAAGAAA
>JACCDN010929401.1_pt1 | contig 17062 bp, 17 predicted proteins | sample 7441691 | NCBI WGS metagenome assembly JACCDN01 (sample SAMN15323439, study PRJNA562643) | freshwater metagenome | isolation source: river surface water | place: USA:Blue River Watershed | collected 2017-08-16
ATCCATGCCGCCGTACTTGGCCCGCCATTTGTAAAAGGTCGCGGTGCTGATGCCCAGTTCACGACAAATGTCTGGAACGCCGATGCCAGCCTCAACGCGCTTGACCGCTTCCACGATCTTGCTGTCACTGAATTTCGATCTCTTCATATAGAACCTCTTCCATTGGAAAAAATTCTACTTCTCACACCTCTGGTTCTAGGGGACGATTACCGCCTCACCACTTTTTTTCGAGCGCCTCCGAGACGATCTCAGCCTTGAGCTTTTCCTCAAGGTACATCTTCTTCAGCCGGCGGTTTTCTTCTTCGAGCTCTTTCATGCGCGACATCATGGAAACATCCATGCCGCCGTACTTGACCCGCCATTTGTAAAAGGTCGCGGTGCTGATGCCCAGCTCACGACAAATGTCTGGAACACCCAAGCCATCTTCAACGCGCTTGACCGCTTCCACGATCTTGCTGTCACTGAATTTCGATCTCTTCATATAGAACCTCTTCCATTGGAAAAAATTCTACTTCTCACACCTTTGGTTCTAATGTACGATTACCCTTATTAATCTGTTAACGAAAAATAAGACATTACTCAGAAAAATTGCCCGAGCTTGCTCAGGTTCTTGCAAGCGATTGCACGTAAAGCACCAACAAAAGAAAATCCACAACTGCGTAAGGCTAGCCAGTCCTCTCGAGTTTTATGCACGAGCGATTTTAAGGATTTGTTACTTTCTCCACCTAAACGCATTTTTACAAACACTTCGGGTATATAAACAGCTTTAAAACCAGGTTGAGAAAAAAGTAGCAAGATACTCAAATAATCAGCGGAGATTCGGTAAGTTTTGTCAAAACTACCGATGCGCTCATACCACTCCCGACGGACAAATAAAGTGGGATGGGCAGGCATCCAACCCCATGCTAAATCACCTCTTTTGAAAGATTTGCTTTTCCAATTGCGAACAACTTTAGTGGTATCTTTTTGTTTAACATACACTAAATCACCGTAAACTGCACAAACAGATGGATCTTTAAAAGCGTTTGCCACTTTGAATAACACATCGTCTGCGGCATAAAGATCATCAGCATGCAAAAAACCTACTATATCTCCGGATGATAACAATATTCCTTTATTTAAAGCATCGTATATTCCTGAGTCAGGTTCACATTTGAACAATGAAATTTGTTTTGAATGACGCTCTATTAACTCAATTGTTCCATCACAACTGACACCGTCCACAACTATGTGCTGTTTAGATTGAAAGGTTTGGGATGCTATTGAACTCAAGCAGTCAGAAAAAGTATTGACACAATTTCTTGTTGCAGTTATCACTGAAATAGTTATGTTTGTATTCATTATTTAATATTTTTAACGTAATTCATTAGCCATGCCATTAAACTAACGAGGCACCCAGTCGTTTATCTTAGGTCTGTAATAAAAGACATTTTTTCATTGATTAGTACTCGGATTAAACTAAGTAATACCTAGATGGGATTCAATTAATCCGCAAAGAGTATGGCCAATCAAAATGTGTGCCTCCTGGATGCGAGCCGTCACTTTGCTCGGTACAACGATGCTTACATCACATAAACTTATTAATTCCCCCCCATCACGCCCGAGAAGACCAACAACTTGCATACCTGAAACTCGAGCCTCCTCTACTGCTCTTATCACATTACGAGAATTGCCAGAAGTGGATATTCCAATAAGCACATCACCTGCTCGCCCAAGACCTTGAACTTGACGAGCGAAAACCTCGTTAAAGGAATAATCATTTCCGATGCAAGTTAAAGCTGATGAATCAGTAGATAAAGCTAGTGCAGCTAGTGCTCTTCGATCTCTCATGAAACGACCGGTCAACTCTGCGGCAAGATGCTGACTGTCTGCAGCTGAACCACCATTACCGCAAAACAAGACTTTACCTCCCTTGAGCAAACTAAGTCCAATCATATGTCCAGCCGTAATGACTTCATCATTAATTTGATGTAAAGACTGCAGTACAGTTTGATGCTCTTGGATGTTTTCCAAGAATAATGAATTATTCATTCGAAATCCTTTACATCATATCAATCATGAATTAACCTTCTTATCTAACCAAGTGCGAAACGGTTCGATATTCGAGAATGTAGCCATACCATCAGTAAGATATGCAGTTTTGGGGAGCCAATATTTAGTCCACTTTGGTATCGGCGAGAAGACAAATATAGGCACGTCAAGATAAGCACTCAAATGTGAAGGCAAGCTATCAGCCGAAACAACTAAATTATAATTTTTTATTAAATTTACCAAATTCAAAAAGCTCCTAGCAATAACTTTGACTTTTAAATTATGCGGAACTTCAATGTCTTCACCCGCCAAAATCAATACTTCAACTTCAATTCCACGAGCAGTCAATTCATTGTAAATACTTGATAATATATGACTCGGAATAATTCTAAAATTCATCCTTGCTCCAGGTACAATTAAAGCTCGCCGGATGTTAACCTTGAGATGCGAAGAACCAAAATTCAATGTATAACCCATATTTAGAAATAAATTTTCGTAGGCCAAATATATATTATCAGCAGATTTAGGCAAGCAATATACTTTTCGGTCACCGGCGATAATTCTCTCCCTTACCCCATAATTATCAAAAATAAACTCGGCTTCAGTCGGCAAGTTATTAACTGCACGGCGAATATTTTGCAGGCTTTTTAATGAGTTAATTAGTCCACTTTCTTTTATATTGAATATTGCAGGAACATCTTCAGATACATTGTCAGATATATATTTAACTCTAGTCTCAGATATTCGTATAGCCTCAGCAAGTGGACGAACATGAGGAGCGGCAATCACTGAAATTGGCTCATTTGAATCATTTGTATTCAAAAAACGTGTAGCACTGATAGCTATAAGAAAGTCGCCGAATGCTTTGAATGTTAATAAGAATCGCATATGAAAGAACGCCTACATTAATTTAACCTTATTAGACTCGTTTTTTTCAACGCAAAGATAATGAATGGTGCAGCCCAGAAAAAAGGTGCAACCCATGAAAAAAGAATTCCAGAAATTAATATATACATACATATCCTGATTGCAGAATGTTTACCGAATAAAATGGAGACGGAAAGATAATACAAAATAAATGAGATAAAAAATGCACAAAAGCCTAAATATGGTCCAAAGGCCAGGAAATATGGATACAATAAGGTACCAAAAGCATTGTAGTACCCATTTAATAAATTGCTATACTCAAATGTAGAAAGCTTTTCTCCAGCATAACGCTCAAATGATGCTGAGCCATCAAGCCCCAATAAATAATCATATATATATGTAAATACACCAAATGGCCTAAAAATAAGTGTCAAAGATTGCAAGTAATTTACCCCACTATCGAAATTCGTTTCCATCAACCTACCTATACCAACTAGTGGGTATGTCAAGTAAAAAAGAATAAAATCATCTAATGTAGGCACCACTCCTGCAAACCGAATCAATAAAATTATTAAAGATGCTACACAACCCAGCAATATAATTTGTAGTTTAACTCTATTAGAAAAAGCTTGAGAAACAATACAGGCCAAGATAAGCAAAAAAATACCTGCTCTTGTAAAAAAAACTAAAGAACCCAATAAAAAATAAACACCAAATAACCAATGAAAATTTCCTACGACTATCATTACAAGCACAACACTAGATATTATCTCATTGTTAATCATGTCAAATAAATTAGGAGCATGCAGTCCATCACCGAAAAACTGAGCACGATCAGACCAAGCTCCCGACACAAAAAGGTCTGTCAGTCTATATATATATGTTAATATTATAACTGACAACAATAAATTCAGCTGTCTTAGTTGATTTTTTTTCAAATTTAGCACCTACAGAGCCTTTTTAAAATAGTAATCATACTTACTCTAGCAAAAAAACATACAAATTTAAAAAACATTAATGAAAGTTTTTTACTCGTAAGACAGTGTATGCTATAGCCATCCGAATATATATTGAGATTATTTATTTTCGCCAAATAAATTAAAGTTTTTTCCCGAAAAAATCCAATGTGTTGCCCGTGCTCAACACCATAATACCACCACTCACTTACTGCCGGTGGTTTTTCTGGCATTATAAGAGTCGAAAATATTAAGTTATTGCAATTAATTAATAATTCATTAATTTCAGTTTTGGGATTTTCAAAATGTTCAAAAACTTCAAATGCAGAAATAACATCTACATTCTTCTTTGAACCATCGTGTATATAATTTTTCGCAAAAATATTCTCACAATATTTGTCGATCCAGTAAGATTTAATTCCTAATTCACGCAATAGTCCGACTAACATTCCATAGCCAGCTGCATGGTCAATATGATTAATTTTTTTGAATTCTAATCGATATATATACATTAACAGAAAATAAAGTATTTTCGAATTTTGATAATTTCTCGAAATAATTCCAGTATCCCATTCGTTGATTGGTGTTGCATACGCCTCTGATAACCAATAAGGCTTCTCAGTTTGTACATATCCGCAATTAGGGCAATCATAGTAACTGATATTATATTTACCTAATATTTTACTCTCCATTATAAAGTTCGTTTCGGCATGACACAAACGGCAAATTTCTGACATCAAAAACCTCTTTTCATCATCTCAAGTCGAATTCTTCTAATAATTCGGAGTACCAACGCATAAGGTTTTTTTACCCAGTGTATTCCCTTATCTCGCTTAGCATGAATAGGGTATTTATTGAGAATTTTCCAATCAGGTAACATTGGAAATATTCGGCTTGGATACCAATATTCGTACGCAGAAACTGTATCAATTCCATGAATTTTCCCTAATAATGAAAAAATGGATTGATCGTGCCTGTGTTCAACAAAACCGTCTAAATTAGGTATTTTCGAAGCAGAATCATCAATTAAGTTTAAATTATTTTTGTACGTTTCAAGCCATTTTTTTATTATTAACTCAGAAGATCCCGTTTTTTTAATAAAGATAATACCCGCTCCAATGGCCTGTGTGTTCAAGATATCGATTCTTCCTGCAATTCCCAATGCTTCAATCAAATCTCCTTTGCACCATTTGTACTCACTTAAATCAGGCAACTTAATTTTCGGATTGTGAAACTCTGGTTTTATTGCTTGAAAACCTAGTATTCCATGCCTACTTCCTTCAACTCTATCAAAATATTCTAATAATTTTTCGCGACCTTTTATATTTAAATGGCAACCAGCATCCGTATACTGAAGCAAGTCTCCTTCATCCATCTGACCCAATGTTTGAAGTATTAATTCAGCTTTCCACATCCAGTATCCAAAGCCCCTGACAGACGATGAAAGATAGTTTTTGTATTTATCTCTAAATTTGATGTTTAAATTATATTCATTTGCCAATATAATAATATCGTAAACATTCATCTTTAACGCTTGTCGATTAATTCTGACCAACGCATTCGCCATGTTCGAATCTGCAAATGTCAAAAATATTTTTTTTTTCATTTTATTGTTATTCGGATACTAAATTCGTATAAAATATACAATACTCTTGCTTTAATTATGAAAATTTATAAAATCTTGAAATAATAGTCTTGTCAAATTTTATTTTTTAATCGATAAATTATTGTTGTGAATAGCATCGAATTATTCATACGATAAGCTATTATCTTTGCCAGTTTATACAAAAACATAGCGTGAGAATTTCCAATAGGGTAAATAATTTTATCCAAAACAAGTCCTGATCTACGAGAAATTTCCAACATTGTTGATTCAGAAATCCAAGTTGTATGCTCAAAGTTTGCTATGACTGGTCTATTTATCCAGGCAGATTTAATATGACCGATGAAAAATGGATTTGGCGTGGAAATATATAAAGACCCGGTTTTTGACAAATGCCTGGATGAAAATTTCATAAGTCCCACAATGTCATCTACATGCTCAATAACATCACCTGCAACTATTGTTTCAAATGTACGATTTAAATTTAAATCTGATGTTGCATCTGCATGAATTGCCTCATAACCCAAATCCTGCATTTGAGCGACACCATGTTCATTTATATCAAGTCCAACGCAAGATTGAGCAACTTCATTTATTTTTTTATGCTTCCATTTATCTGAATTTAAATATTTTTCATCATGCTCATAGCAGCCTATGTGAAGGGTATTCTTAGATTTAGAAACTTCACAAAAGTAACTTAATAAGTCATTTTTATATAACTCACTAATTTCACGAAGATGCGACCGTAGCAGTGTAGCTACATTTTTATCCAAAGGATCTGCGGTATGTTCTGTCCAGTCCATAATATATCCAATCTTAATGTCAATAAACCAAGAAAATTAACTTGTGATCCTCATCGTTTTAATTAAGTTATATACCCTCTTCGCATGAGAATGTAATCCCATTTTTTTTGCAAGCCGTGATAATTTTTGAATTTTTAGCGCCGGAGTCAGTTTACTGAAAGTTATCAGCTCGTCAAAGTAGGGATCAGGGACTACTTTAGGAGGCGAAATGAATTCTATATTCGCAATAACTCCGAACTCTATATTATGATTTGGCATTTCAATACTTGAGTGTGTTCCGACAATACCAATGTTTGAAACTAGGTTTGCTCTAGGTGTTACGCATAGAAAATTGTTAAAAGCACAGGTGTACATCCATTGCGTATCCCAAGTATCTATTGTGTTTTCCAAATGAGAGTTGAATGTTTCAACTAAATATTCGGATAATTTACTTTTGAATCTAAACTTAAGTGAGTCGATTAACCATTTGTTGGGCCAACCAATCATATCCTCGTCATATAATAACCACGCTCGCCTCCAGGTGGCCCAACCCCATATAGAAGAAATGCAAGAATAGATGTATTCGCTTGATTCAACTTTAGCACCTAATAGGTTAGACCCGGCAATCATCCCGACTCTAGCATCATACTTATATTTATTCAGCGCAAAATCACAAAATCGAAAGAAATCAGGCGATGGTAAAACATCGTCTTCAATGATTATCCCCTGTTCTTCATGCTGAAAGAACCAGGTAATTGCTGAGGATACTGCTTTTCTGCAACCAAGATTATTTTTTCTAAACAATCTTGAAACAGCACATGGCCAATCTATATTTTCTACAATTTTTTTGACATCTTCACACAGTGCATATTCTCCATTTTTTGTTGAACGTGGACCATCAGCAGCTATATAAAGTCTGGGTGGCTTTGCAAGGCGAATCGCATCAAAGACTCTTTCAGTAACATCAGGCCGATTGAACACCAAAAATAAAACAGCTGACTCTATTTGATTTTGATTGGTATTTATTAAATTATCTTTCATATTTTAATATTTTCTGAATAATCGCAAAGAAAAATACATTTTTAATTCATTCTTTTGAAATATTTAATTGTCTCTTTTAATCCATCTTGAAGTGATACCTTTGGTTCCCATAGCAGTTTTTCTTTGGCAATGGCGATGTTTGGCTGACGTTGTTTAGGATCATCCTCTGGCAGAGGCATAAAAATGAGTTTGGATTTACCGCCAACCAACTTCAACACCATTTCTGCCAGTTCTAACACGGTGAATTCATCGGGGTTACCCAAGTTCACTGGACCCGTTATACCGCATTCATTGCTCATGAAGCTCAAAAATCCTTCTATCAAGTCATCAACATAGCAGAAAGACCGCGTTTGCTGGCCATCACCGTAAATGGTGATGTTTTCTCCTTTAAGCGCTTGCACAATGAAGTTGCTAACCACCCGCCCATCATTGGGGTGCATACGTGGGCCGTAGGTATTGAAAATGCGAGCCACCTTGATGTCGAGGCCGTGCTGACGGTAGTAGTCAAAAAACAAGGTCTCTGCGCAGCGCTTGCCTTCGTCATAACAAGATCGCATTCCAATCGGGTTAACATTTCCCCAATAGCTCTCAGGTTGCGGATGCAATTCTGGATCACCGTACACCTCGCTGGTGGAAGCCTGGAAAATGCGTGCCTTGGTCCGCTTAGCCAGTCCCAGCATATTGATGGCCCCTAAAACACTGGTCTTGGTGGTCTGCACGGGATCGTGCTGATAATGCACAGGAGATGCAGGGCAAGCCAGGTTATAAATTTGGTCAACCTCAGCATAAAGCGGAAAGGTAATATCGTGCCGCATAAGCTCAAAGTGCGGGTTTCCCTGCAGATGAGCGACATTTTCTTTTGTTCCTGTGAAGAAATTATCAAGGCAGATTACATCATGACCAACTTCAATTAGACGTTCGCATAGGTGGGAGCCCAAGAAGCCGGCTCCGCCAGTGACCAGGGTTCGGGGGCGTTGTGCGTAATTTTTCATTTGTAGGATCTAAAATTTTTTAGTTGCAATAGACTTAATGACTTTATTTTCATGCTGAACATGGGCCGAGTTTCTTTTTGGAAAAAGTCGTACAGCAAACTGACGCTAGCCTGCGCCAGTACCGTGGCATAAGCTGCACCCACAACGCCAAACTGAGGAATAAATCTGTAATTCAGAACGACATTGATTACTGCGCCGAACAACGTTCGCTGAAAACTCAATATCTGCCGATTTTCTGCTATGAACCACTGACTGCTCGCCACACCCAGAAAAACAAAGACTGATGCCCATACATGGATGGCCAACACCGTGCCAGCCTCAGCATAGGATGGGCCGTACAGCAATACCACGATGGGGCCTGCCAAAAAGGTCATGGGCAGAGCCACAGAAAGAGATAACCACACCATTAGGTCGTACAGACGCTGCAAGCGCATTTTGTAAAGGTCCTCGCTTTGTTTTTTTGCTTCCAAAATAGCCGGGAAAACTGACGAAACAATCATCATGGGAATGAAGTACCAGACTTCGCTAATGCGAGTAGCGGCGCTATAGATGCCCACTGCATCATCTCCCAGCATTTGACCGAGCATGATTTGGTCTATCTTCATGTAAGTGGCAATGGCAAGACCAGACAGAAGCAAGGGCCAGCTGTCTGCTAGCAGTACTTTGGCCCTTGCCAGAGAAGCCTTGAGTTTACGCAGCCCTGGCCCATGCAACCCCAGCATAACTAACAACAGTATCGCGAACAATGCTGCCTCTGCAAAGGTAGCCCAAGCAAAAGCCACGAGAGGTGCGTTACCAAAAATGAGCGCAAGCTTAACCGCTGCGAACACCAGAAAACTGCCGTTTTGAACCCACACGGTATATTTAGAAAGCACTTGCGATTCAAACCAGTACATAACCACTTCACTGGATTTAAAAAGCATCATGCCCCCCAATATGGCAACCAGCCACTTGGCGACAGCATCGTCTGGGCGCAGCCAGAAAATAGTAGCCAAAATCAGACCATATGCCAGCACCCCACCGCCAAGCTGTAGCACGGCAGCGGTACCCAGGGTTTCTTCTTTGCATGTGGCGTCACGCACGATGTCACGCACCACAATAGTTTGCAGCCCCAAAGCGGCGACGGCACCGAAAAGCCCAACGAAGGCAGTTGCAAAGTTAAGTAGCCCGTACTGCTGCGGCCCCAAGAAACGCGCAACCCAGACCATGATAAGTAGACCCAAACCCATGCGGAGGACTTTGTCGAAAAACAACCACCCAATATTGTTAACTATTTTGACTAGATTGGGCCTGTGCCCAATGCGGCGGCGAACGAATGAGGGAAGGATATTCAAAACTCTGGCTTAGGTTCAACTGTCAATGCCAAAGATGTCGCGGCTGTAGACCTTATTGGCCACATCGATCAAGTCTGCAGTGCTGCGGTTGGCCACAATCAAATCGGTTTGGGCTTTGAACACACTTAAGTCGTTCACCACACGGCTGTTAAAAAAGCGCTCTTCTTGCAGAGCGGGCTCATAAACAATAACTTCAATGCCTTTGGCTTTGATGCGCTTCATGATCCCCTGAATGCTGGAAGCTCTGAAGTTGTCTGACCCTGCTTTCATCACCAGCCTGTAAATACCAACGACAGGAGCTGACAGCTTCTTTTCGCTTCCCCTGATAGTTCGTGAAACTATTTCAGACGCCATAAAGTCTTTACGGGAGCTGTTGGAAGTGACGATAGCTTGTATGAGCGCTTGAGGGACACCTTGGAAGTTAGCCAATAGCTGCTTGGTATCTTTTGGAAGACAGTACCCACCGTAGCCAAAGCTGGGGTTGTTGTAGTGCCCGCCGATGCGGGGGTCTTGGCAGACGCCATCGATGATTTGCTTGGCGTCCAGATCATGGGCGGCGGCGTAACTATCCAGTTCATTGAAGTAAGCCACCCGCATGGCCAAATAGGTGTTGGCAAAGAGCTTGATGGCCTCGGCCTCAGTGCTATCTGTGAGCAGCACAGGAATCTCTTGCTTGATGGCCGCTCGCTTTAGAAGGCCTGCAAAGGTTTCGGCCCTTAGCGAACGCTCACCCACAACTATTCGGCTAGGGTACAGGTTGTCATAGAGTGCACGCCCCTCACGTAAAAACTCGGGCGAGAAAATCAAATTAGGTGCCCCCATCGCTTCTCGAGTTTTAGCAGTGTACCCAACGGGCACAGTGGACTTAATGACCATCACCGCAGTTGGGTTGATAGCCATGATATCAGTGATGACCGCTTCAATTGACTTTGTATTGAAGTAGTTGGTGGCCGGGTCATAGTCTGTAGGGGTGGCGATGATGACATAATCCGCACCCGAGTAGGCGTCTTTTTTATCCAGCGTGGCTCTGAAGTTGAGTGACTTGTTTTTAAGAAAGTCCTCCAGCTCTGCATCTTCGATGGGAGACTGTTTACGGTTGAGCATGTCCACTTTGCTGAAGACGATGTCCAGTGCTACGACTTCATGTTGTTGGGCGAGCAAAACACCGTTAGACAAGCCAACATAACCTGTGCCTGCGATAGCGATTTTCATTTATTCCACACTCACATTAACTTTGTATCCGTTAGCCTTGAGCAGTGCATGCTGTTTTGCTTGGGCCAAGTCGTGGGCAACCATTTCTTTGCACATCTCTTGAGCGGTGATTTCGGGTACCCAGCCGAGTATTTGTTTTGCTTTACTGGGGTCACCAAGCAGGGTATCGACTTCGGTGGGGCGGAAGTAGCGGGGGTCAATGCGGACGATGGGTTGGGGATATGGATCCCGGGTAAAGCCCGGCAAGACAGCCAGACCTACTTCATTTACGCCAGAGCCTTGCCAAATGATGCGCATGCCCAGTTCGGCGGCTGTCCATTCTATAAACTGGCGAACGCTGTATTGTTCACCAGTGGCAATGATAAAGTCATTTGCCTTTTCTTGTTGAAGCATCATCCACTGCATGCGAACATAGTCTTTGGCATGACCCCAATCGCGCAGCGCGTCAAGGTTGCCCATGTAGAGGCATTGCTCCAAACCTTGGGCAATGTTGGCCAAACCGCGTGTGATTTTGCGGGTAACGAAGGTTTCGCCACGACGAGGGCTTTCGTGATTGAACAAAATGCCATTGCACGCATACATGCCATAGGCTTCGCGGTAGTTAACAACAATCCAGTAGGCATACATCTTCGCCACAGCGTAAGGGCTGCGCGGATAAAAGGGCGTGGTTTCTTTTTGCGGGATCTCTTGCACTAATCCGTAAAGCTCAGATGTGCTAGCTTGATAGAAACGAGTTTTCTTTTCTAAACCCAAGATGCGAATTGCTTCAAGCAAACGTAAAGTGCCAAGGCCGTCCACATCCGCAGTGTACTCTGGAGACTCAAAAGAGACCGCCACATGGCTTTGGGCGCCAAGGTTGTAAATTTCATCAGGTTGCGTTTCTTGTACGATGCGGATCAGATTACTCGTGTCACTCAAGTCGCCATAGTGCAGTTTAAAATTAGCGTGCTCGATATGAGGATCTTGGTAAATATGGTCAATACGCTGAGTATTAAACGAAGATGCGCGGCGCTTAATGCCATGAACAATATAGCCCTTTTCAAGCAAAAACTCAGCTAGGTAAGAGCCGTCTTGTCCAGTAATACCTGTGATTAGGGCGACTTTGGTTTGGTTTGGTTTCGTCATAGTTTGTTTACAAAATCTAGATATGCAGCGGCGAGGCCTTGCTTTAACTCAACCTTGGCTTGCCAACCAAGGGCGTTGAGGCGAGAGCTGTCCATCCACTTGCGCGGGGCTCCGTCGGGCTTAGACATGTCGAATTCAATTTGACCTTTATAGCCCACTGTTTGGGCAATGGTCTGAGCTACTTCGGCAATGGTCACATCTGAGCCGCTGCCCACATTTATGTGGCTTTGCATTGGTGTGGTGTGTTGGTCATAGATGGTTTTGGATAATTGCATCACATGAACGCTAGCAGCAGCCATGTCGTCCACATACAAGAACTCTCGACGTGGGGTGCCCGTACCCCAAATAGGGACGCTGGAGGCATTGGCCAACTTGGCCTCATGAAAGCGACGAATCAAAGCTGGAATAACATGGCTGTTTGCGGGGTGGTAGTTGTCACCCGGGCCGTATAAGTTAGTGGGCATGACGCTGCGATAGTCCACACAATGGCTAGCTCCGTATTGACGGTTGTAACTTTCGCAGAGTTTGATGCCAGCAATTTTGGCAATGGCATAGGGCTCGTTGGTGGGTTCTAGTGTGCCTGTGAGCAAAGCGTCTTCGCGCATGGGTTGTGCAGCCAAACGTGGGTAAATGCAGCTGGAGCCAAGAAACATCAGCTTCTTCACGCGGTTTTGAAACGCAGCCTCAATGACGTTGGCTTGCATCATGAGGTTTTGGTAGATGAAGTCGGCTGGGTAAGTGTTGTTGGCATGAATGCCTCCTACCTTGGCTGCTGCCAAATAAACCTGCGTGGGTTTTTCTTGCGCAAAAAACTTTTGCACTTCAAATTGGTTTGTTAGGTCTAGCTCGGCATGGATACGGGTGACAATTTGACTTTCCTTAACGCCTTGCGCCAACAACTCCCGAACGATGGCCGATCCCACCATGCCACGATGTCCTGCTACATAAATTTTTTCAATGTTCATTATTTGTCTGTGCGTCCGTAGGTGTCTTCAAATCGGACGATGTCGTCTTCACCCAAATAGCTACCCGACTGCACTTCGATGATTTCAAGGGGAATCGCGCCTGGGTTGGCAAGCCGATGCACCTCGCCCAACGGGATGTAAGTGGATTGGTTTTCCGTCAATGTCCGCACTTTGTCACCATTGGTGATTTCAGCCGTACCTTTAACCACAATCCAATGTTCGGCACGATGATGGTGCTTTTGCAGGCTTAAACTTGCTCCAGGTTTGACTTGAATCCGCTTTACTTTGAATCGTTCACCTTCGTCAATGTTGTCATACCAGCCCCAGGGGCGATGAACTTTACGATGCAAACTGAGTTCTTCGCGGTGTTGGCTCTCAAGTTGTTGCACCAGTTTTTTGACGTTTTGGCTTTGACTGCGGTCGGCTACCAACACGGCGTCTGGCGTTTCCACAATGATGAGGTCACTTACCCCTACTGTGCCTACCAAGCGACTAGAAGCATGCACAAAGGTATTTTGCGTGTCAGCCAACAAAGTGTCGCCGTGAGACACGTTACCTTGGGGGTCTTGTTTGCCGTCTTTGTTGACTTGCCAAACAGCGTCCCATGCGCCAAGGTCAGACCAGCCGGCATTGAGCGGCACCATGTGAAGGGGGATGTTAGAGCCTGGGCATTTTTCCATCACTGCGTAGTCGATGGAATCTGACGGCACTTGGGCAAAGGCCCCTTTGTCTGGACGAACAAAGGATACATCTGCAGTTTTACCAGCCCAGGCGGCTTGCGTGGCAGTCAAGATATCAGGACGGAACTGATTCAAAGCTTTCAGCCATGTGCTGGCCTTGAGCACAAACATGCCGCTGTTCCAAGTGTGTTTGCCACCAGCCAAGTAAGTTTTTGCCAATTCAAAGCTTGGCTTCTCTGCAAAATCAGCCACCGTGTATTCACCATGTGCACCAACACTGCCAGATTGTTGGATGTAGCCATAGCCGGTTTCTGGCTTATCGGGGGTGATGCCCAAAATCACGATTCCACCTGTAACGGCTGAGCGAATGCTTTGCTGCAAGGCAGTCGTAAACATTGCATCGTTTTGAACGGTTTGGTCGGCTGGCGTGACGACCAAGATAGGGTCTTGCCCGTTTTCTGTGGCTTGTAGCGCAGCCAGGGTAATGGCAGGTGCTGTGTTGCGCCCGACAGGCTCAAGTAGCAACGTGGCCTGTACGTCCTGAATTTCTCGCAACTGCTCCAAAGCTAAAAAACGGTGCTCTTCGTTGGTAACGACCAAGGTCGGTCCCAGCGCAATATCCTGAGCTCCCAGTTTATTCACACGTTCAACCGCCTGCTGAAACAAGCTGGTGGTTCCAGATAAAACCAAAAATTGCTTTGGAAAACCAGCGCGCGATAAAGGCCAGAGCCTAGTGCCAGAGCCACCACAAAGAATTACAGGAGCGATGTGATGCATATTTAATTTGACCTGTAGTTACTTGGCTGAAGCTCTGCATGAAGAGACTCTATTTCTGCTTTCAATGCTTCATATTCGACGAGCTTACGCTTCAAAAAATTACCCGTTAATGCCGCTTTTTCAGCCATACCTCTGGGAGTCAGAATGTAGACATAACCAAATTTATTCTTAGATTGGCTGAAGTTTTGCATTTTGACCCAGCCTTTTTCAATTAAGGCTTTCAGGCAGTAGTTCAAACTTCCAACGCTAACTCCCAGTTTTTCGGCCAACTCCCTTTGTGTGAGATCTGGGTTTTCGTTTAAAGCTCGAAGCACGCGAAAGCAAGTATCTTCTTGCGTCTGCGTCTGCGTCTGCGTCTGTTTGGCTGGCATGTGCTTCTTGAATCAGCCACGCTACCGCCGTTCCAACCGCACGTTAGCAGTTAGAACAAGTAGCAAGAAAGGGCATTGATTTGATTAACATTTTAGCTATTAATGTCTGATTTGTTCATTTTTGAACGAACTTTTTAAAATATCAATTTGATAGAAACATGCCACCGCAAAGATCAAGACTGCACCGATGAGAAGAAATTCATAGAAGATGTTGTGAAGTTACAAGGCGAGGGTTTACTTGGCCGAGCAAAAAGCCAACCCAAATTGACGCACGAAGTGGGGCAGAGGCCCGCTAGATCTTCATATTAAGCAGACTTCAAACGCCAAACAGCCTTGAGTTTTGCCATCTGGGCACTTGTTTCAGGGTTCTCAGCAGCCTTTCGCATTGCACGCCTGACAAACGCCACCAACACACCCAAGAACAAACCCGCAAAAGCCGCCACCAAAACAATAATGGCTCGCTTGGGCTTAGATTTGCGTTCAGGCGGCAGCGCCACATCAACCTGCTGAATCAGCGGGCCTTCCTTGGCTTCGTCCACCCGGGCTGATTCGTACTGAGCCACCAGCACGCCCATCATGGCCTCTCGAGCTTTGATGTCGCGGTAAGACTTCACAGCCAGCTGCTGCAGCGGCGAAGACTTTTCGTCAGCGCCACTGCCCTGCTCGAGTTTTTTGAGCTGCGAGCGCAGCGCTGCAAGCTCACCCCCCAATCGCTGAACATCGGGGTTTTGGGAGGTAGCAAATGAGCCCATGGCCGCAAGCTGCACTTCTTTGGCTGCTATTTGGGCGCGCATTTCAGCACCAGCCCTAACAGAGGTTTCAGCAATGACAGCCGTAACTTGCATGCCCGACTTTTCTTTTGCAGCTCTGAAATTTGCCTCTGCTTCAGCTAATTCGTTTTGTGTTTTTGTAATGGCTTGCTCGTAAAACACCCTGCGCTGCTGCGCATCTGTGACAGCCAAACGGCCCATGAGGTTGCGCAACTCTTCTACATGTGCGTTTGCCAACTTGGCAGCAAACTCTGGGTCTTTGTCATCAGCCTCGATAGTGATGAGGCCTGCTTTTTTGTCTGCAGCGATTTTGACAACCTGCTTCAAATGCTCACGTGTTTCAAAAATGGTTTTTTTCTCGTAACGCTCTTGAAGGTTAAGCTTTTGGATGACTGCTTTTTGCAAACTTTCGCCCTGCATAAAGGCAATGTACATCTCATCAGGGCTTTTGATGCCAGCAGCGCCACCGGCCAAGCCAGCCAGCGCGCCCAAACTCGCCAAAGCAGAGGCAGCACCGCTTTGCTGCTGTTGAGGCGGCATCATGACGGTTTTGGCGGTGAAGATGGGCGTCATCAGCAAGCTCACCACAATGGCCAGGGTGGTGGTGATTGCAGGTATTGCGAAAAGTGTTTTCTTTTCTTCACCCAAAGCAATGACTAAATCGAGAAGGCTGATTTCGTCATCTTCCATTGCTTCAACAGCGGTGTTTGATGTTTGCTCAGACATAGTCAGCCTTAGTAACCCAAGGCCTTGAGGCCCGCAGCGCCAAGACCAAGTTGGTAGAAGATTTGCGTGATGTCTTTGGCATTGCGCACCACCGCGCTCCAAGTTGCTTCGCGATCTAGCTTGTCAGGCATGACGATAGAGTCACCCGGCATGACTTTCATGCCGTTGATAGAACCAAACCAGCTGCCGTTGCTTGTAAGGGCTGAGCCATCTGCCCGAACCAAAATAACCGAGTTGCGGTCAGCACCCGAGCCTACGCCTGCGAGCTTGAGATAGTCGTTAACTGTTTGGTCTTTTTTGTAGATTAAAGCGGACTCTGTATTGACTGCGCCATACACATACACAAAGTCTGGTCGTGTTGGAATGATGAAGCGGTCGCCGTTTTGCAAGCGCAAGTCTGGTATTTTGGTCAAGAAGTTGGCCGTGTCAGGCTCTAAACCCAAGGCAATGCGACCTTCGGGTTTTAGAGACCTGATGCGCTCTAAAGCCTGGCGCTGCGCCTGCTGAGCCGCCAAAATTCTGGCTTGCGAAATGGCCGCGTCTGAAGCTGCACCCAAGCTTTGGCTGGCTTGCGCCAACTGGGCGCTTGATTCACTCTCTAAACGGCGCACGAGTTTGTCTAAATTGTCAATTTGGCTTTTGCGCACTTCGTCACGGTAGAAGGCTGAGCCAAACAAATAGGCGTCTGGGGTGAGACCACCAGCGCGTTGCAACACGGCAGAAAGTGTTTCACCCGGCTTGGCTTGGTAAATGCCTGGTTTTGCCACTTCACCCTCCACCCGCACCATGATGCGACGCTTGGCAATGGGCACGCGCATGTCGGTGGCTGA
>JACCDN010477875.1_pt1 | contig 17061 bp, 20 predicted proteins | sample 7441691 | NCBI WGS metagenome assembly JACCDN01 (sample SAMN15323439, study PRJNA562643) | freshwater metagenome | isolation source: river surface water | place: USA:Blue River Watershed | collected 2017-08-16
GTCTGTCGCGAGCAGAGACACGCGGACGAGAAAAACTCGTTGACGCGCTCCTTCCTGCGCTCGATAGTTTTGATATGGCTATGGCGAACCGTGAAGCCTGGGAGCAAGTAGACGCCAACTGGCGCATGGGTGTGGAATATATCCGCTCACAGATCAAGGGAGCATTTGAAACCGCAGGTGTCGAGGAGATCAATCCGAGTGCAGGCAGTGCGTTTGATCCTATGCAACATGAAAGTGTTGGAACAGAAGAAACAACTGACGCATCAAAAGACCACACCGTCGCGACGGTTATGCAAAAAGGATACAAAATAGGGGAGCGAATTATCCGCCCTGCACGTGTGAAATTGTTTTCTATTTAAAAAGAGAAGTAAGTTCTTTTTCAGTTTCCGTATCAATCTTCTCGCTCACAATAATCATAAGCTCGGTAGTGAGTCCGAGATCTTTTTTAATATTTTCAAACATATATTCAAACGGATACGGAGAAATCCATGCAGAGTTTTTTAGACAGACAAAGCCGGCTTTTTTGAGAAGGTAGCGGAGGCTCTCACGCTCGGCTTTTCTTCTTTCGGGAAGGTCGAGGAGGATGATGCGCCACTTGCCGTCCCAGGTAGGGGAAACCAGTGTATTGTAACCGTCGAGTTTCTGACTAGAAGCTTTCTTTTTTCCATCTCTTGTTAGGCGTAAAAACTGCCCTTGGCCACCGTCGAGGCATTCGATGTATCCGTTGTCGACCAAGTCGGTTATCGCTCGTGTGACAGCATATTCTGGCTTCTGAGAGCCTTTTGTGGAGCGTTTAGAACCCACCGTAGTCTTTATTTCAGATGCAGAAACAGCCTTTTTACCGCTCAGTATTTCAAGTATTTTTCGTGATATATCCGGTTTGCTTGACATGAATATATTCTATCCTATACAATAGGATTATACAAGTATTCAGCGGTCGCGAAATACTTGCAAATATGTTATCCCTGGTTAAGTCGAGGGTCCAGAACCTGGATCCCGGATCAAGTCCGGGATGACAAGATAAAAATTATTTATTAACTTACTAACGCCTAGGGCCTTATGCCTAGTGCCTCAACAATCATATGTCAAAAATCATTGGAATCGACTTGGGTACTACAAACTCTGCTGTCGCTATCATCGAGGGTGGACAGCCGAAAATAATTGAGAATATCGAAGGTGCTCGCACAACACCGTCTATCGTTGCTGTTTCAAAAACAGGTGACCGACTCGTTGGTTTGCTTGCAAAGCGTCAAGCTGTGACCAACCCAGCAAACACTGTCTACGGTATCAAGCGATACATGGGACACCGATTTGCAGATCCTGAAGTACAAAAAGACAAAGATGTCGCTTCGTTCAAAATCGACAATGGTGAGAACGGTGGTGTCGCAGTCACTATGGGAGACAAAGCGTATCGACCAGAAGAAATCTCTTCGATGATTCTCGCAAAGATAAAAGCAGACGTGGAAGCAAAACTCGGCGAGGCTGTGACTGAAGCAGTTATCACCGTGCCAGCATACTTCAACGATGCACAACGCAAGGCGACAAAAGACGCAGGTGCTATCGCAGGTCTCGATGTCAAACGTATCATCAACGAACCGACAGCTGCTGCTCTCGCGTACGGATTCAACACCCGCAAAGATGAAAAAATAGTTGTGTACGACTTTGGTGGAGGAACCTTTGACGTGTCAGTGCTCGAAGTGGGCAACGACGTGATCGAGGTAAAGTCGACTGACGGAGACTCACATATGGGAGGACGCGATATCGATCACAAGATCATCAACTGGATCGCAACTGAATACAAGAAAGAGTCAGGTATCGATGTGACCAAGGACGCTCTCGCTCTCCAGCGTCTCGACGAAGCTGCAGAAAAAGCAAAGCATGAACTCTCTACTGTTGCTGAAACTGAAATCAATATTCCATTTATCACCAGTGGAGCAGATGGACCAAAACACTTGCTCATGAAGATGTCTCGCGCAACTCTCGAGTCTCTCGCAAAAGAGTACATCGACCGATCTATCAAGATCACTAAACGCGCAGTGGAAGCTTCTGGCTTTGGTCTCGGTGATATAAAGGAAGTGATCATGGTGGGAGGTCAAACTCGCATGCCAGCTATTGTCGAGGCAGTCAAGGCGTATTTCGGCAAAGAGCCAAATCGCACTATCAATCCCGACGAAGTGGTTGCTCTCGGAGCAGCAGTCCAAGGTGGTGTGCTCAAGGGTGAGGTTCGCGACATACTTCTTCTCGACGTGATTCCGCTTTCTCTCGGTATCGAAACTCTCGGAGGCGTCGCGACGAAACTCATTGAGCGAAACACGACTATCCCTTCATCAAAATCACAGATATTCTCGACCGCCGCTGACAACCAAACGTCAGTTGAGATTCACATCACTCAAGGTGAACGACCGATGGCAAGTGACAACAAATCTCTCGGAAGATTTATTCTCGATGGTATCCCACCAGCACGTCGCGGTATCCCACAAGTGGAAGTTTCGTTCGATGTGGATGCAAACGGTATCTTGTCAGTAAAAGCAAAAGACAAGGCTTCCGGAAAAGAACAATCTATCCGCATCGAAGCGTCGTCAGGATTGTCAGAAGATGATATCAAGAAAATGCAGGCAGATGCAGAAGCGCATGCAGATGAAGACTTGAAAAAGAAAGAACTCGCTGAAGTAAAGAACACAGCTGAGATGACTCTCTACACAGCAGAGCAAGCACTCGTTGACGCAAAGGACAAGATCGGTGATGATGTAAAAACTGCAGTCAATGAAAAGATAGCAACACTTCGCGAAGTAAAAGATGGAAGTGATATAGAGGCTATCAAAACCAAGACTATGGAACTTTCAAATGAGATGTCAAAGATAGGGGAAGCGATGAGTAAGGCAGAACCCGCAACTGACGCTCCACAGGAAGGCGAAGCTCCAAAAGACGAGGGAACAGTACACGATGCTGAGACTTCGACTGACGGGGAAGAGCCGAAAGCGTAAACGCAGTATAAGTATGAGTGTAAATATTCATACGGCTACAACAAAAAGCAACTCTGATGAGTTGCTTTTTGTGTATAAGTGATGTAATACTTGAGTTCTAAGCTATTTTACATGAGAAAAATGTTCAAAAGAGCGAGACATGTTCTCCGCTCGGTATTAACATTTTTTGTGACATATTCTGTTTCATTTAAAATTCTATCTCTTATGCTTATCCTGCAAATATTTGCAAACATGGAGAGAGAGTTTTTGAAAGCCTACATTGGTATCGAGATGTCATACTTGTACAGCATGACACGAAAATGGGTAAACAATACTATCGGCTATTATTTACTCATGGGAATACTTATTTGCATTCTAGTGCAAGTATTTCGATACGAGAAAGAAGTTGCAAGAAAAACACCCCAAGAATTGGACTGACCACAGACCAATTCTTTTGCTTTTTAGCGTCTTGTAGTCTGCTTTGTAATACGATATACTCTCTACACAACTTCATACGTATCCAGAGCGTGGCGAGGGAACTCACCTTATGACCCACCGGCAACCCTTGTCCGACAAGAAGGTGCCATGAGCCCATTTGGGAAAGATATTTACATGCTTCACCTCTTGGGGTGATTTTTTGTTTGTATCTAGACTTGTGCATTTACTAACACCTCTAACCTCAAACCTTCAACCTATATGATAAAAACAGCAGAATTCGTGTCTCCAGGACATCCAGACAAAATATGTGACCGTATCGCCGACACACTGCTCGACGAGTATTTGGCGCACGACCCGTTCGCACGTGTAGCACTCGAGGTGATGGGTGGACACAAATTGATTACATTGAATGGCGAGATCACGTCGACCTATGAACCTGACTACGAGAGTATTGTGAAAAGTATTGTCGGAGATGACTACAAAGTTATTGTAAACCTTTCCAAACAAAGTCCTGAGATAGCGCGTGGCGTCGATACTGGAGGTGCAGGTGATCAGGGGATTATGAAAGGCTACGCAACGAGCGAAACCGCGAACGCTATGCCACTTGAGTATGAACTCGCTCGCAACCTCTGTATGAAAGTGTATGAGAAGTATCCGTACGATGGCAAAACGCAAGTAACTATAAAGGATGGAAAAGTGAAAACCGTTGTGTGTAGTTTTCAAAATGCAAAGAACATAGATCTTTTGCCTTTGGTGCAAAGCATCGTCGAAGCTGACGAGTATCTTATCAACCCAGCAGGTGAGTGGTCGCAAGGTGGGTTCGATGCAGATACAGGACTTTCGGGACGCAAACTTATCGTCGACAACTATGGTCCCGAGGTGACTATCGGAGGCGGATCTTTTTCTGGTAAAGACTATACCAAAGTGGATCGCTCGGGAGCGTACATGGCTCGCAAGATCGCGGTGGATTATCTTAAAAAATACGAGGCAAAGGAAGTCGTAACAAAACTCGCCTATGCGATAGGTAAAGCAGAGCCTGTGATGGCGGTAGCGGTAGTTGATGGAAAAGAAATTCAGATTGACGACTATAATCTCACACCAAAAGGCATTTACGAGCTACTCAAGCTTCGCGAGGTTTCTTTCAAGGAGACATGTACATGGGGACATTTCGGACGAGGGTTTTCTTGGGACAAGTAGTGCTATACTTTCTGTATGAAACGTACACCCGAGGAGACATGGGGAATTGTTGGCCCGGTGTTGCTTGCAAGATACAAGAGGAGCAAGACTTTTTTAGATTACAAAACGATATTTCAATTATTGATTGCAGTGATTCTTTCTGCGCAAACAACAGACGAAGCGGTGAACAAAGTAACAGCGGTGCTCTTTAAAAAATACAAAACACCAAAAGCTTTGGCGCAGGCGGATATTCGCGATGTAGAAAAAATCATTCACTCACTCGGGTACTATCATACAAAGAGTCGCTACATCGTCGAAACAGCGCGCATGATCGTGGAGAACTTTGGAGGCAAGGTACCTACCGACGAACCTAGCCTGAGAACCCTGCGCGGGGTTGGTAGAAAAACTGCCGTGGTGGTGCTCTCAAACACAGTTGACCCAAACATCGGTATACCGGTGGATACGCATGTAAAACGCTTTGCAAAGCGTTTTGACTTGTCACGAGCAAAAAATCCTGACACAATAGAAAAAGACCTAAAGCACATCATCGCACGTACGGAGTGGAAACGAGCAAGTTATGCGATGAAAGAGTATGGACGCAAAGAAGGAAAAGCTGCGGGCTACAAAAAAGAACGCGATCCTCTGATCGAGGCACTAGAAAAGCATGCTAAAAAAAGCACAGCATAACTATCAAACACAGTTGAGTGCATTTTCTGCAAAAGACAGAAAAGAACTCTTACTCTTGTCGACGCCTGCCCTTGTTCAGGACTATATCAATGCAATTCCGTTTAATTTTGAGAAAAAAGGTGAGACGTGCAAGTCACCGCTTGTGGTGCTCGAGACGCAAAAGGCACACTGTATGGAGGGTGCTATGCTTGCGGTCTTTATTCTCGGGCTCCATGGGATAGAGGGCAAGTTACTTCACCTGCAGGCGGTCCGTCCGGATGATGATCACGTGATCGTTGTTTTCAAACAAGGTGATCGCATGGGTGCACTTTCAAAAACGAACCACGGTGTACTGCGCTATCGTGAGCCTGTGTACAAGAGCGTGCGAGAGTTGGCGATGTCATACTTCCATGAATATTTTTTGCATACAGGTGAGAAAACGCTACGCGCGTACAGCCGCCCCGTTTCCTTGTTGCGTCGGGACATGTCCTGGGTGACCAGTAGCGAGGATCTCTGGCATATCGATGCACTCCTCGATACGGCACAGCACTTTCAGCTCATGTCAAAACAATCAGAGGGTGTATTGCGTAAAGCTGAACCGATAGAAATAGCTATGGGTAAAATCGTTCAGTATCACAAAAATTAACTATACGTATTGCCGTATGAAGAAAATACTTTTCTATACCGATCAAAGACATCGTCTCGCAGTGGAAATACTTTTGATTTTTCTAGTGCCGATACTTTTGCTCAAGTGGGGTATCGTACCTATATCTTTGCGCATCCCCATGCTCGTGTTTGTATCAATATGTGTTGTCGGGATTGTCTTGCGCGAGCGATGGAGCTGGAGTGACCTTGGCTTCCGCCCTATGACGAGGCGTGCTGTGGCACTGTATGGGCTCGGGACTATCGTGGGCGTGTGTGTTATTTACCTGTCAGCACAGAGTGTCGGTTTGCAGTTCTCGCCCAGTAGAGATTTTTTTGTATTTCTACTTGCTACTTTTATACCCATTTCATTCTTTCAAGAATTTTTATACCGAGGCTTTCTCATGCACATGCTCGATAGGGTCTACGACGATGCTACGACGATACTTTTGTACAACGCGTCACTGTTTACTATTTTACATATCATGTACCCGTTTCCTTCTGTGACACTGCCGTTGACTTTTGTGGGAGGCTTGTATTTTGCGTGGCTCTATCTCCAGGAAAAGAATTTGTTTCTCGTAACTCTCTCTCACGCTGTTCTCAATTTTGTGGCACTTTCTCTTGGTTTTTTTGTCTTGTAGTTTGCTCGTGTCCGGCTTCAAATTTAGTCGCACTTGTGGTAGTATAGAGTCCTATGGCAAAAGATTATTATAGCGTTTTAGGGGTTGAAAAAAAGGCCTCAAAAGATGAAATAAAAAAGGCTTTTCACAAACTCGCACACAAACATCATCCAGACAAACCAGGTGGCAATGATGCAAAATTCAAAGAAGTAAACGAAGCGTACCAGATACTTTCTGACGACAAAAAACGCGCTCAGTATGATCAGTACGGGCAAACGTTTGATGGAGGAGCAGGACCAGGTGCTGGCTATGGTGGGGGATTCGATCCGAGTGGTTTCGGCGGTTTCCAGTGGTCAGGCAGTGCAGAAGGTTTCGACATGAACGATCTCGGCGATATCTTTGGAGACTTTTTCAATCAAGGTCAGGGTCGCTCTCGCACACGACGAGGACGTGATATTTCAACGGAGATAACTATTTCATTCCGCGATGCAGTGTTTGGTGCCGAACGCCATATCGTTATCGGCAAAGTATCACAATGCGACACCTGTGATGGAAGTGGTGCAAAGCCTGGTACAAAACTTTCGACCTGCAAATCTTGTAACGGCAAAGGAACTATTCACGAAACAAAGCGTACGATACTCGGATCATTTGCAACCGAGGTGGTGTGTAGTACCTGTCGCGGGCAAGGTAAAATCCCAGATGAGCAGTGTGGTACCTGTCGAGGTGCTGGTGTGCGCAAGGCTGACAGTGAGATCACGGTGCACGTACCGGCGGGTATTGCAGACGGACAAGTGATCCGTATGACAGGTATGGGTGAAGGTGTGGCGCAAGGCGAGGCAGGGGATTTGTATATCAAGATAAACGTCTCGCATCACGCATACATACGCCGCGAAGGGTCAAACTTGGTTATCAATCACAGTATCAAACTCACCGACGCGATTCTCGGTGCATCGCACACGATAGAGACACTCGACGGACCGGTGACGATAAAGATCCCTGAAGGTATCAATCATGGCGACATACTCCGTATCAAAGAAAAGGGTGTCACGACAGGTCGTGGCAAACGTGGAGACTTTCTCGTTAAAGTATCGATAGATATCCCAAAGAAACTTTCCAAAAAAGCATTAGAAGAAATAAAAAAACTCCGAGAGGAGGGATACTAATTCATGCCTTGGTACTTTTACGCAATCCTCGGTCCGCTCTTGTGGGCTATCGTCAATCAAGCAGACAAATTTCTGATTGAGCGGTTTTATAAAAAAAGTGAAGATGTCGCTGTTGAATCGAGTAGCCCAGGGTCACTAGTCCTTTTTTCTTCCTTTTTTGGCATAGCTGTGTCTCTTGTTATACTTGCTTTTGTACCTAGTGTGTTTTCTGTCTCGGTGACAAGCGCGCTACTTCTTATATTGGCAGGCTTTATAAACATCGGATGGATCATCTGCTATTTGTATGCTCTGCAGGACGACGAAGTTTCTACTGTTGCCCCGCTGTTTCTTATTCAGATTGCATTTGCTTATGTGCTCGGACTAGTGACTTTTAGTGAGACTTTAGGTGTTGGACAGATTCTGGCCATGCTTGGAGTTATATTGGGAGCCATACTTCTCTCGATAGATTTTTCAGAAGGAAAGATGAGACTAAAGAAACGCGTTTTCTTTCTGATGTCTGCAGCAAGTATACTTGAAGTTATTTCTTCAGTGATATTTAAGTATGTTGCACTAGACAATGATTTTTGGCTTTCACAGTTCTGGCAGTATGCCGGCTTGGGTATCGCAGGGTTTGTTATCTTTTTCCTTTTCAGAAAATATCGCAAAGATTTTATAAGTAAGCTACGTACGAGTGGGGGTCCTATCTTTTCTCTCAATATTGGAAGTGAGGCTGTGACCGTAATGGGAAATCTGGCTATCAATACAGCACTATTGTTAGCTCCAGTTGCTATCGTCTACACATTTGTATCGTTTCAGGCAGTATACGTGTTTATTCTATCGCTCATATTGACGCGACTCGGGGTAGCAGGCCTGATAGAGAACACGAGCTGGCGTAGTATTACTCCCAAAATTATTGCGATTGCCATTATGATTGTCTGTGGCGCATTCTTGTTTTAGATAACATTTGTTATACTTATGCATATGTCTCCCAAGGTAAAGAGAGAGAAAGTAATAAGCGCCACACTACAAATCCTTCTTGTGGTAACCGTGCTCTTGGTTATTTTTATTACTTGGCATAAATTTTACTACACAAAGAATTTCATTTTTTCATTGGAGGCGCCTTGCGACATAAAAAGTCAGTCATGTTTTCTCCGTTCGTGTATGAACGAAGGCGACTATTGTCCACCAAATGAATTTCAAGCATACAGAGTTTTTCATATCAAAGCCGCAGATTTTGAGACCTGTGCTGATGATACGTGTCTGCAAGAATGTTTGGAAGGAACAATTGAGTGTGGCGAAGTGTACTGCGTTGAAGACGAAATTACTAGTTGCTCAGGAGAGGTATAATTCATGGATGATATAAACGCGATTCTTGAAAGCAAAGAGGTGTTTCATAAGTACATATATACAAACTATGAAACTGCCCTACAGGAATTGGAACAAAGAAAAACTGATTCCATCTTAACTGAAAAGTTGAGCAAGTACTTGCATGGCCGCTTGCCGGCTCCGCTTGTAGCTGAGTCTAGATCAATCCTTTTTAGACAATTGGCGACACCTAATTTTGAAATTAGACGATTCCTTTTTATTACTTCTTTTGCGGATTTAAAGCCTTTACTCTGGGAGTACCATAGGGATAAGTTTGCTCCACATAATCCGATGAAAAAGCACTTAGGTAAGTTGCCGATAGTAACTGGATATTCTAAAAATGGTGATCAACGCACTGAGTATAGTACTGTTGTAGATTTTAATACCTCAAATGGCACAGCAATGAATGACATGATAACCTTGTGGGGTGAATCTTTTGTTGATTTCCACCACTCGCTCTTTAAAGAAAGCAATACAGTTCACCCTGATGGAGTTTTTTTTGATGCTTCAGAGTGGTTTCATGAGCATGGAGGTACGGCGAAAGATTATTATATTCACTTTATGGCACTTTTTTTTCAGAATGCTATATGGTTTGAAAATTTTGTTTTTGATGATCCACATGAGAGAGAATTTCTGGAGCAAATTATATTGCCTGGAATACAAGAGCTTTACAATGAAACTGGCTACAAACCTTTGATAGTTGCCTTGGAGCCAACTGAGATTGAAGGAGATTTGTTTTGGTACTCTTACCCAAGAGAGGTTGGTGAATATATTAAAGGTAAGGTAAAATAGTAATATCTTCTATGGATGTAATCAATACATGTGTCGCGACCACAGAGAGCTATCACACTATAGCTTACTATTCACATGCCATCCCGGCGGTTATCGCCACTTTTTTGGCGGTGTTTATCCTCGTCAAAACAAAGTTTAGTTTTCTTGCTAGGGTATTTGCGCTCTTTTCGATGTTGTTTAGCATTTGGCTTGTAGGCGATCTCATAGCTTGGACTTCGCCGAATTACTACATGGTTTCTTTCGTTTGGTCTTTCTTGGACTATATTAGTACAGCATTTGTCGTGGTGGGTGTGTACTTTTTCCTCTGTCTTATTCTCGAGAGAGATGTTAGTTTCCCTGTGCGCTTGTTTTTTATTGTGCTCACGCTCCCGGCCTTTTTCGTTACCACCGCTGGCGTTTCGATACACGAATTCTATCAGCCTGTCTGTGAGGCACTAGAAAACACTTTCTTAACCAATTACAAGCTTTTTGTTGAGGTATTAGGTATCGTTATAATAACTATAGTGGGTGCGTACAAATTCCAATATGGCAATGTGCTAAAGAGGAGACAAATACTCTTTTTCGGTGGCGCCATGTTTCTATTTCTTCTAATTTTCGGTGTCACTGAGTATTTAGCGTCAGTAACAGACGTGTACGAAATCAATTTGTATAGCTTGCTCATCTTGCCGGTTTTTTTGCTTATTATTACATTCTCTATCACCAATCTTCAATTGTTTAAAGTTCGCTTCATAGAAACACAATTACTCGTCTACATCTTGATTATCATGTCAGGGTCCCAACTTTTGTTTATGGAAAGTTACGCGGACGTGTCATTGTCTTTGATGACACTTCTTGTGTCTATCATTATTGCTTTTGTCCTCCTTCGTAACGTTTCCGCTCAATCAAAACAGCGAAAGCAAATAGAAGAGCTTGCGCTCAAACTCGAATCAACAAATCAAAAACTAGATGAGCAGAATAAACTGAAAACAGAATTTTTGTCACTCGCTGCGCATCAGATTCGTAGTCCACTCACAGCGGTCAAGGGATATGCCTCCATGTTGCTCGATGGTACGTTTGGAAAAGTGCAACAGACGCAGCGCGAAGCAATCGACCGTATATTTGAGTCAACGAATCACTTGGTTAACGTCGTCAACGATCTGCTCAATATTTCCAAAATAGAGCTAGGAGGGCTCGTATTTGAAATGTCGCTGTTTGATTTGAAACGCGCTCTTCAGGGTGTTGTCGATGAAATGAAGCTCTCAGCAAAAAACAAAGACATTACTATTTCTTTCAAGGCACTTACGGATACAGAATATATCGTTCGTGCTGATCTCGAAAAGATGCGCCAAGTATTTTTGAATCTACTCGACAACTCGTTTAAATACACGAATGCAGGGGGTCGTGTTGATGTGATACTCGAACGCGACGTGGCGAATGATATGTTTCAAATTTCGATACAAGATACAGGTATCGGCATGGGCCATGAAACGATAGACAGACTTTTTGAGAAATTCAGTCGTGGAGATGAGGGTCGTACTAGCAATAGCGGTGGGTCAGGACTAGGCTTGTATTTGGCAAAGCAAGTGGTGCTCGCACATAAGGGTACCATAGAGGCTCTTTCCGACGGGGAAGGCAAGGGAAGTACCTTTGTGGTCCGTATACCTACAAGTACAAAATTGGGCCAAACGACTGCTATCTAGCCCCCTCTTTTCTTTTTTTATGGGTATGGTACGATAGTAGGGTAATTACGAACGTGCTACGCAAGAGTTCAAGCAATTGGTACATGCGGGTCGGTGCGTCTAGATTACATATTACCAATTGTTTTACCGCGCAAGCGGTTTTACGCTATGTCAAAACTCTACGTAGGAGGACTTCCATACGCTACAAGCGATGAAGAACTCAGTGCGCACTTTGCACAAGCAGGATCAGTTGCATCTGCAACTATCATCAAAGACAAGATGACTGGACGCTCAAAAGGCTTCGGTTTCGTCGAGATGGGATCAGGCGAAGAAGCAGAGAAAGCGATTTCTATGTTTGACGGACAAGATTTCGGTGGACGCAAGCTCACTGTATCTATGGCTCGCCCAAAGGAAAATTAATCGCATCTTGTGCTCTTGAAAACCGCCCTATGGCTCTATCCAGCCCTAGGGCGTTTTTCTTTGCATTTTCAGCAATTTTTTGGTATTATAGGCGCGACCCATTGGGCCATTTTTATTGGGTAAAAGTCTAAATTGTGTACATATGCGTGTGTAGTTCAGTGGTAGAACGCTGTCCTGATAAGACAGAGGTCGAAAGTTCGATTCTTTCCACACGCACTAGGCTTTCGATAAATGACGATGTGGTCGAAAGCGTCCGCGTTTACTGCGGAAAAAATTATTTTTTACCCGTCCGAAGCTTTATGCGAAGGTGGGCCACACGCACTATCCCGGAGTACCGGGAATATATGGATGAAACGGCAAAACAAAAAGGGGGTGATACGAGAATTGCACTTTTTCTTTTTGCAAAAATTTCTGGATGGATAGCCGTGCCCATCATCGTATCGCTGTACGTAGGTAATTGGCTTGATAGCAAATTTTCTTCAGGCAATACGTTTTTCCTTTTGCTAACAGCGTGCGCGTTTGTTGTATCGCTTGTCGGTATCGTTCGTGCTGCAAAAAAGTCTGCAAAAGAAATCGAAAGTAACATGCAGCGAAACAAATAATTTCAACATGACAGAAGTAATTTCAGAAGAATTGAATACTCACGAGTCACCACTTGTTACAACAGGCGAGGTTGCACACGACACTGCGGAGACCGCAATGGTTGTAGACGCGCACGCAGAAGAAGCGACAGGGGAACACGCTGTCGAAGGTGAGCACTCGGATGAAATTCATCGCGAGATTACTCTTTTTGCTGAACCGCTCGCGGAGGTGAATGGTTTTCCGATAACCAACTCATTGGTTACGTCGTGGGGAGCTGTTCTTTTGATCATCGTACTATCGATTGCTCTGCGTCGTTCACTGCGCGAAATCCCAGGCAAATTGCAAAACCTTTTTGAGATTATTGTCGATGGGGCGCTTTCACTTGCTGATCAGGTGACTAACGATCGTAGACTGACCGTCAAGGTTTTTCCTGTCGCGATATCTATATTCTTTTTTGTACTTTTTAACAACTGGCTCGGTATCTTGCCAGGTAGCGGAACGGTAGGGCAGGTAGCAGAACATCATGGTGAGAACATGCTCATACCGTTTCTCCGTGGAGGTACCGCTGATATCAACACAACACTAGCTCTTGCTGTGATAGCTGTGATAGGGGCAAACGTGTTTGGTGTTATGACTATCGGAGGATGGAAGATGTTTAACAAATACATCAACCTCGCTATACTCGGTAGCATGTTTACCAAGGTCAAGAAAGACCCAACCATACTTATTGTTGCGCCTATTACTTTTTTTGTTGGCGTGCTCGAGATCATTGGAGAGTTTGCAAAAGTTGCCTCACTCTCGTTCCGTCTCTTTGGAAACGTCTTTGCAGGTGAAGTCTTGCTCGCATCGATGGCTGCTCTTATTGCGTATGCGGTACCGATACCATTTCTCTTCCTTGAAATTCTTGTTGGTGTGATTCAGGCACTTATCTTCTCGATGCTCACGCTTGTGTACTTTACTATAGCTGCACAAGATCATAGTGAGCATGATGAAGAACACGATACCCACACTCATGGAGTCGAACATGAGAGTAATACTGCACATGCATAATGGTGGCTGATCTTTCTTTGTGAAGTTTTTCGCAGGGAGAGAATAGCCACTCGGTGTGGTATATAATTATAAGCATAATACAATTAACACTATGGAAATAGGTATGCTCGCAAAAGCTATCGCTATCGGTCTAGGAGCTATTGGTCCTGCTATCGGTATCGGTATGATCGGTTCACGTGCTATGGAAGCTATCGGACGAAACCCTGAAGCTTCAGGTAAGATCCTTGTCCCGATGCTTCTCGCTTGTGCATTCGCAGAAGCTATCGCAATCTACGCACTCGTTATTGCGTTCTCAATCAAATAACAGTTAGCAGATTTCAGATTTAAGATTGAAGTCTATCCACGACAATCTTAAATCTTTATCTGCTCGCTAGTGCGTTTGTGTACACTTATAACTTTCAACTTAAATCTTACAACTGCTTTATGGATTCACTCATCGATACATTTCACATAGACTGGAAACTCATCATCGCACAGATGGTAAACTTTGGTATTGTCATCATCGTCCTCTACAAATTTGCTATCAAGCCACTCGGCAAACTCATGGAAGAGCGCAGTGCAAAAATCGCAGGCGGACTCACTGATGCAAAGAAGCACAAAGAACTCCTCGCTGATACCGAAGCTGAGTACAAGAAAGTTATCGCAGAAGCTCGAAAAGAGTCTCAGGAGTTGATCGCTGTTGCAAAGAAAGATGCTGAAACCGTACGTGCAGAACTGGTAGACAAAGCGCAGGCCGATGCAAAGAAAATAGTCGCAGACGGCAAAACTGAGCTCGAAGCAGAAAAAGCAAAGATGCTAGCCGACGCAAAACGCGAACTTGCTAGTCTCGTTGTTGCAAGTACAGAGAAAGTCCTCGGCAATGTTGTTGACGCTGATTTGAAGAGCAAGATTGCAAGTAATGCCGCGAAGGAAATATAAGTACACGCAGTATAAGTATTAGTATAAGTATACATACAATAAACAGATTATGAGAAAAGTAGGCACAACAGAATACGCAGAAATCCTCTTTGAGCTCACAGACGGCAAGAGTGATGCAGATATCCAACATGCTATGAAGGTCTTCACTGGATATCTCGCAAAGCAAAAAGCTTTGGGTCGTGTAGGAGAGATAGAGGCTGCATACGAACGATTGGTGGATAGTAAAGAGGGAAGAATACGAGTCGTGTTGTCGAGTACAGAGTCACTTAGCCCAGAGATCCGAGCAAGCATAGAGCAGGCGATAAAGAATGTTATGAACGTATCGGCGGTGGCACTCGAAGAAAAAACAGACACAACACTCATTGGTGGATGGAAAGCAAGAACAGAAGACTACCTCATAGATGCAAGTTTGAAAGGTCGGCTCACAAAACTAGAACGTATACTTACTAAATAGCACATAATTTATGGCAAACACACAACACATAATAGAACAATTGAAGAACGAAATCGCAGGCTTTGGCGGTGGTGTCACTCGTGAAGAAGTCGGTACTGTCCTCGAAGTCGGTGACGGCATCGCACGCGTCTCTGGTCTTCGCGGAGTCAAAATGTCAGAAATGGTTACCTTTGCAGGTGGCGAGACTGGTGTTGCGCTCAACCTAGAAGACGATACAGTAGGTATCATCATTCTTGGTGCATATAGCAGTATCAAAGAAGGTCAGGAAGTTCGTCTCACAGGTAAAATCCTCGAAATCGGAGTTGGTGACGCGATCGTCGGTCGTGTTGTCGATCCACTCGGAAAGCCTCTCGACGGAAAGGGTGATATCAAAGTACAGCAGACACTTCCTATCGAACGCGTTGCTCCTGGAGTTATCTCACGTCAGTCAGTCGACCAGCCAGTACAGACAGGTATCAAAGCTATCGATGCACTTGTACCAGTAGGACGTGGACAGCGCGAGCTTATCATCGGTGACCGCCAGACAGGAAAGACCGCTATCGCTATCGACGCTATTCTCAATCAAAAAGGTCAGAACATGACTTGTGTGTATGTTGCTATCGGACAAAAGGATTCAAAACTTCGAGCACTCGAGACTCGTCTCCGAGCAGCTGGAGCTATGGACTACACAATCATTGTTTCAGCGGGTGCGTCTGATCCGTCTCCGATGCAATACCTCGCACCATATGCAGGTGTTACTATCGCAGAATATTTCATGGACAAAGGTCAGGACGTGCTCATCATCTACGATGATCTTTCAAAACACGCAGTTGCGTACCGTGAAATCTCGCTTCTCCTTCGTCGTCCACCAGGACGTGAAGCGTACCCTGGAGACGTCTTTTACCTTCACTCACGTCTTCTCGAGCGTGCATGTCGCCGCAACAAAGAGCACGGTGGTGGATCTATCACAGCTCTTCCTGTTATTGAAACACAGGCAGGTGACATCTCTGCATACATTCCTACCAACGTGATCTCTATCACCGACGGACAGATATTCCTCGAAACCGATCTTTTCTACAAGGGTATTCGCCCTGCGGTCAACGTCGGATTCTCTGTGTCTCGTGTGGGAGGTAGTGCGCAGATCAAGGCTATGAAGAAAGTCGCAGGTACACTCAAACTCGACCTCGCACAGTTCCGTGAACTCGAAGCATTCTCACAATTCGGTTCAGACCTCGACCAAGCAACTCGCAACCAGATCGAGCGTGGTCGCCGTGCTGTCGAGCTCCTCAAGCAAACACAGTACTCTCCGATGCTCGTTCAACACCAAGTGATCTCACTTTACGCTCTTGTGCGTGGATACATGGATAGTATTCCAGTGGTGAAGATCAAGGAATTTGAGGCGGGACTTATCGACTACGTAGAAGCAAATTGTAAAGAATTTGTGACTGATGTAGTAGAGAAGAAGATGTGGAGTGACGAGAGTGAAGTGAAATTGAAGGAAACTATTGAGAGCTTTAAATCAACATTTAACTAATACACAATGGCTGGAAGTTTAGACATAAAACGCCGAATCAAATCGGTGAAAAACACGAAAAAGATAACCAAAGCGATGGAGCTGGTTTCTGCTTCCAAAATGAAGCGTGCGGTTTCTGCTACTCTTTCAGCGCGTCCATACGCACGAGCTTCGTGGGAGATACTCGAGTCTCTTTCTGCTATCTCTACCGAGAGCGAGCACCCACTCCTCAAAAAGCGCGAGGTGAAGAATGCTCTTGTAGTTCTTATCTCTTCAAACCGCGGACTCTGTGGTGCGTACAATGCACAGATAATCCGTCGTGTTATCGAGATGATCAAACATGACACGGAGGTGAATTTGAGTTTCGTTGCTGTTGGAAAGAAGGGTGAGGCAGCGCTTCGTCGTATCGGACAAAATATTGTCGCTTCTTTTACTGACCTCCCAGACAACGCAACACTTCGCGACGTGGCTCCGATAGGCAACCTTTTGATCGACGACTTCACTACTGGTGCATATGACAAGGTATACATCGCATACACCGACTTTGTTTCAGCGCTCGTTTCCAAGCCAACTATCAAACCGATTCTCCCTATATCAAAAACAGAAGTAAAAGAATCTGTCGAGAACTTAGGATCGAATGAAACTGGATCTCCTGTAAACTCTAAGCTGTCAGCTGTAAGCTA
>JACCDN010467771.1_pt1 | contig 17056 bp, 21 predicted proteins | sample 7441691 | NCBI WGS metagenome assembly JACCDN01 (sample SAMN15323439, study PRJNA562643) | freshwater metagenome | isolation source: river surface water | place: USA:Blue River Watershed | collected 2017-08-16
CAATCTTGTCAATTATCCCAGTAATGTGCACACATATATGACTGTTTCCAGCCCACTCTTTCTAACAGGGTTCAACCTCGTGATTTTTTTTGATACCGTATCACTTTCTCACGGCCGTGAGAAAGTGATACGGTTGGAGATTTCGCTCTTAATGTATGTGCTACTATTTGATATACTTACAATATGAACTCATCCATGAAAACATATGCGAACGTCGATGCGTATATCCGCTCTGCTTCTGGAGACACCGCAAAGCGACTCAAGGCTATCCGTGCAATTATAAAGAAGACTGCGCCAAAGGCCGAAGAAAAAATAGCCTACGGCATGCCCGCATACAAACTTGCCGGGCGTCCGCTCGTGTACTTTGCTACATTTCAAAAGCATATCGGTTTTTTCCCGACACCGAGTGCAGTGGTGCATTTCAAAAGAGAACTCGCTTCGTATAAAACATCAAAAGGCACCATCCAGTTTCCTCACGACGAGCCACTTCCCCTTCCACTTATAAAAAAGATTGTTTCGTTTCGGGTGAAAGAATCTGTAACATAAACAAAAGCGTCCACAAATGAACTTAATTACGTCTTTCAAAAAAGAAAATATAACCGACACAGAAGCAAAACTATTTCGTAAAAGAAGAGCTGTTCGTGGGATAGTCTTTGACACCGATAACAACATCGCCCTGCTCTACGTAAAAAAGCAGGAGTATTACGGACTTCCTGGCGGTGGTGTTGACGATGCTGAGACATACGAGCAAGCAATTGTCAGGGAGTGTAGAGAGGAAATTGGTTGTGATGTTGAAATAATACAATATCTTGGAACCACACTTGAATACAGAAAAGCAGATAGCGTAATAAATGAATCATGGGGCTATATCGCTAGAACAATAGGAGAAAAAGGCTTACCAATTCTTTTTGGAGACGAAGATGAAGTAGAAAAGAACTCAGTTGTCATATGGGTTCCTCTACAGGAAGCGATTCGACTCATGAAGTCGGCGACGGAGGAAAATCTGTATAGCCAATACTGTATTGAGAGAGATTTGGCATTTCTAGAGTATACTCAAACAATAATTGATATCAACGTGCACAAGGTTCAGACTTACCGAGTTAGTTCAAAATAGTAAAAACACCCTATTGCTTCTTCACAACTCGCACCACCGTACATTTTGGTAGTACCTCTGCGCGAAAGTATGTGTTGCTTTTTGGATCCAAAAGTTTTTTTCTGTTTTGCTCGTCGATACGGTCTGCCTCCATGGTATCCTCGGTCACAACAAAACGAGTGTCTTGCGCGAGCTCGTCGATAATCCGAAAATACGAATCGAGTCCGTAGATCACGAGGTCGGTATATATCGATAGTGTACCGCCAGGACGAAGTACGCGCAGTGCCTCGTCCACTACCCTCTTTCGCTCTCTATAAAAAGGATCAACCTCGCGCGAATCCTGCACCAGCACACGGTCCACGACCAAACTCGGATTTGCGATGCGCACACGGGCTCCATCTTTGTTCCAGTTCCAGTGGATGGGTGCAGAAAGGACGTTGGACATAACCACCTCATCGACGCTGGCGTCGGGAAATGACAAGTCTATCGCGTCTCGAAGCAGAAACGTCACCTGGCGTGGGTACATGGCACCTGGAGTGTCTTTTGTTGCATTGTAGCTCTCCTTTGCAATATCGAGATTTCGTTCAAAAACGTCGAGACATATATAGTCAGTGTCTGGCGCAAGTGGTATACCGTAGAGTATAAAGTACGGTGTCAGTCCCCCACCTATTTCGAGAATAGTTTTCATCTATAGTATGTTAGCAAATTAAACGAAATAAAAAAACTGCTTCCTGTGAAGCAGTTTCTATTCAAAATTAGACGAAACGAATACGTCAGCTGGAAAAAATGTGTTGTTTCATATTTTTACCTTTTGCGTCGTCTTTTCCATATAACCACGAAAAAACATTATCCTGAAACATTGCACGTTTTTCTGCTGCCGTGATATATCCTTCGTTTTCAGCACTATCTAAAGTACTACCAGGATAAACACCGTCATCAAGATAGTCAATACCATCTCCGAGCGGATACGGCGAATCAATTCCGTGGATGATTTGGCTTGTGCCAATTTTTTGTTTCAAAAGCCAGATAAGGTCCGGATCATGTACTATAGAATCCACGAAAATATTTTTCGCTGACAATGCCTCTATGGGCCCTTTGCTTCCCTCTTTGCGTAAATCAGGTCGTGCTAGCCATGCCTGTTGTTGTCTACCAATCGTAGCAAGTCCAACAGAATTTCCATGTGAAAAATAAAATCGCACGTTGGGATACTTTTCATGCAGTCCTTCCGTAATTAACCTGTCGAACAAGTGCGCCGTCAATGCTGGCATTGGTGATTTATGTCCAGCCCAATTTGTATCAATATCCGCAAGATTATATATTTCTTCATAATCATACGGATGAAATTGAATTGGCAGTGACAATTCATTTGCGAGCGCAAATATTCGTTGGCAATTTTCATCAGTGCAAGAGATGTATTGTCCATCGCTACGCTTGTAGTGTGTTGGTAGACAAAGAAATTTGAGCCCTTCTTTGTACCGGCGTTGCATTTCGATGAGAGTCACATCAAGAAGTCTTGGTAAACCAACGAAACCACAGGAAAACCGAAGTGGGTGTTTCTCTTGCAGTGATACATGGAAATCGTTTTGGAATCTCATGATATCCAGTGCTGCCTCATCGTCTGCAATTCCATTACAGTAAAGCTGTGATAATGTAATAAGGATAGTATGGGCAATATTGTGCTTTTCCATCCATTCCAATCGCGGCTCCTTAAAAAATGTGCCGTGAGATACTGGCCGTCTCCATCCAATAAAATCTTGAGTCATCCATTGACCGAGAGTGCTCGTGATGACGTTGAAATAACCTGCCTTTGAAATACTTTTAGGAATTTGACTTGGCTCCGGGAGAATGTGCCCATGCCCGTCAATGATAGGATAATCTACTTTTGTCTTTTTCATTGTATTTTTTTATATGATGATTTAAAGATGTTGTCGAGCACAGAGTACCAGGAAAAATCAGGATTGTCAAAATAAGCAACATGCCTGTTTTCGTGTATACTTTGTTCATGCCATTTCAATTTTTTGCCTGGGCTTCGTCACTGCTTTCTGGTGTTAGTATCATCGGAACAAAAGTCACCTCCCGTTTTCTTACAAAAAACCCAACTCATCTCAATGTGACTCTCGTAGGTGTCATGACCATATGGATGGTTGGTATATCGCTGTACTTTGGTGTGAGTATGCCTACCCATTTTGCACCTATACTTTATGCGGGAATACTCTCTGGTGCAGTTTCGATTTTCTTTACCTACAGTATCTACTCACTCGATGTCACGGTACTTGCACCACTATTTAGCTTCCGCACGCTTTTTGGTCTCCTCTTTGGAGCACTACTACTACACGAGTCTGTAACTACCGACCAATATGCTTATATACTACTCATCTTTGCGGCGGGATTTTTTGTGAGTTATGACAACAAATTAAAACTAAAATCTTTTTTCCAGAAAGGAGTTCTCTACGCACTCGCGATGACTGCACTACTAGGACTCTTTGGTGTATTTCTCCAGCGAGCAATACTCGAAAATGGATTCTGGACTACTACGTTTTTCATGAGTCTTGTGGTCTTTTGCACAGTTATCCCTACGCTCTTTTTTACAAAGGAACGCTATACACTCAACAAAGCAACTTTTTATGCGGCAGCAGCAATCACACTACTCGACACACTGGCTCGCCTCGCAGCGTCACGAGCGTACGCAGAAAACTACACCATTTCTCAAGCTATCGTCTCACTACCTTTCTCGATGTTCTTTGCATTTATGCTCGCACGGTGGAGACCAGGACTCGTAGAAGACAATACGCTCACAGTTTACGTGATTCGTTTCATCGCGGGAGGCGCGATGATATGGGCGGCGATACAGCTGAGTTAGCTGACAGAAAATACCCAAGCATTCAGCAATGCTTCCTGTAAGCTGTAAGCTTGCTACTATTTATTTCTCTTCTTCCACTCTGCATCCTGACGAGGCAACAAATCTACTGCCTCCTCCGGTCGGGCCATCACAGCCTCGACGATGCGTTCCATACGCACACCTTGCGAACCTTTTACAAAGACGATATCGCGATCAGCGAGTATGTCGACGAGCGGTGCTATCGCTAGACGTGAATCTCTGAACTTCAGTACACGATCTTCTGGATATCCGTGTTCAATAGCACTCTTTGCGATATCTTCCGCGCGAGGTCCGACGACGAACAGGAGAGCGATATTTTTCAGTTCTGCAACAAGCATACCTATCTTGGCGTGTTCTTCCTGTGTGTGTTTTCCGAGTTCAAGCATGTCACCTAGCACCGCAATACGTCGGCCCTTTGTTTCGAGATTAGAAAGCACGTGGAGTCCAGACTGCACTGCCACCGGTGCTGCGTTGTAAGAGTCGTCAACAATGGTTGAACCTTCAAGTCCATCGACGAGTCGCATGCGTCCCGGCTGGAACATAGTCGACACATCATCAAAGACACTGAGTGCCTGTACAACGTTCATATCGAGCGCATGGAGCACTGCACATGCCGCTAGAGGCGCTGTGACATGCCCAACACCCACACCGCCGCGTAGCGTGATAGGCAAACTGTTACCCTCGATACCGACACGCATCACCATACCAGTAGGCACTTCCCACGCATGGTCTTTCTTTTCATACAGCACCTGTACATGCGAGCCTCGGACTTGCGCTGACTCTGAAAAACCATAGGTGACGATACGTCCCGGTGCAGGTAGCTGTGCGAGGAGCATAGGTATCTTTTCATCATCCTGATTGACGACGAGCACACCGCTGTTTTTGAGTGTTTTGACGAGAGAAAATTCTTCTATAGAAACTGCATCCTTGTCGGCGAAAAATTCTACATGCACTGGCGTCTCACCGAACAGCGATGTCACCACAACGTCAGTCTGCAACCAGCCAGCTGTTTTTTGCATGTCACCCGGTTTGCCGATACCTACTTCGAGCACGAGCCACTCGGGATAGTCATAACGAAAGATGAGCATAGAAATCCCATGCCAAATATTTGCCATCCATCCGCTGATACTCCCCCACGCGTTTTCGCATCCGAGCACAGTGATAGCCAAGCCAATTTCTGAATTTTGGCTTTTCTTGCTTTTCCAGACTGTCGCATGCGCTTCGAGCATGGCAGCGACGGCGTCTTTGGTAGAGGTCTTGCCGACACTACCCGTCACAGCAACTATCTTTGGCTTGTACTTTTTGAGAATCAAGCGCGCGAGAAGTTGTAGTTTAAATATGATTATTTTTCGGATGATAGGATGCATGGGTTTAAAGTATGAGTATAAGTATAAAATACATATACAGACAAGAATTATACCACTAATTAGCGATCAGGAGGAACATCATAGTATGAGATAAGGAATTTTGCAGTGTCCATAAATGGGTTCAGCAATGTCTGAGATGAGTATTTGACACCCTTTGGATTGTAGTTGTACAAAAAGATAATATAGCGTGGGTTGTACGCTGGGAAGTAGCCAAAGAACGTGTGCAAGTGCTGGTTGTCATAGTAGCCACCAGCCTCTTTGTTTGGTATCTGCGCAGTACCGGTTTTTGCAGCAACACTGTAGTGTGTGATCTTGTGTTTGCCTTCGTTGTAGTACTCGTCGACATTTTTAACGAGCATCGATGTTATCGTTTCCGACGTCTCTGGTTTGATCACTTGCGCGCCTTTTTCAAACACAAAATCCTCCCTGCTACCGAGAACGTCATCCTTGACCACATACGAAACAACATGTGGCGTCACGAGGTATCCCCCGTTTGCAAGAGCTGAAAACGCTCGCACTGCTGTTATCGGCGTGATGGCGATACCTTGCCCGAACGACGCAGTCGCGTATTCGAGTCGTCGGCCTTTTACTTCGAGATTGTCGACAAGGTTACGGCTTTCGTTTGGCAAGTCGACACCTGTTTTCGTGTTGAACCCAAATGCATACAAATAGTTGCGCAGGTTTTCATTGCCTAGTTTTCCCTGTGCAAACACCATACCCGTGTTGAGTGACTCACCGAGCACGTCCTGCATTGTCACCTGTCCGCGCCCCTTGAGATCGAAGTTAAAAATTTCTTTATCTTCCACAACGATAGACCCAGAGTCATAGTACTCGGTTGTTGGAGTGATCACGCCCATGTCGAGCGCACTCGCGAGCACGAGTGGTTTGATCACGGAACCCATCTCGAACACCTTTTCAGTTATCGTGTTTGGAAATATGTTGATATTGTCCACGGACTCATACGTATTTGGATCAAAGTTTGGGGTGTTTGCGAGCGCAACAATTGCTCCAGTACGTGGATCCATAACCACAGCTCCTACACTATCCGAACTCCACGTATCCTGAACGAGGAGCAGTGTTTTCTCCAGCTGCGCCTGAACAACAGGATCGACAGTCAGTATGATATCTCCATGCACTTCGTCTTTGTCATTTTTCCCTATATCAATGCGTGTAAATATTTCTGCAAAAAAGTTGATATAGAGAGCGTCTTCGCTACGAGCGAGCACGTCGTTATAGAACTGCTCCACACCATAGCGACCCGTCAGCGTGTCACCCTTGTACCCGACAAAACCCAACAGGTGCGACGCTATCGTCCCTCCAGGATACAGTCGCCACTTGTAGCGGAGCGTACTAACCCCCTCGAGAGCGAGTACGTCTATCTTTTCTTTGTCACTTTCAGTTATCTTGTTTGCGAGCTCGCGGTACGTCGTGTCTTTTGACGCATGTGCGAGAAACTCCTCCCTGTCGAGCACGAGTACGGTAGAAAGTTTTTCGTAGACCTCGTCGACGTCGACAATCTTTTTCGGGTTCATGATCAATCGATATCCTGTCGTCACTGTGCCAGCTGATATGAGAGTACCATCTTTTGTTTCAAAAAATATAGATCCGCGGTCAAAAATATCGTGGTCGGTCTCTACGTATTGCTCCTCTGCATCCTCTTGATACGCGTCCCCGTGCACTATCTGCAAAAAGAAAAGACGGACAATACAGATGCCCGCAAAGAGTACTACGACAATCGAGAGTACCGATATTCGCTTTCTTGAAACATTACCTGACATTGTGCGAAAGATCACTGTAGCCGAGAGCAAAACTCGACGCAGTAGCAAAATATACGTCCTTTATCTCAACCAGACCATACGCTTGCTGTGCTTGCTCTCGATCTAGATTTTCAACCAGACTCAAATACTTTTGCTCGACGAGCGCATGATCACGTTTGAACGTACTGATTTTTCCGAGTGTGTTTGATCGTTCGAGCACGTTTGACAAGTTGACTCCGAGAAAGGCTATGTACAACAAAAACAAACCACCCATGCAGGGTACCAACCGCAAAAAGCATAGCTCGCGAAAATGTGAGCTGTGCGTCAACCGGTCTTTTGTTTTTTGTAAATTATCCTTCATGGCTTTTTGTGATCTACACTTTTTCTATGATTCGTAGTTTTGCACTTCGTGCTCTCTTGTTTGTTTCTATTTCCTCGTCGGTTGGTGTGGTTGGGTGTTTGGTCACGAGCTTTGCTGTATCATCTGCATGCAACTCCTTGAAAAAACGTTTGACGATACGATCCTCGAGACTGTGAAACGATATGACTGCCATACGTCCACCAGGTGCAAGTATCTCAAAGCCGTCTGCAAGTACTTGTCGGAGTGCTCCGAGTTCGTCGTTCACAGCGATGCGTATCGCTTGAAACGTCTTTGTCGCAGGATGACTCTTGCCACCGCGACCTACAGCAGAAACAATAATCTCTGCGAGTTGTCCACTCGTGGTGATACGTCCGAGTTTGCGCGCCTCGACTATCTTTCGTGCGATACGTCGTGCATGCCGGTCTTCACCATAGCCTTCGATGATTGCCTGTAGGTTTTCCTCTTCCCATTCGTTCACCACGGTCTCTGCGGTAACACCACCCTCGGTGGGTGTGCCAAACGTCATCACGAGTGGTTCATCTTTCTGAAAACTAAACCCTCGTCCACTATCAAAGAAAGTGAAGCTTGAAACACCGAGGTCTAGCAGTATCCTATCGAGATGATCCTCCCCCGCATCAGCTGTTACTTTTTTTACTTCACGGAAATTTGCTTCTGCAAAAAAAAGTTGCGGTGCAACATGTGAAAGTTTGATTTTGATTCGGGCGAGAGCGTCTGGGTCAAGATCGGTACCGATAATCTTTTTTACTTTGGGATACTTTTGAGCGATGGCATAACTATGCCCACCTGCGCCGAGTGTCCCATCGAACACGACGTCGCCGTCATGTATATCGAGTCCGTCTATCGTCTCGTGTAAAAGAACACTGGTGTGCACCACCTCTTCAGCCGTTTCAGATATTGGGGTATGGCGGTTGTTGTCCAACATGCCTCAGTATCCAAAATTACAAAACACCTATTTGTCCTAGTTTTTCTGCGAGTGCGTCTGCCTGCGACTCAACAGATTTCTTGTACTCTTTCCACTTCTTTTCATTCCAGATTTCTGCGCGGTTTTGTACACCGATGATAGCTACCTTTGCACCGAGCACAGCACGGTCTTTCAAAAAGTCTGGTACGAGTATGCGCCCTGCTGTATCGACATCAGTCTCGACAGCACCTCCGAAAATAAAGCGGTTAAAGTTTCGATCGTCACTGCGGAGCATAGAACCCTCACCGAGACGCTCTGCCAACTTCTTCCACTCACCCTCCGTATACATAGAAACGCACCCGTCGAGTCCAGGCGCTAGTATCACTTTCTTTCCCATTTCTTTTCTGAATTTTGCGGGCAAAGAAACTCTATTCTTGTCATCCAATGTATGAGTGTATTCGCCTATGAGCATATACGTATGGAGCGAGCATCGAGTGGAAAATCAATGAAATAGTAAGTGTCGTCGAAATACTTTTTTTGATTCCCCACTCTATCCCACTCGCTGTATATTATACACCACTTTGCCCCACAAAACCACAACATAGTTATCCACAGGTCCCCTCCCATGCAAAAGTGAACCGCTTTACATAAAAAGGTTTTTATTGTATTTTAAAGTAACAAAAAAAATATCAATGCCAACAAACGAAGAAAGCTTTTGGGTAATCGTATTCAGCATTTTCAACAATATGGAAATTGAATACCGCAACCCATGGGAGAGCGATGAATCTCCCGGCCTAACTATCGACATGGCCGAATGGCCATAAAAAATCCCCGACTGCACGAAGTGCTGTCGGGGCTTTACATAAGTTGCACTTTCTTGTATTTTAACTATGTTAGTTCACAGTATTTAATTCACTCTTTTAAAATTAGACATGGATCAAGACTACGCGCAAGAAAACGTTCAATTTTTAGAAACGGTAGAAGACAACCAAGGAAACTTGTATGAGTGCTACTTTGGAATAGAAGATGAAAAGGGTGAAATTATTACACCCAAGATAACAAGCGGAGAATACTTCGGATTCCTTAAACGCATCTTCACTGTTCCAAACCTCCATCTTGGAGGTGATAAACTAAAAATAATGAGATACACAGCACCTTAAGCAGATGTATCAAAAAAAAACACCGACCTTTCCAGGCCGGTGCTTTCTTTTTATGAGTATCTTTGAAATTCTTTTGTAAGCTCTTCTATCTCCTTTTTCTCTCCATACACCAGCACACCCAGATATTCTATCTCATCTGCATGTTTTTCTTTTGTCGCTTCGAGGATTTTCTTGTCATTTGTGGTCTCGAGCATTTCACGTGTAAACTCATCCACTTCAAGTTTCATTTCTTTTGCTTTTCGAGAGAGCGTTAGCAACTCACTTTTTGAATTAGCCGATTTGATAACAATACCGTGACGGATGTTGAGTTTGATTGCTGTATTATCTTTTGTAAGTACCTCGTCACGTGAAAACAATTCTTTCTTGCCGACACGTGCACCAAACGCAGTCGTGAGGTGTGCGACAGTATTCATCTCTTGCCAACGTTCCATACCTGCGCCCATGTTGACCACAGCAACTGCTGACATGAGTTCAGGTTTCTTCGCTTCCGCATGTGGTCGCATGAGAGGAAAGAGTGTTGTCTCACGAATTGGTTTGTCTTCAAAAAATGAAAAAAGTCTTTCACCAAAACCAAATCCGCACGTTGGTGGCATACCATGTTCGAGCATTTCAACAAACTCCCACTCAGGCATCATCGCCTCACTGTCCCCTCGCTCTATAAGCTGTTGTTGCAATTCAAATCGTGCTCGCTGATCAACAGGGTCGTTGAGTTCAGAAAAACCATTTCCTGCTTCGCTACCGGCAATAATTATTTGGAATCGCTCTGTGAGGAGCGGATTGTCTACTCGAGCTTTAGAAAGTGGAGAAACGAGTTTGGGGTGACCGACAAGAAATACAGGTCCAGCGATTTGCTTGCGACAGTATTTCCATAGCGTATCGGTCAAACGCTCTTTGTTATTGCCTTCATAGACAACTCCAAGCTCCTTTAATTTTGCTTCCATTTCAGATTCTGTCGCGGACAACACATCGATACCGGTCACTCGTTTTACTTCTTCGACATACTCTATACGTGGCCACTCGCCTGCAAGGTTAAAGGTATATCCGCGCGCTGTAAACTCTGTCTTGCCATAAACTTCTACTGCAATGCGTTTATACAACTCTTCAGTTAGGCGCATGCCGTCTTCGTAGTCAGCGTAGGCTTCATAGAACTCCATATTAGTAAATTCCTGCAAGTGTTCAGGAGATGATCCTTCGTTTCTATACACACGACCGATCTCGAAGGTTTTTGGAAAATTTCCTGCCATGAGTCTCTTTTGCCAGAGTTCTCCTACTGAAATACGAAGATACACATCAATATCAAAATCTTTATGATGCGTTTTAAATGGATTTGCTTCTGCTCCTCCTGTAGTTACTTCGAGTGTTGGAGTTTCAATTTCTACAAAACCTTTCTCTTTCAAAAAGTTACGAGTTGTTTCCCAAAACTTTGCTTTGCGCAAAAACATATCACGAAGTTCCGGATTCATGAGGAGGTCAAGATATCGTTTGCGGTAGCGCTCGTCGTCGTCGGTGATGCCATGCCATTTTTCTGGAAGTGGTAGTAGGGCCTTGGTCACCATGCTCCACGATACGGCGAGTACACTCTTCTCCCCTCGCTCAGTGGTAAACACGGTTCCTGACACAGAGATAAAGTCTCCTATATCGACTGCGTCAGTAAAAAGAGTGAAAAGTTTTTCTTCGATCGTGTCTTTTTTAAAGACTGTCTGGAATCGGTCGGTACCGTCATCGAGCACAACAAACAGTATCGCACCTTGTCCGCGGATAGCCATGATACGCCCAGCAACAGAAGCAGTAGCACCATCAGTCTCCACAGTTTCAAAATTTGTACGGAGGTCAGCCAGCGCGTGAGTACGCGACACCCGAGCAGGATACGGATCCATACCCGCACTTTCGAGTAGAGCAAGTTTTTGTAAACGTATTTCTTTTAGTTCTTCGATAGAAGCCATAGTACTAAGTATATAGGTCAAAAATCAAAAGTCAAAAGTGAGAGTTACTCCTGCTTTTGACTTTTGCTTTTTAACTTTAGATTTTTCTATGCGATCGAAACGATATGGTACTTCACCTCTCCTGCAGGAGTATTTACGGTCACATCCTCTTCTTTTTTCTTGTTCATGAGAGCGTTGCCGAGCGGAGAAAGATTGGAGATTTTATTTTGTGACATATCTGCTTCTTCTGGACCCACGATAGTATAGGTGATTGTTGATTGTGCGCCTTTTTTCTTCACAACGACAGTTGAACCAACAGATACCGCACTTTTTGTATCGTGTTTTTCTATGACAATTGCGACACGCAATAGTTCTGTGAGTGATGATATTTTGTCTTCGAGTTTACCCTGTTCTTCGCGAGCCTGATGATACTCCGCGTTTTCAGACAAATCCCCGAGCGATTTTGCATGCTCGAGTTGCTCTATAATCTCTTTTCGTTTTACACTTTGCAAAAATTGCAATTCTTCCTCTAATTCCTTCTTTTTTTCTTTACTTATGTAGTTTGCTCCTGCGTCCATAGTGTGTGTTTACTTGCTTTTTATTAAGGCTTCTACTGTAGCATAAATACTGAAAAAAGCAATATTTTTCAACCTTTTTTAGCAAAATAGCCTTATTTTCTGGTCTAGAATAACATTAGAGACCGACGTACTCTGGCATATTTTCCGCTAGCTGTGTGAAAAAAGGCAATGCGGCTCGTGAAGCACCCACAACAGCCTCTCCGCCCGGACCATGCTCCATCAAAAAAACAAAAGCATAGCGTGGCTCTTCGTATGGGAAAAATCCTACCATCCATGCGTTGACGTATCGTTTCTGGATACCAACCTGCGCGGTACCAGTTTTCGCTGCGACAGAAAACGGCAAGGAGTTTAGCAATTGACCACTAGCCTCTGTCACCACCATACGCATTCCCTCACGGACCACCTGCATATCTTCCTCTTGAAATGAAAGTTTTTGAAATGTTGCAGGGTCCACCGGTTCAGTAATCGAAGGAGTCACCAGTGTTCCACTATTTGCAAGCGCAGCAACTGCACGCGCCATCTCGATAGGAGTCACCTGAAATCCATACTGTCCGATCGATGTGTTGTAGGTATCTCCGATACGCCAGTCGTCACCATTGAACACTTTTTCCTTCCACTCGGGCGACGGGATGTTTCCCTTTGCTTCACCTTGCATGTTGATACCTGTGACATCACCGAGACCAAACATTTTTGTGTATTGTTCGATTCGTCCGATGCCGAGCCCTTTCTGATCACCGTATCCACCACTTATGGTATAGAAATACACGTTGGATGAGACAGCCAGCGCGCGTCGCATATCCACCCAGCCATGAGCTTTGTTGTCTTTGTACGTATACACTACGTCTGGATCATAGGGACTCGTCAGACTAATAGAGCCGGTAGAGAGAATTTGTTTCTCGGGCGCGATGAGATCCTCGTTGAGGGCCGCAAGTGCGAGAAATGGTTTGACAATAGATCCAGGCGTATAGAGTCCACTTATCGCACGGTTGAGATATACTTTGCGATGGTCGCGCGCGTAGCCTCGGATAATATCTCGATCTTTTCCTTCGGACAAAATAGTTGCGTCGTACTCAGGATAGCTCACGAGGGCTATCACTTCCCCTGTGTATATGTCAAGGACAATCCCCGCGCCACCGTCATACCCCGCAGAGTCGGCAAGTGTTTTGATCGATGAGTACATAGACTCTTGTACGCGTGCATCAATAGACAACGCAACGTTTTGTCCTGGTATCGGAGCAACAATTGAACTCTCAGTTGCAACTGTACCCTCGACATTACGACTAGCAAGGGTCGCACCATTGATACCAGCGAGCGTGTCTTGAAAAAGCTTTTCTACACCTGACTTGCCTTCATACTCGAGTTGCCAAAAATATCCGCTCGAATCGCGTTTTGGATAACTCACATAGCCAAGTATCTGCCCAAAACCTCCCGTTCTGTATACACGATGCGGTACGCTATCACCTTCTACAAGTGTATTCCAAGCCAGTTCTTCGCCCAACCGGTCATAGATAACTCCACGCTCTGCAAAGAGTGGTTCGCTGTTATAACTATTTGCTTCACTCCTCTTCAAATACGCATCACCGCGGGCTATCTGCAGGAGCGCAAGTTTGCCTACAAAGACACAGCCAATCGCAAGAAAGAAAAACGAAAGGGTGCGAACTGTACTTTTGGATATAGGTTTCTCAATACGACCCTCAAATTGTTGCGTATCAAATTCTGGAAGATTTTTCGTATCGAGAAAAATATCTTCTGGCGAGACTTCACTACCCCGTGTCCTTCTTTTATATCGTCGTCGAAACATAGACTAGCGGAGTAAATACGGTTTAATAATAAGTGACAATAAAAACAATAGAAGCGCGATTGCCGTGAGTGTATATTCAAATCCATAAAAACGTTCGAGTGGTACTGCATAGGAAATATCGGCAAGAAAAAAGATAATGACCCCTTCTGCAAAATAATCAAATACATACAAAAAGAAGACAGTGAGGACTAGCGTCACCCAAAAAGGCAATGCAATAAAAGAGAGTATCAGTAGCACCACGGCGCCTATTCTTCTCCAGGGTATAGATGTCATACATGCCGATTATAGAGTAGAAACGGTATTTGAACAAACGGCACCCTCAGGAGACCCTATTCCTTTTTATGTGTCAAAGCCCCGAGGAGTACTTTGAGTATCGACAGCACGAGGAGCACCAGGACCGCATAAAACAAATAGACACTTGAAAAGATAAAGACGAGGATCAAATACAGATAAAACATGGCAGCGACTTTTGGCTGCTCCTTTGCCTCGCCTATACCTGTTTCAATCTCGATATTTCCCTCTTCGTTCAGCGTCACAGTTTTTTCTTCGCCTTCTGGATGGAGCAACGCGTCTTGTTCGTCGCGCTTGATAGTAAAGTCAGCGGCCTTGGCCACGCGCCATGCCTCTATTTTTTGAAATGTACCTTTGAGACTTTCTGGGGTTTTTTCTGCGATTGTGTTTTGCAACTGGTCGACTTCACCTATCACCTGCTCGATATCGTCGGCAGCAAACACAGACGGTGCACCGAGAAAAAGTGTCGCAAATAAAAATGTTGCAAAAAATGTTTTCATACTGTTATTGTACCCCACTGTCAGTTTCTCGCAAGAGCGACGTGTGGAGCGTGTCCCCCTGGTAGCTCGGTGCTCGTACAATATCAAACGACATATTCATATGCTCTTTGAGTTCAGACAGTGCCTCGTGGAGTGCGTCCTGGTCGTACCCAACGACAACAATATCGGGTTGCTCGTGGTGTAGTACCGTCCAACCGCCGAGCTCACTATCACCCATATGCGCTCGATCAACAAGGTTTTCTGCCTGTAAATGTGCGATACGAGCGTGTGCAGTGTGAGCAGGAAGTCGTTTCTTCATGCGCAAGACAACGTCGTCATGAGCGACAGAAGCTATGAGCTCGTCGCCAAGGGATCGTGCAAAGTCGAGCAAAAAACGGTGTCCGTCATGTAGTTCATCAAATGTTCCAAAGACTAAAACTTTTTTCATACAATCAATTTATATTGGATTGGTGATAAATGACAGCGCAGTCACTGTGAACTCTGCGTCTGTCTCATAGCTATAGTTGCTCGTCTTTTGGATGTGCCCATCCTCATACGTGACCGAACCGGTATTGCTATCGACGTCGACAGTGTTTGTGACAACATACCACGTACCACCGAGGACTGCTTTTTCAGGAGCAATCGTCGCTATGTTTTCGCGAATATATGCTTCGACGTTGTCTCGTTCAGTGAGATCTGAACATGCGATATCAGTCAGGTGTAGGTTGTAGAGTATCTCGTCTGATTCTTCGTACACATACACTCCGTCTCCGCGGTCTACCATCGGACCAAATCCTATCGACGCTGTCCCCTCGCCAAAAATAATACTGAGCTCTTCTGTCGTATGCATACCTTCTGCATACGTATCCCACATCGCGGTTACTGTGCGTGCCATACTGTACGGATCAACTGCGCTGACATCCCCAGTAAAGGATCCAACTTTGCTATCTTTTTCTGCAGGAAAAAACTTGAGCTCTCCAGAGACTTTGGTTCCATCGAGTACCATACGTAACGTATAGGTATCTGAAAACCCAGATGGCTGGATCGGCCCATACTCTGCAAAACACAGTTGCATAGGAGCAAGTGTCGTTACTTGCATACCAGTATCAGGAACTACAGGAAAAGGCGTATCGCGCGTAATAAATATATACGCACCCGCTCCGATCACAAATACTAGTGCTATATAGAGTATGTATTTCATATATATCTATTGTACACCCAATACGAGAAAACGCTAGCACAACAATAGTTACTTTCTTTTCCTGAGAATAAACACGGTCATAATCGTGTTGGTGACAATCATCGCGAGTGAATGCAACATGGTTGCGATATTGTACGACTGTAGTGAAAAGAGTGCGAGAAAATGTCTGAGTGCATTCATGCTGTAGAGCATCGGCGTTTCTGTTTCAGGATGACGGTATGTTTTGCGCAGTGTTGGCGTAAATGCGATGAGGTCGATCGTCACCACAATAATCACGGAGATGGTCGGATCTTTGGTGAGTATCCATGGTATGAGCCCAAGCAGTGCTGCAATCAAAAAGTACGTGTCGCTCTTTACAATATTCTTGAATCCCGCTTTCCATCCGTAGCGAAGTGACATAATAAAAATAATAATAGTAAAGATTTCTGATGCGGCAGTCGGTAGTGCTCCGATACCTGCACCACGCGCGACCTGTCCAAAGAAAATCACACACGACACTATCGTCCAGATGAACCACGTGTACGGATGTGGTTGTACGCGTTTTTTAATAACATCGATGAGATACGGGACGTTGCCGACTATAGCGAGAAGAGCGGCGATGATAGCAATAGTTTCTTTCATGTGAGGGTATTGTACCATAGGAACACCAAAGGGCGGGCCGTAAACGGCCCGCCCTTTGGTGTTTTGTGATTTACTAAAGCCTCAAGCTTCTTACCTAATGCCTATAGTTACTTAAGGTGTGCTGAAACGAGCTTTGTCATTTCAAACATGTTGACGACTGCTTTTCCTCCAAAGACTTTTTTGAGGTTTTCGTCTGCGACAATATTTCGCTTGTTCTTTGGATCCTGGAGATCATGCTTCTTGATGTACACCCAGAGAGCTTTGACTACTTCTGAACGTGGCATAGGACCCTTTCCTACTACTGCTTCGAGCTCTGCTGAGAGAGTCATAGGCTTCATAAATGCTGAATTTGCTTTTGCTGGCGCTTTTGCTGGCATGTTGTTTATATATTACTTAATAAGCTTGTAACCCTAAAAGTATACACTATTTCCCCTGGGAGGGATACCTGGCTATACCCAGGGCTCTAAAAACCGCGATCTGGCTACTTGAACTGGCACACGAGCACGCACTGCATCGTACAGACCTCGGCTGTAGGGTCATGACGGCAAGCAGAGGCGCATTCGTTCCAGCTACCACCTATTTCTGTACACATGGATGCGTCCACACCGAGACATTCACGGTGCTC
>JACCDN010120593.1_pt1 | contig 17053 bp, 14 predicted proteins | sample 7441691 | NCBI WGS metagenome assembly JACCDN01 (sample SAMN15323439, study PRJNA562643) | freshwater metagenome | isolation source: river surface water | place: USA:Blue River Watershed | collected 2017-08-16
CCATGCTGCGCACGTATGAATCGATGTTCACCCCCCAGGAGCGCCGGCAGCTGATGTGGTTGTCGCCGAATCAACATTTTGGATTCTGAACGTACCTTTTGAATTCGAGTGGCGGCTTTGGGTCGAAAGCCGTCCGATGTAGGAAAGTTCGAATCCCCGTCCCCACCAAAAAAAGGGGGGTCGAAAACTGAGCGAGTTAGTTAAACAATCTCTTCTGCCCCGCCAGTGACTTCTTTCAATATTTCAATCCTTCAAACGCCTGTTTGTAAGCTGTTGATCTGATTGAGTTTTTTCTTCCAAAGCTTTTCGCGTTCTTGAAGAAAGTATCCCTTTGATGGGGTACTCGAACTGTTGAGACGGCTTTCTGCTCAAAACCTCTTGACTTAGCCCGTTCAAAACCTGAATTTGAACCATACCGATTGCACGCGGTTTTAAGTGATGTTGCCCACCAGCATGACCATTCAAAAGAGTGTTCTTGTGATTGCCGGGACAGGTCCTTTGCAGCCATTGAACGAATTCAGTTTTGCTGAATTGCTTGCGCCAATCGCGCAACCCCTTTTTTGATTTCAGTCGGCGTCAACCCGGCATAGCCCATGACTAGGCCGGCACACTTTTTCCGCCTGAGCTTGTCGCCAGCTGCGTAAAGCGGAGTGATGCTCCAAATGCCTATCCCGATTGCTTTGGCGCGCGCGATCAGATTTGGTTCATCTTCGATTTGAAAATCTTCCAACCAGACGACGATGTGCAAACCTGAAGCGGTGCCTTCAACTTCAACACGCTTGGGCAGGAATTTGTGGATTGCATCGATCAGTACAGCCCTTTTGTTTTCGTTCGCCCTTCTGACCCGCCTGATATGTCTTTCGTAGGCCCCGCTTTGGATGAGTTGGGCAATCACTGACTGATCAGGACTTGGCGTATGGCGGTCTGTCAATTGCTTGGCCTGACGAAAAACCTTCACCAGTTCCGCAGGCAACACCAGATACCCGAGTCGCAACTGCGGTGAAAGTGTCTTCGAAAACGTTCCGATATAGATGACTGAGCCATCGACATCCAGCGACTGGAGCGTCTGCACAGGCCTTAAGCCGTAGCGAAACTCACTGTCATAGTCGTCCTCGATGATCCAGCAGCGGTTTCTGGCCGCCCATGCCAGGAGTTCGCGACGGCGGCTGATGGACATGACGGACCCAAGCGGGAATTGATGCGATGGGGTCACATAGACCAACGCATTTTTGACATTGGGCAACTGTTCGGACATGAGCCCTTGTTCATCGACGGCGATTGGTGAAACGCTAGCCCCTATGGCTTCAAAATTTAGTCGTGCACCCAAATAGCAAGGCTCTTCCATCAAGACCTCTGACCCAGGCTCGACCAGCAGCCGCGCACAAAGATCAATGGCCTGTTGTGCGCCCTGAACAATGATGATTTGCTCTTGAGAGCACGACAAACCTCTTGCCCGCAGCAAATAGCCCTGAAGTTCGGAACGCAACTCGGCTGCACCTTCGGGCGCGGCATAGTAAAGACTTGACTGCCGCTTCATGAGCGCTTGGTTGTAGAGCTTTCTCCACATGAGCCTGGGAAAGTCTTCATCCTCAATGGCGCCGTAGAGAAAGTTGATTTCTCTTGGTTTGATTTCAGGCGTGACAGGTAACTTCAATGCCGAGGTACGACGCCCGTAGGCCGACAGCTTGCGTTGCTCGCTTGGAATGGGTTTCAGGGATGGACGATGTGCCTTCGCAGGGTGAGGTAAGTTCAAGGACACGCGAGCGCGTGAACCAGGTGCTGTTTCGATATATCCCTCGGATGCGAGTTGTTCGTAAACGGTGACCACAGTAGACCGAGAGACGCCCAAATCAGATGCCAATGCGCGAGTTGAGGACAGTTTTTCCCCCGGGCTGAGTTCTCCAGCATGAATCTTGAGTCGGAAAATTTCACAGACCCGCTGGATCGATCCGATTTTTTGCATGATCAACTGGTATGTTTAATTTAATCAAAAATGGATCTTCATGGTAAACCAGAATAGACTGAAAATTCGGTCATCAAATTATTCAGAGGCCCGTTAAGACCATGTACATTCCTGCCCACTTTTCGATCAAAAATCTAGAGCTTATGCACCAGATCATCCATGCCCACCCTTTGGGCGTTATGGTGACTATGACCCCTGAAGGCCTGGACGCCAATCACATTCCTTTCGAACTGGATGCTGGCCGTGGCGTCCTCACGGCGCATGTGGCAAGGACCAATCCCGTTTGGCAACAATGCGGCAATGGAATGGATGCATTGGTGATTTTTCGCGGCGAAGAAAGCTACATTTCCCCAAACTGGTATCCCAGCAAACACGAATTCCATCGCCAAGTACCCACTTGGAATTACGAGGTCGTGCACGTCCATGGACGCATGGTCGTTCAGGACAAGGAAAAGTTTGTGCGTGGCGTGGTGGGTCGCCTGACCCGCAAGCATGAAGCCATAGAAGCAAAGCCCTGGAAGATGGGAGATTCAACCCCCGAGTTCATCGACGGCATGCTCAAAGCCATTGTTGGCATTGAAATCACCATCACACGGATGGAAGGTAAGGCCAAGCTGAGCCAGAACCGTGAGGACCGAGACCGCCTCAATGCCGCTGAAGTGCTTGCAAGTCACGGTGAAGTTGAGTTGTCCCAATCTATGCGCGAGGTGAAATGAGTACGCCATCACCAGATCTACTTTAGTTGCGCATCAACATTTAGAATGATGAACCGGACACCAAGTGCTTGATTTGCTAGCTCTTGGAAAACTTAGGCGGTTTGTGATGAGGTATGTTCTGGGCCGCCAGTGACTTCTTTCAATATTTCAATTCTTCAAACGCCTGTTTGCAAGTGATTGATCTGATTGGATTTTTTCTTCCAAAGCTTTCCCTGATCTTGAAGAAAGGCACCCTTTGACGGGGTGTTCGAACTGTTGAGACGGCTTTCTGCTCAAAACCTCTTGACTTAGCGCGTTCAAAACCTGAATTTGAACCGTACCGATTGCACGCGGTTTTATGTGATGTTGCCCCGCCAGATACCCTTGTTCCTTGTTTCATGCGGCCTTCGGGCCGCTTTTTGTTGCCTACCGTAACCCGCCCCAGCCCGATCAGCTCACGCGTGATCTGGGTGAGCGCATTGTTGACATCGCACACGTACGCCGCAGGTTCGGCTACAGGCGCATCCATGATCTGCTGCGCTCAGAGTTCCCTGGGGTGAATCACAAACGTGTCTACCGGCTCTACAAGAATGCCAACCTGGCGGTGCGCCGCCGCAAGAAAGTTAAGCGCCCACCAAACGAGCGGGTGCCACTTCAAATTGCACGCAAGGTCAACGATGTATGGAGCATGGACTTTGTGTCTGACAGTTTGTCTAACGGCAGGCGAATCAAATGCCTCACAGTGGCTGATGACTTCACCCACGAGTGCGTTGACATTGCAGTGGACTTTGGAATCTCAGGCCAATATGTCACTCGGCTTTTAGATCAGGCTGCAATATTTAGAGGCTACCCAGTTGCAGTTCGCACAGACAACGGGCCAGAATTTACAAGTCGCGCCTTCTTGGCTTGGGCCACTTTGCATGGCATTCGCCACATTTTGATTCAACCTGGCAGGCCCATGCAAAACGGCTACATCGAGAGTTTCAATGGAAAGTTCAGAGACGAATGTTTGAATGAACAATGGTTTCAAAGCTTGCCACAAGCTAGAGACTGCATTGCTGAATGGCGCAAGGACTACAACGAAGTCAGGCCCCACAGCAGTCTGGGGAGGATTCCTCCCTCACAGTTCGCCCAGCAGCAGAGGATTCAAATCTTTGCCACTGATTCCAACAACAATCAATTTTTAGATTAACCTTGCAAAACCGGACTAGTTCTTAATCAATGGTACGTCTAAAGGGGCAGGTCACCTTTTCTGAATTTCACTCGAGCTGGACTTCGGACAAATCTTATTTAGTAGCGCCGTAGTCACCAAACCTTCGCCCTGACGAAATACCCTTTCAGGGTAATCAACAGTAGACAGATACGCAAGCATTTATATCATCTAACATATTTGTCCAGTTCTAATGACATTTCCAACCGCATGTCCAGCGCCATCAAAATCTTCCAAGGTCGATTCGGTCGGGTAGCGCTGCTCAACATGAGCACCTCCTTGATTGGGCATGCGCACCATCATTGCCATCTCCTGATCAAAGTCGGTGGCGCTGACAGCGCCTTTCGCGTACGCGGTGAACTTACCCCCTTGACTCAAACGCAAGCGGTATTGGTTAACGCATGGGAATACCACGCCTACGAGCACCAAAGCCCAGAACAAACACAGATCTTGGCGCTCTACATCGAGCCCAGTTGGCTGGCCGAAATACAGCGTTCGCTTGCCGCAAGTGGTCATCCGCATTTTTTCATGCAATCGACGGCCACTTTGAGCGCAAATACGCTTAAAAAAGTCGAAGGGTTTTTATTGGAGTTTTGGTGGAATGACGAGTTTTCCGTTGCGCGCCTGGAACAGCTCTTGTTTGACCTGGTCATCGACATCATTCGCAGCTATTCACAATGGCAGGACTTGCCCCAACTGATGCGCATGCGCCCTCACGCGGCCAAAGACGCGCGTATCCGTCAAGCCATGGCCCTCATTCAGCAAGAGCAGGGCCAATCTTTTGTCGCTGTTGACTTCGCACAAAAAGTAGGGCTTTCGCGTGCGCATTTTTACACCCTGTTTTTGCGCGATGTTGGCGTTACACCGTTGGTATACGCCAACGTGCTGCGCTTTGAGGCGGCCGTCAGATGTCTCTCCCAAAACAAAGAGACGGTAGCAGACATTGCGCACGATCTGGGTTTTTCTGCGTCGAGCCACTTCTCACGTTTTTTTCGCGAACACCTAGGCATCACGCCACGTGACTACCGTCAAAAAGTCAGCTTGTTTGACGCTGTCAATCGGCTCTGAATGGTCTACATCCATCCTTTAGGGTGGCACTGATCGCCGCGCTGCTGTGTTTTGGCGCGTGCATGCGCTCTGTGTCTAGCGCTGTCACTTTTCATGCATAAATTTCACCAGACAGTTTGGCCAGTGATCAGACGATTTGGTTATTTTTCAGATCCTGCTGTTTGCTGACAATCCGCTTCATCCAGATACTTGCATGCAGTTTCATCTCTGTACAAGTAGTCCGGCATGTCGGTTTTCTCCTCTGCTATCGAAAGTCATCAAGTACCCCCTCAAACCCATGGGTTTGTGGGCCAATCCTTGCCGCGCCACGAAGACTCAGCGCTGCTGCGCGGGCGTGGGGCGTATGCCGACGATGTGGGCATCAAGCCCGGCACGCTGCATGCTGCCGTGCTGCGTTCGCCCCATGCGCATGCAGAGGTGTTGGGCATGGATGTGAGCGCCGCGCTGTCCTTACCCGGCGTGCGTGCAGTGCTCACGGGGCAAGACGTGCAGCGCTGGAGTGCGCCTTTTGTGGTGGCCGTCAAGCAGCCACTGGCCTATACGCCCTTGGCCATCGACCGCGTGCGCTACGCGGGCGAGCCGGTGGCAGTGGTGGTGGCGTGTGACCGCTACGTGGCCGAAGATGCGCTGGAATTGATTCAAGTTCAATACGCGCCGCTGCCTGCGGTGGCCAGCATCGAAGCCAGTTTGGTAGAGGGTGCACCTCTCTTGCATGAGGCGGTGGGCAGCAATGTCGTGTCTGAGCGGCACTTTAGCTATGGCGATGTCCCCACAGATACCAACTTGCGGCGCATCAGTACCACCGTGCATTACCCGCGCAACAGTTGTACGCCAATGGAATGTGGTGTTGTGGTGGCCGAGTACCTAGGCATGGATGAAGGCTATGAAGTGCTCTCCAATTTCATGGGGCCGTTTTCGCTGCATTCGGTCATGGCGATGGCGCTGAAGGTACCCAGCAACAAACTGCGCCACAAAGTGCCGCGCGACTCAGGCGGCAGTTTTGGTGTCAAGCAATCCGTCTTTGCCTATGTGGTGCTGATGTGCCTGGCGTCTCGCAAAGCGGGCGCACCAGTGAAGTGGGTGGAAGACCGCCTGGAGCATTTGAGTGCGGCAACTTCGGCCACAGCGCGGCTCACGACCTTATCGGCGGATGTACGGGCGGACGGCAAAATCCTGGCCCTGCATTGGGATCAGGCCGACGACGTCGGTGCCTACCTGCGCGCGCCCGAGCCTGCCACGTTCTATCGCATGCACGGTGCCTTGAGCGGCGCCTACGACATTACACATCTGAGCGCCCGCAACCGCGTTGTGTTGACCAACAAAACTCCGACAGGTCTGGTGCGGGGTTTTGGTGGGCCGCAGGTCTTTTACGCTTTGGAGCGTTTGATGGACGTGATCGCGCAAAAATTGGACATCAACCCGTTCGAGCTACGCGCGCGCAATTGGGTCAAGGCCGATCAGTTTCCTTACCGCGCGGCGGCAGGCGCGTTACTGGATTCGGGCAACTACCACGCGCTGGCCCAGGCCGTGATGGACAAGGCGCATCGTCTTGGACTGTACGAAAAGCAAGCTGCGGCGCGAGCGCAGGGGCGTTTGTACGGTATCGGCATGGCGGCGATTGTCGAGCCGTCGATCTCCAATATGGGCTACATCACCACGGTCCTGAGCTCAGAGCAACGTGCCAAGGCAGGCCCAAAGAACGGTGCCGTTGCAACGGCCACGGTGGGCGTGGATTTGCTCGGCGGTGTGAATGTGGTGATTGCCTCCGCTCCGGCTGGACAAGGCCACATGACGGTATGCGCGCAAGTTGTCGCGGATGTGCTGGGCGTGCGGCCACACGACGTGACGGTGAACGTGGAATTGGACACCGCCAAAGATGCGTGGTCGGTTGCCTCTGGCAACTACTCCAGCCGCTTTGCGGGCGCGGTGGCGGGCACAGTGCACTTGGCCGCTTGCCAGCTGCGCGACAAAATCGCGTCGATTGTGGCCACGCAGTGGCAATGCAATCCTGCCGACATCGTATTTGCAGCGGGGCAGTTGCGCCAAGCAAGCAACGACAAGCGCGTACAACCCTTCACCCGTATGGCCGCGCTTGCTCACTGGGCACCGGCCTTGTTGCCAATTGGCATGGAGCCGGGCTTGCGCGTTACCGCACACTGGAGCCCCGAAGTGCTGAGCGCGCCCGATGCGCAAGACCGCGTCAATACCTCAGCCGCTTACGGCTTTGTGTTTGACCTGTGCGCGTTGGAAGTCGACCAAGCCACCGGAGCGGTGCGCATCGAGCACTACATCACTGGGCACGATGCCGGAAAAATTTTGAACCCAGCGCTCGCTGATGGGCAAATACGCGGCGCCTTTGCGCAAGGTCTTGGCGCGGCTTTGTACGAAGAGTTTTGCTACGGCGAGGACGGCAGCTTTTTGTCTGGCACGCTGGCAGACTATCTCATGCCCACCACCTGCGAGGTGATGGACCCCATCATCATCCACCAAGAAACACCCTCGCCCTTTACGCCACTCGGTGCCAAAGGCTTGGGCGAGGGCAACAACATGAGCACGCCTGCATGTGTGGCCAATGCCTTTGCAGATGCCTTGCAAACCCATGCAGTTCACTTGGGCAAGCCAGTGGATGTGCGCTTGCCGCTGACGCCAGGGCGCGTGCTGAACATGCTGGAGGTTGACGATCCGCCATCTTGCCGAACATCTACTCTCCAAGCCCCCTCTAAAGTGGATGCTGCACAAGCGTCATCATCCGCCGCTTCTGGAAAAGCAGGTGCAATGACTCTGCAAGCGGCGGGCGACATTGATATTGCCGCGACACCGCAGCAGGTGTTTGATACTTTGCTCAACCCCGAGTCACTGGCGCGGGTCATCCCCGGTTGCCACGCTTTGCAAGCCGATGGTGAGCACCGCTACCGCGCCGAGGTGACCGTGGGCGTGGGCTTCATCAAAGCGCGTTACACCGTGCAATTGCAACTCTCTGACTTAAACCCGCCGCACAGTCTGTACCTATCGGGCAGCGGGCAATCGTCGGTAGGCACGGGCGCAGGGCAAGGTATGGTGCGATTGACAGCTGTTGAGACAGGCACGCGCCTGCATTACAACTACCAAGCACAAGTGGGCGGCAAAGTGGCCATGGTGGGCAGCCGCATGCTGGAAGGCGCATCACGCCTCATCATCGGCCAATTGTTTGAGTCGCTGGCCAAACAAGTGAAACAAGACGGGGCAGTCGCACCAACGCCAGCGCAAACCCAAACCAGTCATCACAGCACATGGTGGCAAGACGTCTGGCAAAAGATTCAAAGCCTCTTCAAAGGAGGCCGTGCATGAAGCCCCGCGCCTTCGACTATGTGCGTGCAGAAACTGCACAACAAGCCTGCGAACTCTTGCATCGCCATGGCGAAGATGCACGCATTTTGGCGGGTGGCCAATCACTCATGACTGTTCTTAACATGCGTTTGGCACAACCCAGCGTGCTGATTGACATTTCGCGCAGCCAAGCCCTGGCGACAACCACGGTGTTGCAAACCCCGCAAAGTCGCATGCTGCAAGTAGGCGCTGCGGTGACACAAGGCAGTTTGGAATGGCGCAGCGGCTTGGCCGACGATTTGCCCTTGCTGTACCAAGCCATACCTTACATCTCGCATTTTCAGATTCGCAACCGGGGCACGGTGTGTGGATCGGTGGCACACGCCGATCCCAGCGCCGAGTTACCACTGTGCCTCCTGGCCTTGCAGGGAGAGGTGCTGCTGCAAAGCACTCGCGGCGAGCGCATGTTGCGAGCGCAAGATTTTTTTACGGGGATGCTCAGTACCGCGCGCCTCAGCGACGAGCTGTTGACTGCAGTGCGCATTCCGCTGGCCCAAGCTGGGCAGGGTTTTGGCTTTAAGGAGTTTTCGCACCGCCATGGCGACTATGCCCTCTGCGCGGTGGCGGTGGTGGCTTGCAGCCAAGGCGTACGCATTGCCGTGGGTGGAGTTGCCGATTGCCCTATCGCCCAAGACTGGCCACTGCTTCAAGAGACTGATTGGGATGATGCCTTGAACGAATTGGCTTGGCGCTTACAAGCCCGTGACGATTTGCATTTGAGCGCAGCTCAGCGCAGGCACTTGGTGCGCAGTTTGGGACGACAAGCCTTGGATCAGGCGCTGGCGCAATGCGCCATGAAAGGGGAGAGGGCATGAGTGGCTCCAACCAAAGCACAGACATATTACGCGCGGGTGACGTGCATCGCATCACTTTGCAAGTCAACGGCCAATGCCACAGCGCTCACGCCCATACCCGTACGCTGCTGTCGGACGTGCTACGCCACGACCTTGGGCTCACCGGAACGCATGTGGGTTGTGAGCATGGTGTCTGCGGGGCTTGTACGGTGCAAGTCAATGGTGTGGCGCAACGCAGTTGTTTGATGCTGGCTGTGCAAGCCGATGGCACTCAGGTGCAAACCGTCGAAGGCTTGGAGCAAAACGATGGCGTGTTATCGGCTTTGCAAGCGGCGTTCAAACGCCACCATGCTTTGCAATGCGGTTTTTGTACGGCGGGAATTTTGATGTCCTGCGCCGATTGGTTGGAGCGCTTGCAACAACTGGGCAAAAAGCCCAGCGAGCAAGAGGTTCGAGAGATGTTGTCTGGACATTTGTGCCGTTGCACGGGCTACACCCCCATTGTGCAAGCGGTGATGGAGGCGGCCCATGCTTGATCTGGGAAAAACATTTTTGCAAAGTGCCGAGCGTTCGCCCAAGGCACTGGCGGTGATCGATGGTGATCTGCGCTGGACTTATGACGAATGGTTGTTGCGCATCGGTGCGCTGCAGCACACGCTGGCCCAGCTGGGTTTGAAACACGGCGACCATTTGGTCTCAGTCCTGCAAAATCGCCAAGAGGCCGCCACGCTGCATTGGGCCTGTCAGTTTGCCGGCGTGGTGATGACACCGCTGAACTGGCGCGCCAAACCTGAAGAGGTGCACTACGCCCTGCAAGACAGTGCAGCCAAACTGGTGGTGTACGAGGGTATTTCCAGTGCAGCCGTGCTGCAAGCCTTGACGGAATTTGCACAGGTCCTGGCTGTGCGGGTGGACTGCGACGATGGGGTCAGCTTGGCCGCAGGCGGCATGCCCACCTTGACTCCTATACCCTACGCCGATTGCGTGCGCAACTTGGTCGAGCCTGTGCCACACGCCCAGGCCGATGACTGGTCGCTGATGCTCTACACCTCGGGCACCACTGGCCTGCCCAAAGGCGTGCCGCGCCGCCACCGCGCAGAGCGCATGGCCGCGTTGGCCCACGTGGCGCAAAACCAATACGGGCGAACTGAATGCACACTGGGCGTGATGCCGCTCTACCACACCATGGGCGTGCGCTCCCTCTTAGCCCTGACGCTGATCGACGGTTGCTTCATCTGCATGCCCAAGTTTGATGCGGGGCAAGCCTTGGCGCTCATTGCCAATGAGCGTGTGAGCCACCTCTATCTGGTACCCACGCTCTACCACGATTTGCTGGCCCACCCGAGTTTGGCCCACACCGACTTGCGTAGTGTGCGCCGCTTGGGCTTTGCCGGAGCGCCCATGCACGATTCGCTCTTGTTGCGCCTGCAAGAGGCGTTCAAGCCAGATTTGTTTGTCAACCACTACGGCAGCTCTGAGATCTACACCTTCTCCATCAACCCCAATGCGGTGGGCAAACCCGGCAGTGCGGGACGCGCGGGCATCAATACCCGGCTGCGTGTGGTCAAGCTCAATGCCAAAAGCCTCAACGATGTGGCCGTGCCTTTGGAAGAAGGGCAAATCATTGCCGACCTCGCTTCGGAAGAAGCCTTTGAGGGCTACCACAACCGGCCTGATGCCAATGCCAAAAGCCTGCGTGAGGGTTGGTACTTCACGGGTGACACGGGCTATGTCGATACCGACGGCGATTTGTTTGTCACGGGCCGGGTGGACGACATGATCATCAGTGGTGGTGAAAACATTTCGCCCGTGGACATTGAGTCTGTCATCTCGCTGCACCCCGCAGTCGATGAGGTGGCGGTGGCGGGCCTCAAAGACGAACGCTGGGGCCAGCGTGTGGTGGCCTTTGTGAAACGCAAAAGCGCGGTGGATGGCGAGCAGCTCGATGCGCATTGCCGCTCATCCGACCTCATCAATTTCAAGCGACCGCGCGAATACGTTTTTGTGGAAGAGATTCCCAAATCACCCGTGGGCAAAGTACTGCGCCGCAAGCTGGTGGCGGGTGAATACAGCCTGACAAGCGGACAGCCTGAAGCGCCAGTTCTACCGCCATTTTGAAACCTGTGTACTTCATAGACAACTTTAAAGGACCCATGATGAACCTGAACAACTTGCAACACCCCGCCAACACCCTGCGCCAAGAGTTGGACGGCTTTCGTGTCGAGATTGACGCAAATCAGCAGCGCGCAGATATCGTGCTGACGCGCCCGCCCTACAACGTGATCTCCATGTTGCAACGCGAACAATTGCGCATCACCTTCGAAGCGCTGGATGCCAACGATGCTGTGCGCGTCATCGTGTTGCGTGGCGAGGGTGAGCATTTCTCCAGCGGCGGCAATATCAAGGGCTTTTTGGAAGCCAGCCCTGAGCATGTCTCCAAGCTGGCTTGGAATGTGGCCGCCCCAGCGCGTTGCAGCAAGCCTGTGATTGCCGCCAACCGGGGCTACTGCTTTGGCGTGGGTTTTGAGATTTCGCTCGCCTGCGATTTCCGCTTGGTCACCCCCACTACCCTCTACGCTCTGCCCGAACAAAAGCTGGGGCAAATCCCTGGCTCGGGCGGTTCGGCACGCCTGCAAAAAATGGTGGGCATCACCCGTACCAAAGACATCGTGATGCGTTCGCGCCGCATTTCGGGCCAGCAGGCCTACGACTGGGGTGTGGCCACCGCCATCGTGTCCGATGCCGATTTGGAAAAAGCCACCGACGACCTGGTCCAAGAGCTCGTTGGCTTCTCTCCCTTGGCACAGCGTACCGCCAAGAAGTTGCTCAACGATACCGAGGATGCAAGCCTCACCGCATCCATTGAGCTCGAAGGCCATTGCTATTCACGCCTGCGCAGCTCGCAAGATTTCAAGGAAGGCGTAGAAGCCTTCCATGAAAAACGCAGCCCGAAATTCGTCGGACTGTGACACACATGACGGTCTTCACAAGCCCGGAGCCTTCATGAGGACTGCTCAGGCCATTGCAAGCCGTACCTGCATCGCTTTATTTTTTTCTTTTCAGGAGACACACATGAAAGCAAACAAACTCGTGGCCATGATGGCCTTAGCTGGTCTGGGTACCGTCGCCCTGGCACAAAGTGGCCCTCTTCGCATTGGTGTGGTGACGCCGCTCACCGGCACCTATGCGGGCATTGGTGAACAGGTTAAATGGGGACTGAATTTGGCGACCAAAGAAATCAACGCCAGCGGTGGCGTGATGGGTCGCCAGATTGAACTGATTTATGAAGACGAAGAAGCCAACCCCTCAGTCGCCGTGCAAAAAGCCGAGAAGCTGTTTCAAACCAGCAAAGTGGACTTTTTGACGGGTACGGTCAACAGCGGCTCCACCTTGGCTGTGGGTCAAGTGGCTGAGCGCAACAACAAGTTGATGGCAACCACGGTTTCGTTTGCAGACTCCATCACAGGGGACAAGTGCAGCCCAAATGTGTTCCGCGTAAATGCGCGTGCGGGCATGCAATCGGCCGCGTTGGCCGCTTGGGTGGCCAACACCAAACCCGGTGCGCAGGTGTTCTACCTCGGCCCTGACTATGAAATGGGTCGCAGCACCGTGGCCGCATTCAAGGCAGCGGCTGAAGGCAAAGGGGCCAAGTCGGTGGGCGAGTTGTTTGCCCCGCTGGACAACAAAGACTATTCGCCCTTCTTTGGCCAGATCCGCTCAGGCAAGCCCAATGTGATTTACACCTCAGTCGCAGGCAACGACACCGTTCGTTTGTTCAGTCAAATGGCCGAGTTTGGTATCAGCCGTAGTGTGCAGGTCGTGGGCGCATCGGGCACCGTGACTGGACAGAACCTAGCCGCCATTGGCAAAGCCGCTGAAGGTTTTGTGACCGGTGCGGGTTACTCCACGTTGATTGATTCGCCAGAGAACAAAAAGTTTGTTGCTGCCTTCAAAGCTGAAAACAAGACTGACCCTGACCTCTACGGTGCAGACAGCTATGGCGTACTGTTCTTTTATAAAGCCGCAGTGGAAAAAGCCAAGAGCACCGACACCGACAAGGTGCGCGCTGCCATGCGCGACCTGAAGTGGAGCACCCCTCAAGGTATGAAGACCATGCGCGGTGGCGACCACCAGGCCATGCAAGACATGTACGCCATCATCGTCAAAAATGGCAAGTTTGAGATCCAGTCGAGCGTATCTGCAGCCGATGCCATTGGCCCTGACGCCTGCACCAAGTTCTAAGTTGATCAAGGCGTTTTGACCATGACCTCCATCCTTGAATGGCTGCAGTTTGTCTTGGCTCCGCAATCCATCAATGGCTTGTCCATTGGGGTGGCGGTGGTCTTGATGGCGCTGGGCCTGACCATTATTTTTGGCCTGCTCGATGTCATTAACATGGCGCATGGCGAGTGCTACGCCTTAGGCGCATTCGCTGTGGTGGTCATTCAGGGCGTGGGGCTGTCTTTCTGGTGGGCCTTGGTGCTCACCCCTCTCATCATGGGGGCGCTGGGCTATGCCATGGAGCGCGGGCTGATTCAGCGCGTGTTTCATAGCAAAGATCGGCACACCCTCACGCTATTGCTCACCTTTGGCATGGCCACGGTGCTGGAAGACGCCATCAAGATTGTGTTTGGAGCCAACCCGCGTAGCGTCGAGGCCCCTGTCTCGGGTGCGACCGAGCTCTTGGGTTTGTTCTTTCCCAATTACCGCCTGTTTGTCATGCTCTTGGGAGGTGCCATCATCGTGGCGGTGTGGCTACTGGTGTTTCGCACCTCGATCGGCGCGATTGTTCGCGCAGCCGCGCATGACAAAGACATGAGCGCATCGCTTGGCATTCCGGTTTCGCGCGTGTATGCGCTCACCTTTGCTTTTGGCGTGGCCCTTGCGGGCATTGCGGGTGTGTTGCTCGCACCGATTTATTCGGTTTTTCCGACCATGGGGCGTGACTTTGTGCTCATGGCCTTCAGCGTCGTCATCATCGGCGGCATGGGCTCGATCAAAGGTGCGGTGTTGGCGGGCTTGTTGTTGACGCAGGTGCAGTCCCTCTCGAGTTTGTTCATCTCTCCTGTGTGGAACGACACGTTGCTTTTTGGCATCATGGTCTTGGTGTTGATGTGGCGTCCGCAAGGTCTCTTTGGAAAGCTCGGCCATGCTTGATCGAATCACCTCCACTTCTTCCGAACCCAATGCGGTGCGCTGGTTGGCATGGGTATTTTTTGCCACGGCCTTGCTGTTTGCCGTCATTGGCACGGCCATGGGTGACAGCTTTTATGTGCGCTTGGCTACCGAAGCCCTGATTTTTGGTGGTCTGGCCTTGTCGGTGGACTTGCTGCTGGGGCATGTGGGCCTTTTGCCGTTGGGCCAAGCCTTGTTCTTTGGCCTTGGAGCCTATGTATCGGCCTTGGTACTCAAAGAATGGGCTGCCTCGTTTTGGCTTGCCATAGCGGTGAGCATGCTGTCTTGCGCACTCGCCGGCTTGATTGGCGGGTTGATCGCCATCCGATCCAAAGGCGTGTACTTTGCGCTCATCAGCTTTGGACTCGCGCAAGTGGTCTCCAAGGTTATCTACAACACACGCGAACTCGGGGCTTCAGATGGCATGACGGGCGTGCCCGTTGTCACTGTGGTGCCAGGCCTGCAAACCGACAACCCCTTGGGCTTTTTCATCGTCACTTGGCTGGTGATTGGTGGGCTTTACTTGGGTCTGCGCTATGTCATGCAAACACCGATGGGGCGCTTGTTTGCTGCCATCCGCGTGAACGAGCACCGCGTATGCTTTTTGGGTTTTGATGCTTGGCGCTTCAAGATCACCGCGTTTGTGGCCGCCGCCGTGGTGGCGGGTTTGAGCGGGGCACTCTACCCCATGCTGCGCGGCTTTGTATCGCCCGAGTTGATGTTCTTTCAGGTCTCTGGGAATGCCGTGGTCAATGTGATCGTGGGCGGCTCGGGCACGCTGATTGGCGCACTGTATGGCTCGGGGCTACTCACGGTTCTCAAATCGGTCCTGGGCTCGTTCACAGTGCATCACCACATCGTGATTGGCTTGCTGTTCATGGTCGTGGTGATCGCATTTCCGCGCGGCATCGTGGGCTATTGGGTGCCCCTGTTGGAAGCGCGTTGGTTCAAAAAGAAAACTGGAGGCCAGTAATGAGTAGCACAGCCAACCAAGACACAGTGTTGAGCGTGCGTGGCCTAGGCGTGAGCTTTGGCGCGTTGAAAGCCGTTCATGATTTGAGCTTTGACGCACAGCGCGGACATGTCACCGCCATCATCGGCCCCAATGGTGCGGGCAAAAGCACGGCGTTCAATCTGATCAGCGGTGCGATTGCGCCCCAAAGCGGGCAAGTGCAGTTTGAAGGGCAAGCCGTCACTGGCTTCTCGCCCGACAAAATGCTCGCCGTCGGTTTGTCGCGCTCTTTCCAAATCACCAATTTGTTTTTCGATTTGAGCGTGCATGAAAACCTGCGTTTGGCCGGGCAATACCTAGAGCACGGCAAAGGCTGGTGGACCCCGGTGCAAAAAAGCCAGGCCGCATTGGCGCGAGCCGATGAATTGCTCTCGCAATTTGGTTTGACGCACAAAGCCCATGACTTGGCTGGGCACCTCTCGCACGGCGAGCAGCGCAGGTTAGAGATTGCCGTGGCATTGGCCTCCAAACCACGCATGATCTTGCTGGACGAGCCCACCCAAGGCATGAGTCATGCCGACACCCAAGAAACTGCTGAGCTGATTGGACGCCTCGCCAGCGAGTTTGGCTTGAGCGTACTGCTGGTCGAGCACGATGTGGACTTGGTCATGCGCGTGTCTGACCACGTGGTGGTGATGGCGCAAGGCATGAAGATTGCCGACGGCACGCCTGTGCAAGTGCGCGCCAACCCCGACGTTCAAACCGCCTACTTTGGCGACAAACACTAAAGAGGGCGCAGCATGCTAGAACTCAAAGATGTACACACCTACTACGGCCTGAGCCACATCTTGCAAGGCGTGAGCCTCTCAGTGAACACTGGCGAAGTGGTGGGTTTATTTGGCCGTAATGGGGTGGGTAAAACCACGGTTATGAAAACTGTGGCGGGCTGGGTCAAACCCAGCGCGGGCGAAGTGCTGTTCGAAGGCCAGTCCCTAACGGGCAAAACCGCTGACCAAATCAGCCGTATGGGCATTGGCTTGGTGCCTGAAGACCGTCGAATCTTCCCCGGGCTGTCGGTTGAAGAAAACCTACGACTTGGTTTCTTACAAGCCCCCAGCATGGGTAGCGCCGAAAAGCGCAGCAAGTTGGATAATATTTATCAACGCTTTCCTCGCTTGGCCGAACGGCGAAAACAAATGGGCACCACGCTCTCGGGCGGCGAGCAGCAAATGTTGGCCATCGCCCGAGTACTTGCAGGTAAACCCCGCCTGCTTTTGATAGACGAGCCCACCGAAGGCCTCGCCCCGCTCATCGTGCAAGAGATTGTTGCGTTGATGCAGGACCTGGCCAAGGATGGGCAAGCCATTTTGCTGGTCGAGCAAAACATCCACCTCGCCCTGAAAATAAGCCAGCGCTTTTATCTGATGGAACGCGGGCAGATTGAACTGTCTGGTTCCAGCGGTGATCATGCAGCAAGGGCAAGATTGCTCGATGAGGTGAGTGTGTAAACGGCGAAGCCCTTAGCAGACTTCTCATGGTGCGTCCAAAGGGATGGGCTGCTTTCGGCCACAAGCGGTAATTCAGATGAATACCTCGAATGGCTTCCCAAAGCTGAGAGCAGCCGTTGAGCGCCAGTCGCTTAACGGTGGATCCAGAGCAGCAGCCGCCTTTTGAATGAAGCCGATGTTGGCGCTTCATTCTGGTTGCACCAACCCGCTCTTGGCCGCATCCAAGACGGCCGCCGTCAAATCGCGAAGCAGTGTCGATGCCATCCGTGCGTGCTGCCAGTACAACGGGATGTCCAGCGGACTGTTGGGCTTGAGTTCGACC
>JACCDN010170168.1_pt1 | contig 17044 bp, 18 predicted proteins | sample 7441691 | NCBI WGS metagenome assembly JACCDN01 (sample SAMN15323439, study PRJNA562643) | freshwater metagenome | isolation source: river surface water | place: USA:Blue River Watershed | collected 2017-08-16
TCGTCCAAGGAAAGAAACTATTGGAATAAGAATATGTTCATTGAACCAACTTTGATTCATACTTAGAAATGGACTATTCAATACTATTTTAGAATATTTCTTATTTTCTTGATGTTGTTTTGCATACAACACTGTTGTTAATCCTCCCGTAGAGTGCGCATTAAGCGTAATGTTTGAATGTCCTTCAGTTTTAATAATTGATAAAGCGGTATCGATATCTGCAAAATATTCGTTTAAGTTTCTGCAACTATTAATACGCTGATTAGGTAGGATAGACCTACCATACTTTCTTAAGTCTAATGCATAAAAATCTATACCTCTTTGTGTGTAAGCTTCAGCCAGTTCTTTTTGAAAAAAATAATCACAAAACCCATGAATATATAGTACTGCGTTTGTTGAAGGAGTATTCGATTTATGACGAACAATAGTACACACTACATCACCCTCTGCATCATTAGGCATAACAATAGTTTGTTTTTCATATCCATCACCTAATACATCGTTTGTGTATTGTGCTCTACTTATTGTTGAAAAAACAACAATAGAAATAATAAATAGCAAGGCTGTTTTTCTCATAATACTAAATTCTAATATCTAATATCTAATATCTAATATCTAATATCTAATATCTATTACATTGGCACATTAACCAATTGGCTAATTAGTTAATTGGCTAATTGCAGTAATACTTTAGCTACATCTTCCGGAGTGTCAATAGCATAAGTTTCATCAGCTGTAATCGCAGTTTTAATTTTATAACCATTTTCTAGCCAACGTAATTGCTCTAGGGATTCTGCTTTTTCTAAAATAGATGGACTTAGATTTGTAATTGCACTTAATACTGATGTTTGATAGGCATAAATACCAATATGTTGATAAAAGGTATGTTTATCAAGCCATTCAGACTTTTCAATATTTCTTAAATGAGGTATGGTTTCTCGAGAGAAGTAAATGGCAAATTGGTTTGCATCGATAATTACCTTAGGTGTATTAACATTAAATAATACATCAGGGTTATTGATAATCTTTACTAAAGTTGCAATTTGAGTTTGTGCATCCGTAAAACATTCTACTAGGGAGTCGATCTGATGAGGATTAATTAAAGGTTCATCACCTTGAATATTTACAACTACATCAGATTTGATGTTCATTAAAGAAACTACTTCAGCACAGCGGTCTGTTCCACTAGGATGTTTAGGAGATGTTATGCATACTTGATCCGTAAAGGTTTTTACATGTTCGAATATAATTTCATCATCGGTTGCAATAATGATATTGGATAAAGATTTACTAAGCAAGCATCGTTCATAAACTCTTTGAATCATACTTTTTCCAGCCAAATCTATTAATGGTTTACCTGGGAATCGAGTAGAGGCAAAGCGAGCAGGAATGATGCCAGTAGCTGTTATCATTTTTTACTTTTTGATTTAGTTGTAGGCGAAAACAAACTGAAAAGTTCAGCATCAATTTTGTTTATAATTTCACCTAAATCTTCAGGTTTATCAGCAAAATTAATACGATCAACATTTATCGTTAATAATTTACCTTCTTTGTAATTACCAATCCAATTTTCATATCGTTCGTTTAATTTCGAAAGATAATCTAATCGAATTCCAGATTCATATTCTCTACCTCTACGTTGAATTTGATTTACAAGAGTAGGTACAGAAGCTTTCAAATAGATTAATAAATCTGGTGGTTTAATAAACTCTTTAACCGATTCGAAAACGTCTAAGTAGTTATTATAATCGCGACTAGACATTAAGCCCATATCGTGAAGGTTTGCTGCGAAAATATAGGCATCTTCATAAATTGTACGATCTTGTACTATTTCTTTGGTACCTCTTTGTATTTCTACAATTTGTTTAAAGCGAGAGTTTAAAAAGTAAATTTGCAAATTGAACGCCCAACGTTTCATATCCTGATAGAAATCTTCTAAATAAGGATTCTGATCCACAGCTTCATATTGAGCTTCCCAGTTGTAATGTTTAGACAATAATTCTGTTAGTGTGGTCTTTCCGGCCCCAATGTTTCCTACAATTGCAATATGCATATTCTTAATTTTTACCTAATATAGATTCTTTTTTTTAATTTTTAGAACTTCTTGAAACCAATGATTTCTCGAACTTCTCTAATGGTTTTTGAAGCGCTTTCTCTAGCCTTTTCTGTGCCTAGTTTAACAACCTTTCTTAGGTATTCTTCATCTTTATCGATCTCCTCTATTCGTTCGCGAATTGGAGCTAAAAACACTGTGATATCTTCTGTTAATTGTTTTTTCATATCTCCATAACGAATTTCACAATTATTATAAAGATTATCGAAATGCTCAACTGTACTTACAGGAGATACTGCTTTCATGATATCAAATAAATTCTGAATGATATCTGGCTTAGTTGAATTCATTTCAGTTGGTCCAGCATCAGTTACAGCCTTCATTACCTTCTTTTTAATAATTTCTGGAGAATCGCCTAAATAAACAGCATTATTTTCTCCCTCACTTTTACCCATTTTACCTTTTCCATCTAAGCCTGGTATTTTAACTAATGCTGTTCCATAGTTAAAAGCATGTGATTCTGGAAAATACTCTACATTGTACATTCTATTGAAACGATTACCAAAAGTTCTGGTCATTTCTAAGTGTTGCTCTTGATCTTTACCAACAGGTACTTTGGTTGCTTTATGTAGCAAAATATCTGCAGCCATTAACACAGGGTAGGTTAATAATCCGGCGTTTACATTATTAGGGTTGGCTCTAATTTTATCTTTAAATGAAGTAGCACGTTCGAGCTCACCTACATAGGCATTCATATTCATTAATAAGTAAAGCTCAGTTACTTCAGTAACATCAGATTGAATATAAATGGTAGAAACCTCAGGGTCTATACCAGCAGCAAGGTATTCAATTAGTACCCTGCGAACATTACTATGTAAATCGGAAGGTGTTGGATGAGTGGTTAATGAATGATAATCAGCAATGAAGAAATAGCAATTATATTCATGTTGCATTTTCAAAAAGTTCTGAACTGCACCAAAATAATTTCCTAAATGTAAATTTCCTGTGGATCTAATCCCGCTAACAACTGTTTCCATACGCCGAAAGTACTAAAAATTGATTATTTTTAGGGCATGAAATTAATATTACGAAAAGCACATTTTATCTGGTACATGTTTTGGGTAGCATTGTCATTTTTTATTATGTATCCCTTATTTTACTACTACACCCGTAAGGAGAGCAGATTCGATAAAGTAGCAAGGCTCCGAAAAATATGGTGCGATATTGGTTTCGTTTTAGGGTTTTATCGCTATAAAACGGAATTCGAAGTACCCGTTGATTTCAACCAAACCATGATTATTGTTACCAATCATTCTTCTTATCTAGATACTCCAGTTATTTGCACAATGATTTCAGGCGACTATCATTTCATGGGTAAAGTGGAATTATTAAAACATCCGGTGTTGAAATTATTCTTTCAAACAATAGACGTTCCAGTAGATAGAGCAAGTAGAATTGCGGGTTATAGAGCATTAAAAAAAGTTGAAGAAAACATAAAAAAGGGTAGAAGTTTAATATTATATCCAGAAGGAACAATGTCGCTTATTGCCCCAGAAATGGGTGAGTTTAAGTCGGGGGCCTTTAAACTAGCTGTAGATACACAAGTACCAATTCTACCAGTTACGTTTTTAAATAATTATAAATTGATGAGAGGAAGCGGAGTAAAATATGGTTCAAGTCCTGGTACTATGCGAGCTTATTTTCACGCTCCTATTGAAACAAAAGGCTTATCTTCGGCAGAGGATATAGAAAATCTTACAAAACGTGTATTCGATATTATAGATAGTAAATTAGAGAAATAATGAAAATAGATAAAGAACTAGTCGATAAGATTGCTCATTTAGCCCGTTTAGAGTTTCAAGACGAGCAGAAAATAAAAATTGAAGAAGACTTAAACAGAATCTTAAGTTTTATGGAGTCTTTAAATGAAGTGGACACTAGTAATATTGCACCATTAATTTATTTGTCGGAGGAAAAGAATGTTTTCCGAAAAGATGAAATCAAACAAGATATTTCTCATGAGGAAGCATTGAAAAATGCACCTAAAAAAGATTCTGATTACTTCAGAGTTCCTAAGGTAATCGAACAAAAATAGTTCTGTATATGAATTGTTACGAGCTTAAATAGTATAAAAAGAAACTATATCTTAATTTCAAAAAAAAATACATTAATGGAAAACAAGGAACTCATTAACATTACAGATATAGGTAGAAAATATACTATTGGAACGGAAGAAATTCATGCACTACGCTCAGTGAATTTGATAATCCATAAAGGAGAATTTGTAGCATTAATGGGCCCTTCAGGGTCTGGTAAATCTACTTTAATGAATATTTTAGGTTGTTTAGACACAGCATCTAAAGGTACATATATACTGAATGGCACGAATGTAAGTGCTATGAATGATAATGAATTAGCCGAAATTCGTAATAAAGAAATTGGTTTTGTATTTCAAACATTTAATTTATTACCTCGATCAACCTCGTTAGATAATGTTGCATTACCATTGGTATATGCAGGGTATAGTAAACAAGAGCGTACAGAAAAAGCAACTCAAGCTTTGGAGAGTGTAGGATTAGGCAATCGAATTACACATCGCCCTAATGAGCTATCTGGAGGTCAACGTCAACGTGTTGCTGTAGCAAGAGCATTAGTTAATAATCCCTCTATTATTTTAGCCGATGAGCCTACAGGAAATCTAGATACTAAAACATCTATCGAGATTATGGGTTTATTAGAAACCATTCACAAAAAAGGGAATACAATTATTCTAGTTACTCACGAAGAAGACATTGCAAAACATGCACATCGTATAGTTAGAATGAGAGATGGTTTAATAGAAAGCGATCAAATGAACACCGACATTATAAGTGTGTTGGATAGACAATAAAAAATGAAGATTTATACAAAAACTGGTGATCAAGGGCAAACATCATTAATTGGTGGGGTTAGAGTACCAAAGCATCATATCAGAATCGAAGCATATGGTACTGTAGATGAATTAAACTCATACATTGGATTAATTAGAGATCAAGATATTAAAGAAGAATACAAAGAAATATTAAAGGAGATTCAAGATCGCCTATTTACAATTGGATCATCTTTAGCCTCAGATCCGGAAAAGTCTAAAATGAAAATTCCTGATTTACATGAAACCGATATCAGTTTCTTGGAAACCGAGATGGATAAGATGACAGAAACCTTACCAGAACTAAGGAATTTTATACTGCCTGGTGGGCATACAATTGTTTCTTACTGCCATTTAGCGAGGGTTGTGTGTAGAAGGGCAGAACGTATAACCGTGCATTTATCGGAGATATCATACGTAGATGAGATGGGAATACGTTATTTAAATCGTTTATCTGATTATTTATTTACACTTTCGCGTAAAATAGCATCAGATTTAGGCGTTGAGGAATATAAATGGATTCCAAGAGTGAATAATTAAGAGCAATATTTATAAACATTTAAACACTTGTTTGATATATGCTATTTTCTTATAGATTTGCGGAAAAATCATAGGAAACTATATTAAATTTTAAACTATGTATTGGACATTAGAACTTGCATCTCATTTGGAAGATGCGCCTTGGCCGGCAACAAAAGATGAATTGATTGATTACGCAATTCGTTCGGGAGCACCTGTAGAGGTTATCGAAAACTTACAAGCATTGGAAGATGACGGAGAACCATATGAAAATATTGAAGAAATTTGGCCCGATTATCCAACAAAAGACGACTTCTTTTTTAACGAAGACGAGTACTAGTTTTTTGATAATGCATTAAAAAAAAAGCATGATTGTTATTCAATCATGCTTTTTTTATGCTAAAGGTTTAGCTATTATCTTTTTATAAACTTCTTATTAATATATACACCATCTAACTTAATTGATATGATGTATATTCCTTCCTGAAGGCTAGTAATATCTATGTATTGTAAGTTTTTCAATTCATTACTTTCCAAAGAAATCATTTCCTGCCCAACTAAATTTTTAATAGAAATACTTGTTTTTTCATTTAAATATTTAACATCTGAAATACCTATATGCAATTCATTATTTGCTGGGTTAGGATAAATATTTAAAGTATTGTTTAATGAAGTGTTATTTATACCAGTAGTTGCATCAAACACTAAAACGAATCTATTATTTCCATACGAAGTCACATCTTCAGTAATATTGAAATTATAAACATTCTGATTACGTAAATCAGTTGTTATAGAAGTGAATTTATCAATTAAATACACACCCATATTTTGCATAGTACTTAAACTATCGAATTTAAGCTGATGAGATCCAACTTGAACATTAGATGAGTCATAATCCCAAACTGCAATTCTAATCGAATCTATAAGGCTAGGAGCAGGTCTATAGTCAACTGCCATAGCTACACCATCTGTACTAATAGAATATAAATTAATTTTATCATTGAAAAATTTCACAGCTTCACTTATGTCTTTACTGTTGCTGTTCGTTGTATCATTAAAACCGATTATTGCTTCATCATATTTCTCGTTGTTGAAATTTAATGAATATTTTAAAGTTGGTTTAGAAGCCAAACCTCTATAAAAGTTGAATGGAGTAGAGGTAGCTTTAACAGTTTCTGTAAAAGTTATAGAAGCACCAGTAGTAGTTGCTTTAACAAAAAATGCTTGACCACTAGGAACGATTGCCGATTTATCACCATCACTACCAACTAAAGTCACACCATCAGAATTTATATAATTATACGAACCAGTTTTAGCACTGTAAATATACATCCATGGGGTAAGATTGGTTCTTGTCCAACCCGTTACAGAAGCCCAGTTTATCGGGCTGGGATAAGGGTTTCCAACCAAATTGAAACCATCAGAATTAGCGGTACTAGTGTTGGTAAAAGAAACAGATTTAACAACTGAACCAGTATTTATAGCTCCTATAAAATCAATTGTTACATTATCTGGGGTAGTCCAGTTAAAAAATGGATTTGCCAAATTTCTAGAACCTCTGACAAAAACTTCAACACCTGTTCCTTTAGCAATATCATTTGTAATATTTGTAGGGTTTGTCCAGCCATTAACTGAAGCTCCTGTTAGTGTTTCGTCATATGTTCTAATAGAAGGAGCACAGCCCGAACATGCATCAAAACCATTCGTAGCACCACCAGTACCAGTTACAAAAATATCGTCGATGTATTGATTAAGTTTAGAATTAGTTCCGTCCGTATTAACAGGAGAAGATAAATATCTCCAACGTCGTTTGTCAGTTCCACCAGGAATATAGCGTTGTACAATTACATCACCAGTTATAGTGCCGCTAGTTATAGCAGTAACCATTGCTGTACTATCAGCTGTAGAGGTAAGAATTAACTTTCCAGCTGTAGTTAATGCACCACTTGTTAATGTTAGTTTACCGTGTATTCTAACCGTGTCGCTTAAGGTAACATTCTGACCGTTAAGTGTTAAATTACTAATTTGTTGTTTTGTGCTGATCGTTTTAGCTCCAGATCCAATTGACTCTACGGTACCAAGAATAGAAGTCTTAGATCCGTTAATAGATTGTACACCTCCAGCTAATTGTATTTTAGAATAAGCAACACCATCTATAGCATTTGTTGTAGAATTATTCGTGAAATTACCTTCAATAATTAATGTAGATAAACCACTCGTAGTTTTAATAAAGCTCGTGCCAGAAGAAGTATAATTTCCAGATGTTCCACCATCAACATAAACCGTAGTTCCATTTGAAATTACCCAATATGCACCACTATTTACAATGCCTTGACTAAAAGAATTGTTAATAAGCAATAAGAATGAAAGCGCAAATAGTAATTTTTTCATGTTTTTTTTAATTAAGTTGTACCCACTCGACATATGACACTAATGCACCTGTACCTAAAACCGTAATTGTTGTAGACGATGCTGTTTCAGTTGCAACCTGTGCTGATACAGTTCCGGCTGCAGTAACCGCGACAGTACCTTCTATAATACATAGATTTAAACTTGCTGTGAATGAACTTCCAAGTGCGACGCCTGCTCCAAAAGCAATTTGTGGCTGTACAGACCATCCACCGGTTGTTGCAATTTGAGCAGAGATTGTATAAAATAACCCATTAGGAGCTATTGTTGGTCCTGAAAGTGAAAATTTTGCACCGACAGTAGTAGCACTCGCAGAATAGTATATTACATATTTGAATTTGTAGGTCTTATTTGCAGATACAGCAAAATTTAATCCTGTAACATTTGCTAAAGTTGTAGAAGTGGTTGCGAAATTAGATATCAAAACTGTCTTTTGAGAAATATCATCCAGTAATCTAGCCCATCCATTTCCATCCCAATAATAAAAACCAGGATATACATTTCTTGGTTTAGTTCCTGCTGTTGCTGTATTATAAACTAATAATGATGTAGTTGGTGAAGTTATTGGGCCTGCAGCGTTTGTAGCTGTTAATGCTACTCTTGGAATCAATACCCCTTTATCTGTAAAATTAACATCTAAACCAGAAGATGCATCTGGACTTGTTCCGCTTGAGTTTATTCCAACATTTTGGGCAAATGTTGATGAAGAAATAACTAATAAAACACCTAAAAATAGGACATTTTTAAAATAAGTAAACATAGCTCTTTGAGTTTTGGGTATTTGCGTAATATAAAATGAGAGCAATGTAAAAGTACTATTTTTTATTATTTATTCCAATATTTCCCATTCTACATAACTCACATTTGCTTTTGCTGTAATTGTAGAACCTTCTGCAGAAAATTTTGCTACTACTTCACTCGCACTTGATGAACAATTAATTATTCCTTCTATAATTGCAATGTTATTAGCAGTTGAGCCTGGGTTTGTAGTAATTGAAGCACCATCATACGCGCTTTGATGATAAAATACATTCGCTGTTGTACTCGAAGGATAAGTTGAATAAAATCTAAGTGTGGTAGCAGTTGGGCCGCTAATGGTCCATCTAGAACCAATACCTGAACTAGCTGTAAAACAAATAAAAAACTTAAAACGATATGTAACTCCAACCTCTACCGGAAAACTCAATCCAGCTACATCAGCAAGCGTAGTATTTGTTTTTAATACATCAGCAGTTAAAAATTTTCTGTTTTTAACGGTTTTGAATCGTTGCCAAATCGTACCGTTCCAAAAGTAATAACCTGGAAATACATTATTTGGTGCAGTACCTGCTGTTGCCGTATTATATACTAATAATGAAGTAGCCGGTGCTGTTATTGGGCTTTCCGAATTTGTTGCTGTTAATGCAACTCTTGGAATTAGTAAACCTTTATTCGAAAAATCGATGTCCAAACCAGCAGATGCATCTGGAGTAGCTCCAGTGCCATTGATTCCTACATTTTGTGCTTTTAAATTTTGATTAAATAGCGAAAGTGTGCCCACAAATAGTAAGGCAATTAAAAATTTGTTTTTCATGATAAATTAAAATAGAGGTTATGGATGTAGCATAAAATTACATATAAAATTCTTAAAAAGTAAATAATTAAGATATTTTATATAATGCTCTAATTAATTAAAAATTTACAATAGCAGTGTAGTTGCTATTTTTAAGTCTTCGGGATAGGTGATTTTAATATTTGTATATTCTCCTTCTATAAGGTTAATTTTCACACCTATTCTTTCTACTACAGAGGCATCGTCTGTAAACTCATTTCTGAATCTTTCTTTATATGCTTTGTGCAATAGTTCAGATTGAAATATTTGTGGAGTTTGAATAAGATGGATTTCATCTCTATTAATAATAGAAGAAGTATCTCCTTGAATTCTACGTACAGAATCTCTAGAAACTACTGATAATACAGCATTCCCGAGTTCTTCGGCTTTTTCAAAGGCAAATCTTATTTTATCAGAGGAAATTAATGGACGAACAGCATCGTGAATTGCTATGATCGATTTAGATGTGATTTTTGAAAGTCCATTTTTAACAGATTCGAACCTGTTATTTCCACCATTAACGAGTAGATGTGGAATGGAGAAATCATATTCTCTGCAGAGTTTTAACCAATACTCATGAAAATCTACATTTAATACCAGGATAATTTCGATATTATCTATCGCAAATTTCTCCATGGTATGCATGAGTATTGGTTTATTATTTATTTGCAAAAATTGTTTTGGCAGGTCCGATTTCATTCTAGATCCGCTACCTCCGGCAACAATAATGGCGTATTTTTTAATCATGTTAGATGATTAACATCGCATCTCCATAACTATAGAAACGATATTTTTCTTTTACTGCTATTTTATAAGCTTCCATTACTAAGTCATATCCACCAAATGCCGATACCATCATTAATAATGTCGATTCTGGTGTATGGAAGTTAGTAACCATGCAATTTGCAATACTGAAATCGTATGGAGGGAAGATGAATTTACTTGTCCAATCGTTTGCAGGTTTTAATGTTCTGCTAGCTGATACTGATGATTCTATTGCTCGCATACTAGTAGTTCCAATTGCACAAACTCTTTTCTTATTTTCGTTTGCTTTATTAACCATACTAGCAGCCTTCTCTGAAATGATAAATTGCTCAGAATCCATTTTGTGCTTCGTTAAATCTTCAACTTCTACAGAACGAAAAGTTCCTAAACCAACGTGAAGAGTAATTTCTGCGAAATCAATGCCTTTTAATTCTAAGCGTTTATATAATTCTCTACTGAAATGTAAGCCTGCTGTTGGAGCTGCTACTGCACCTTCCTCTTTAGCGAATATCGTTTGGTAACGTTCTTTATCATCAGCAGTTGCTTTACGTTTTATGTATTTTGGAAGGGGTGTTTCACCCAAAATCTCAATCGCCTTACGGAACTCCTCATCTGTTCCATCAAATAAGAAACGAATAGTACGACCTCTTGAAGTAGTATTATCAACAACCTCAGCGATTAATAGATCATCTTCACCAAAATATAATTTATTTCCTACACGAATTTTACGAGCCGGATCTACTAATACATCCCATAATCTCATTTCGTGGTTTAATTCTCTCAATAAAAACACTTCAATTTGAGCTCCAGTTTTCTCTTTATTACCGTACATACGTGCAGGGAAAACCTTGGTGTTGTTAAGTATCATAACATCACCATCATCAAAATAATTTAATAAATCTTTAAATACTTTATGCTCAATTGTCCCAGTTTTACGATCCAATACCATTAATCTCGACTCATCGCGTTGTTTAGCAGGAGTTGAGGCAATTAAAGAATCTGGTAAATTGAAATTGAATTGTGATAGTTTCATATTTTAATATAGATATGTGCTTTGTTTAAGACGGCGAAGTTAACAATTATTTGTAAAATTAATTATGCAATCGGTTTTCTTAACTGATTAATAGTAGATTTGTTTATGCTGTTTCTAAAACTATTTCGAGAGTCTATTCTTTTTGCAATTAATGCGCTGGTAGTTAATAAGTTGAGAACATTTCTCTCTTTGCTAGGTATTTCCATCGGTATTTTTACCATCATCACCGTATTTACTTTTGTAGATTATATTGAATATAGTGTGCAATCTTCTGTTCAAAAACTTGGTAACGACGTCGTTTATGTACAAAAATGGCCTTGGGCTTTCGGAAGTGATTACCCTTGGTGGAAATATTTTAATCGCGCGAATCCTAGCTACAAAGATTATGAAGAACTAAATAGGAGAGCAGACCCGGATAAAGTTAAGGCAATGGCCTTTGAGATTGATATTACAGGCAAAACGATAAAGTATCGCTCGAATAGTGTTGAAAACACCAATATTACAGCTGCTTCACATGATTTTTCGGATGTTCGTACACTTGAGTTTGAAAAAGGTAGATATTTCACTTTTAACGAGTCTAGAAGTGGTAGAAACTATGTGGTAATTGGGTATAATGTTGCAACTGCACTATTTGGCACAGGCGATCCAATAGGTAAAGATGTTAAAATTTTAGGTCGAAAATTAAAAGTTATAGGGGTAGTTAAGAAAGAAGGTGAAGATATTCTTGGGAATAGTATGGATGATCAAGCGCTTATTCCTATCAACTTTGCCAGAAATTTAGTGGATGTTAGGGCAGACCGTTATCAACCTTTTATAATGGTAAAAGCTCAAGAGGGTGTTACTCTACCTGAACTTAATGATGAAATAAGAAACCATTTACGATCTATTCGCAGAATTGCTCCAAGAGAAGAAGATGATTTTGCTTTAAATCAATCGAGTATTTTATCTATTCAAATGGAATCGTTATTTGGAGTAGTAAACGTAGCTGGTTGGATAATCGGTGGTTTTTCTATTCTTGTTGGTGGTTTTGGAATTGCTAATATTATGTTCGTTTCTGTAAAAGAAAGAACCAATGTTATAGGTATACAAAAATCTTTAGGAGCTAAAAATTACTTCATCTTACTACAATTCTTATTTGAATCTATTGTTCTTTGTTTGATGGGTGGAGGAATAGGCTTACTTATGGTTTGGATAGTTACAATTGTAGCCAATTTTATGAATTTTGGATTGTTCTTATCTTTCTCAAATATCATCCTAGGTTTAGGCGTATCGGTAGTTATCGGTTTAGTATCTGGTTATTTACCTGCTCAAAGTGCAGCAAATTTAGATCCTGTTGAAGCAATTAGAGCTAAGTAAAATTTCATCTTTTGTTATATAATTTCCTTTGAAAAAAATCCTTTTCATATCGATAATATTATGTATCACTAGCCAAAGTTTTGCTCAAAAAATTTATTCTGGCTTTTATGGTGTAGGATTAAGCTTAGCTTTTGATAGTACTACTAAAAAAATAACAGGGTATTATGAAAACGCAACTGGTTATGATGAAAATACCAAGTCGCCGAGATTTACCTGTACGTTTTATATTGAAGGTATTGTTAATGGAAACATTGCAGATATATTGACTTTCTACCCTGAATATTTTAATACAGATACCATTTCAGGTCGAATCGAAATAGTAGACTCTAAAAATATTACTATAAAATTAAGAGGGGATCATGGTGGTTGCTGGAATGTTCAACAATTTGCGAATGAACCTTTGGAATATACACTCGACAGAGAAATCAAAGCTATTCAAATACGATATGTTATATCGAACAAAGCATATTTTTATTCAGAAAAAAATACTCAAAAAAAACGAAAATCGTTTGTATTAAAATATGATGTAGTTGCTGTCGAAAAGATAGAAAGTAACTGGGCTTATTGTACTTTCTATGGTAATAAGATTACTAAAGGTTGGATTAAAGTATCGAATCTCAATTAATTAAAAATACTGGTGTATTCCTGCAACTATTCCACCTTTAGAGAAGTTCTTAACGTCCATACCATAATCACACCTTAATACTACTCCGTGAATTTGTTCCAAATAAGCCCGTAAGCCTCCACCAATAAAATTATGTCCAAATGTATAATCATTAAACAATACCGCTTGAAGAATTCCTTGTTTATGGCGATAGATAATTTGGCGGGTTTCAATATTAATTACAAACTCATTGTCTATTCGAAATCTTTTAAATCCGATACCTCGAATATTTGTATTGTCGTCTAATACATATTGGTCGAAGAGGGCAGACTTACCGATACCAGCACGAATACGTATAGCTAAATTGGTAAACTCATTTAGGTTGGTATAATACCTTAAATCAGCTAATAATTTTTTTGAGCTACCAAATAGAATGTTTTTTCTTGCATCAGATTGAATGGCATTATAGCTAATATCAATACTGTATCCATTTTGATTTATTCTATTCAGATTAATTTTAGTGTACTTGTAATTTGCTCTAAACATCCAACGTTTTGCGCTTGCTTTAAATGGGTATTCATTCGAAAGCTGAGTATATACATGCGGACGAAAAGTTTCGTATTGATAACCAAATCCAATCTTTGTAAATGCATGTAAATTGAAATCATATCGATGCAAAAAAAGTAAAGTATATAAGTCGTAACTATATTCATTCTTAAAGCCTTGAAAATATATAGGCTCGTATGTACCTACTTTATTGATATCAGCAGATAAACCATGTTTTCCTTTGAATAGATAAGGATAATCGCCATTAAATAGGTAAGTCATTCTTCCTTGCCTACGAACATATATACTTGTATTGCCCGATCGCCCGAAGCTATTAAAATCTACAGCTCCAGCTTGTATTTTGAAAAAGTCTTTAGTAAGTCCAATGTCTAGCACTGGAAACATGGAAAAAGTTTCAAGTACAACATATCGAATTTCTACAAAATTTGTATCTGCAGTTCTAAGAACTATAAAATCTACTGAAGAAAAATGTCTAAGGTTATAAATTTCTTGTACATCTTTTTTAAGTTGTACAGAGTCTAATTTATCGCCAATTTTAGTTTTAATAATATGGTCGCGTAAGTACGAGTATTTAGTACGCGTTAATCCAATAAACCGAATATCTGTAATCGTTTGCGACATAGCATATTCAGAATATGCTATACTAATTAGAACCGATAAAATGCTAAATATTTTCGAGTAAGATAGCTTCATTCAGTAGTTCGTTTTTATCGATAGGTACAACACCCACTTTTTCACATACTAAACCACCTGCTAAATTCGCTAGTTCCGAAAATTCAATTGGAGACATTCCTGCAGCTAAACCTAATGCGGCAACGCTTATAACAGTATCTCCAGCACCAGATACATCGGAAATGCTTCTAATGTGAGCTGGGCTAATTTTCGCATCATCATCATTGACTAAAAGTATCCCTTGTTCTGATAGAGTAATCATAACCATATCAGCATTTAGCGTAGATTTTAGTTTTTGGGCTGCATCTATTAAACTAGAATGGTTATAATGATCAAATTCAATTTTCAATCCTTCCTTTAGCTCTTTTATGTTTGGTTTAAAAAGTTGTACATTTTTATAACCTAAAAAATTACGTTTTTTAGGATCAACTACTACGGGGATTTTATTTGTATTTGCTATTGAAACTACTGTATCTATTAAGTCTTGCTTAATTACACCTTTATCATAATCTTCAAAAATGATAACTGCTATTTTTTGAGATGAAATAAGATCTTTAATTTTTGAAAGTAAAGCCGAGCTTAAATTATCACTAATAGGAGAGTCGTCTTCATCGTCAATTCTAAATAAATGTTGATGATGACCAATAAGGCGAGTTTTTACACTAGTAATTCTTTCCTCAGAAGCAATAATCCCGATGTCAGTTAATTGTGATTCTTTTAAAAGGTCTTTAAATAATTGTTGATGTTGATCTTTTCCTATAACAGAACACAAAATAGGGTTTGCACCAAGCGACTTTACATTTAACGCAACATTTGCAGCACCACCAAGTCTACTTTCTCTTTTTTTGATATTTAGAATAGGTACAGGAGCCTCTGGCGAAATTCTGTCTACATTACCCCATAAATAAGCGTCGATCATTACATCGCCTATAATTAATACATTTTGATGATTAAATGAATCGAATTTGTTTGTTAAGTACTCCGACATTTTACTTCAATTTTGCTAAAGATTCTTTAATTCTTCTCATACCTTCTCTAAGTATATCCTCTGAGCTTGCGTAAGAAAAGCGAATATTATTTGGGCTACCAAAAGCAGCACCTGTTACTAATGAAACATGAGCATCATGCAATAAATACATGCACAAATCTTCTGCTGTTTCAATACTTCCATTTTCATGTTTTTTACCAAAGAAATAACTAATATCTGGGAAGAAATAGAAGGCACCATCAGGCAGATTTGTTTTCATTCCTGGTATTTCTTGTAATAAAGAATAGACTATATCTCTACGTTTTTTATACTCATTACGCATTTCTAATGTTGGTGCTAAACCTCCATCTAAGGCTGTTATTGCAGCTCTTTGTGAAATAGAACTAGTTGCAGAAGTAAATTGCCCTTGAATTTTATCACAAGCCTTAGCTAATGCTAATGCTGATGCCATATAACCCAATCGCCAACCTGTCATTGCAAATGCCTTAGATAAACCATTAATTATAATAGTTCGATCTTTAATATTCTCAAATTGGGCAATACTTTCGTGCTTATCTATATAATTAATGTGTTCATAAATTTCATCAGAAATAATCCAAATATTAGGGTATTTAGCCAAAACATTTGCAAATGCTTCTAATTCTGATTTAGTGTATACAGTTCCAGTAGGATTACAGGGTGAAGAGAATATTAACATCTTCGTTTTTTCTGTAATAGCAGATTCTAGTTGTTCTGGTGTGATTTTGAAATGAGAATCGACGCTAGCTGGTATAAAAACAGGTACACCTTCCGCAAGTTTTATCATTTCAGAGTATGATACCCAATATGGTGTAGGAACTAATACTTCATCGCCTGCATCTATTGTAGATAGAATTGCGTTAGCAATACTTTGTTTTGCTCCAGTAGAAACTACAATTTGTTCTGGGGTATATTCTAAATTATTTTCACGCTTAAGTTTTCTACAAACAGCTTCGCGTAAATCTAAATATCCAACAACAGGAGTGTAGTATGAAAAATTTTGATCGATTGCTGCTTTTGCAGCCTCTTTTATATGATCTGGTGTGTGAAAATCGGGCTCACCAAGGGTTAAATTGATGATGTCTACACCTTGACTTTTTAATTCTCTACTCAGTTTCGCCATCATAAGCGTCTGAGATTCAGTAAATAACTTTAATCGATGGGATAAAATTGCCATTCAATGTGAGTGTTTGTAAGCGACTAAAATACTAAATTTTACTAAAGAGAGTATCTAATACTGAAGCTTGTTACTAAATTAAAATACCTTTCTATAGTTGCATTTATATCAAATATCGATTGACTAACTCTTGCGTTTACACTTAAATGCTCGAATAATTGATAATTTAATCCTCCAATTAGGCCATGATCTGTGCTTCTAATAATACTAGTTCTATCGAATGAATTTACAAAATCACCATAAGTTGCTTTTGTACGTATGCTGTTATAAATTCCTAGCTCTAGATTTAGTTTAGGATAAATGTTGTGTGTATACACGATTGGAATATCTATGTAATTAAATTGAAAAATGGTATCGGGTACCGGATTTTGAGTGGTTACTACA
>JACCDN010723220.1_pt1 | contig 17039 bp, 14 predicted proteins | sample 7441691 | NCBI WGS metagenome assembly JACCDN01 (sample SAMN15323439, study PRJNA562643) | freshwater metagenome | isolation source: river surface water | place: USA:Blue River Watershed | collected 2017-08-16
AAGATGGAAAGCCATCTGGAAGCCCGCCTGTGGAACGATATCTTCGTGATGGCCCAGAACGAAATCGGTCTGCCACAAGGCACGATCAAGGCTACCGTGCTGGTGGAAACCATTCTTGCCACCTTCGAGATGGAAGAAATCCTGTACGAGCTGCGCGAGCACTCGGCTGGCCTCAACGCCGGCCGCTGGGATTACATCTTCAGCTGCATCAAGAAGTTCAAGAAGAACAAGGATTTCTGTTTGGCCCAACGTGGCGCCATCACGATGGAAGTACCATTCATGCGCTCGTATGCACTGGCACTGGTCAAGGCTTGTCACAAGCGTGGCGCGCCGGCTATGGGCGGTATGTCGGCCCTGATCCCGATCAAGAACGACCCTGTCGCCAATGAAAAAGCGCTGGCCGGTATTCGTCACGACAAGACCCGCGATGCCAACGACGGCTTCGACGGTGGTTGGGTGGCTCACCCAGGTCTCGTTGCTATCGCTGCGGAAGAATTCCAGAAGGTGCTGGGCGACCGTCCGAACCAGTGGGAAAAGCAGCGCACCGAAGAATTCGGCGCCAAGGATTGGCTGAATTTCCAACCGGAACAGCCGATCACCGAAGCCGGCCTGCGCAACAACATCAACGTCGGCATCCACTACCTGGGTAGCTGGCTGGCTGGTAACGGTTGCGTGCCGATTCACAACCTGATGGAAGACGCGGCAACGGCCGAGATCTCGCGTTCGCAGGTGTGGCAGTGGGTGGTTTCGCCGAAGGGCATTCTAGACGACGGCCGCAAGGTCACGGTCGAGATGGTGCGCGGCATGATCGGTGAAGAACTGGCCAAGGTCAAAGCCACGGTCAGCGCCCAGGGCGAAGACACCGCGACGTATGACCAAGCCGCTGTGATCTTCGACAAGATGTCGCTGACCCCGGAATATCCGGAGTTCCTGACACTGCCGCTGTACGAAGCCATGGCCTAAACCGGCATCGCTTCAAACCAAGACGGCACCTGCGGGTGCCGTTTTTTCTGGAACGACATGATGATCAATGCACTCACCTGGCTACTACTCTATCAACTCACCGGCGAAATTCTGGCACACGTGCTCGATCTACCGATTCCCGGCCCGGTGATCGGAATGGCCTTGCTCCTGCTCACGCTAATAATCCGTGGTGAGGGTGCTCGCCCCTTATCGGCCTCTTTGCAACACACTGCCAGTACCCTCCTGCAGCATCTATCACTACTCTTTGTGCCTGCTGGCACGGGCGTGATGCTCTATCTCGACCTGATTGCCGACGAATGGTTACCCATTAGTGTTGCATTGATCGTGAGCACGCTGTCTGCGATGGCGGTCACAGCGCTCGCGTTACAGGCATTGCTGCGCTCAAACCCAGGCACGGGTGCTGACCATGCCTGAACGCATTTCTCAAACTTGGGTCTACCTGTCGGCCACACCGCTCTTCTGGCTGACCATGACACTGATGGCCTACCAAACTGCACACTGGCTCTATCGACGCTGTGGCGCACACCCACTCGCCAATCCGGTGATGATCTCGGTGGTGTTACTCGTGGCACTACTCCAGCTCACAGGCACACCCTATGACACCTATTTCAGCGGCGCCCAATTTGTTCACTTTCTGCTGGGTCCGGCAACCGTTGCACTGGCTCTGCCTCTCTATGGTCAGATACAACGGCTGAAACGCATGGCTGGCCCACTGCTGATTGCACTGACGGCGGGCTCTCTGACGGCCATGTTGAGCGCTGTATTTATCGGCCACTGGCTGGGAGGAAGTCTGCCAACACTGTTATCACTGGCTCCCAAGTCCGTGACCACCCCGATTGCCATGGGGATTGCCGAACAGCTCGGGGGACACCCTTCTCTGGCCGCGGTGATGGTCATTGCCACAGGAATTCTCGGTGCGATCACCGCACAAAGCGTCATGCGCTGGTTACGTATTACCGACCCCGCCATCGGTGGTTTTGCGCTCGGCGTTGCCGCTCATGGCATCGGTACCGCACGCGCCTTCCAGATCAGCGAAACGATGGGCGCTTTCGCTGCCCTGGGCATGGGGTTAAACGGTTTGCTCACAGCCACCGCGCTCCCAAGCCTGATGGCCTGGTTAAAACCCATGCTCGCGTTTTAAGACTTAAGCCAACACACGCTCACACGGCACCTCGTGCCCTAACGCAACCGCCTGCCAGCGTTGTGCCCAGGCACTCGGCCCCATCAAACGCAGCAGCGAAGGATGGTGCTCGACCAACAGCTGTTGAGCAATGGCATCATCCGCATAGACCACATTAAACAAACCATCCGGCAAACCGCACTGACTGCAGAGCTCTGCCATTGCCAGTGCACAGGATGGCGCATCCGTGTGCGGCACAAGTGTCACGGCACCCCCATGGATCACGACTGGCAAAACCAGCGCCAGCGCCGCTGTCACCGGCATACCAGCACCGGCAAAGGCCAGGGCAACCGTGTGCGCTTGCTGGTCTGACACTAGCGATTCGACAGCAAATGCTCGAATATAGTCGATGGCATTCGTCACATCGGCTTTACCAGCATCCAGATGCGTATGGCTCTCCACCGCACTTAACCCTGAAAAATGGTCGGTCAGCTCTACCAAAGCATTTTCCAACTCAAACAGAAATGCCGGTACGCTTTGTACGCGGAAAGGGGCGGCCTGTCTGGCCGCTGTTAATGCCGAAGCCGCTAGATCGATGTCTACCAGTGGCACACGACGGATCAGACGCTGCGAGGCTGATTCACGAATCTCATGAAAAGCCAACGGCATCGTCAAAACAGGGCGACCATTAATCCAGAGCGGAATAGCGGGCGCCTCGCGCGGCGGGATGGAGCAACAACCGGTCATCATGATCTTCCAACGGATATTTCAACGGGTTTTCAACATGGGCCTGTGTTCCACATAGTAAAATACGCGGGACAAGGCTGCCTGATTCAGGCACCTATTCTACCGTTCCTCTCGCTGATTCATGACCTGTTAAGTCCTTAAGCCCTTAAGCTCTTATGCCTGCTGCCAACCAAGCCACACGATCTACCACCGCCAATTCGGGGATACAGGTCTTCGAACGGGCTAATTTGCTTTTAGGTATTCTCGCCGCACAAAGTGCGCCCGTCACACTGAAATCCCTGGCCTCACAAACAGGCCTCAACATCTCCACCGTCCATCGCATCCTGGGAGCCCTGGCCATGATCGGTCTCGTGGAGCATCAGGCGGGTGGCCTCTACCGACTAGGACTACGCTGGCTGGAATACGGCAATCTCGTCCGCGAGCGCTTGCAGATCCGGGATGTTGCCAGACCGTTTATCGAACAACTCCACGACGCCATTGGTGAGCCAGTCAATCTGGCCATACGGGACGGTGACGACATCATTTATCTGGACCGTGCCGCCGCCAACGCCGCGCGGGTGCGCGTGTTTTACCGTGTTGGCTCACGCGCCCCACTACACCTCACATCGCTGGGCAAACTCTTTCTGGCCGAAGACTCGGCAAGCGATATCGCGAGCTACGCCAAACGAACCGGCTTGCCAGGCAACACAGAATACTCGCTAACCCAAATTAACGCGCTAAACAAAGCGCTCAACGCCGTCCGCGAGGCCGGCATTGCTTTCGACAACGAAGAAGCAGAACTCGGCCTACGTTGTGTTGCCGCGCCCGTGCGCGATGATCGCGGCATCCTGGTCGGCGCGATTTCAGTCTCATCACCAACGGAACGATTCACGGAGCACGAGGCCACCTGGGTGCCGGCACTTAAAACGTGTGCGGACGATGTATCACGTGCCCTGGGTGCACGCCTCTAGATCGCTACAGGGAGCGCAGCGATCAACCGTGCTGGGCTTCTGCCCACCTTTTCAGGCGATTGGCATCACCGACACGGGTCATCGAGCCTTCTGAATCCAGCAGCACAAATACCATTGGACGGTTATTGACCTTGGCCTGCATCACCAGGCACTTACCGGCTTCACGGATGAATCCGGTTTTGGTCACACCGATATCCCAGCTGTCTGAACGCACCAATGGGTTCGTGTTGCGGTACTCCTGCATGCGGCCACGGACGTCAAACTTCGCCTCGGAGGTGGTTGAGGCTTCACGAATCGCCTGGTATTTGTAGGCTGCTGTCACCATTTTCGCCAGATCACGAGCCGTCGACACATTGCCGGAATTCAACCCTGTGGGATCAAGAAAGCGGGAGTTCGACATCCCCAGCTCTTGGGCCTTGCGATTCATCGCCGCCACAAAGGCAGGAATACCACCCGGATAGTTCCGACCCAGCGCATGAGCCGCGCGGTTTTCGGATGACATCAAGGCAAGGAGCAGGGCCTCTTGGCGCGTCAGTTGCGTCCCTACCGCCAGACGCGAACGACTGCCCTTCAGCGTATCAACATCGTCGTCCGTAATGTAAAACTCTTCACCCATGGGCAGGTGCGCATCCAGCATCACCATCGCCGTCATCAGCTTCGTAATCGACGCGATCGGCACAATCTGGGTGGCATTCTTCTGATATAGGGCCTCGCCATTCTGCATATCGAGCAACAAGGCTGCATGGGAATGTAGCCCCGGATTCGTACCTACCGGGCCATTCCATTCACCCCAGTGATCCGGTGCCGTGTCCCGACGCTTCTTGCTGGCTAACAAACGACTGGGTTTTTTCGACGTTGCCGAAACCACTTTATCTTTAGCGGCGTTTTGAGCCGCCACAGTTTTGGCGGTTTCCTTGGTCGCCTGCGACTTCACCGGCTTGGCCGTTTTTTTCGTCTTGGCAGCCGCCGTCGATTTGGTTTTGCTACTCGGCTTGTTGCTATTGGCGGTGCTACTGCTTTGTGTCGCTGTAGCCGCCTGAACTGACGCAGCGCTGAAAACACCGCTCAACAATATGGCGGCCAGGAATTTAGTAGACAGAGAACGCTTGATCAGAGCCATAACACGCACCACCGGAGCAAAGCGTTTTATCGGGCACAGACCCGATAAAACTTGATTCAGATTAATTGCCCGTATTCTAGCGCAGCCGCCCGTATTTTCAACGAAAACACGGGCGCAAATCGAATAAAAATAACAGGATAGCGCAGATCCTTAAGCCAGCCTTCAGCTTTGACGCTGCTCATCCATCAGTGCGTCCACCACCGCCAAGGCGGTCACGTTGACAATACGACGCACAGTCGCCGTTGGTGTCAGGATGTGCGCGGGCTTGCGAGAGCCAAGCAGAATCGGGCCTACCGTGAGGTTATCGCCTGCGGCAACCTTCAACAGGTTGAACGCGATATTGGCCGCATCCAGATTCGGCATGATGAGCAGGTTGGCCTGGCCCTTCAAACGGCTGTTCGGAAATACCTGGGCACGAATCTGCTCATCCAGTGCCGCATCACCGTGCATTTCGCCTTCGACTTCCAGATCAGGCGCGGCTTCACGTAGGCGCGCCAGCAACGCGCGCATCTTCTCGGCCGTAGGCGTATCGTGCCCACCGAACGAGGAGTGCGATAACAGCGCTACTTTTGGTGCGATACCGAAGCGACGCACCTCCTCGGCCGCCAGCAAGGTTGTTTGTACCAGCTCGTCAACGGTCGGGTTGTAATTCACATACGTATCCGCCACAAAGACCGTGCGACCCGGCAACATCAGCAGATTCATCGCAGCTAGACGCGTCACACCCGGCGCGTTGCCAATGATGTTTTCCACGTGGGTGAGATGCAACTCATAACGACCGAAAGTACCGCACACCATGCCATCGGCGTAACCCAATCGCACCATCAGCGCCGCATACAACGTGGCACGACGGCGGATCTCGCGCTTGGCGTAATCAGGCGCCACGCCCTTGCGCTCGGTCAGGCGGTGATACTCCTGCCAGAACTCATCGTAGTGCGCTTCAAAGAAATCGCCATCGTTGTAGATCACTTCAAAGTCGACATCCGGACGAATACGCAGCCCCGCCGTTTCGATCTTTCGTTCAATTTCGGCTGGGCGGCCAATCAGGATCGGCTTGGCGATGCCCTCGTCACAGATCACCTGCACGGCACGCAATACACGTTCATCTTCACCTTCGGCAAACACGATCTTTTTCGGTGCAAGTTTTGCCTGGGCAAACACCGGTTTCATGATCATGCCCGAGTGGTACACAAATTCGTTCAGGCTCTGCAGATAGCTATCCCAATCGCGAATCGGGCGCGTCGCCACACCGGAATCCATCGCGGCCTGGGCCACGGCCGGCGCAATCTTCACGATCAGACGCGGGTCAAAGGGTTTCGGGATCAGATACTCACGACCGAAACCGCTCACCTTTTCACCGTACGCCGAAGCCACCACATCCGATTGCTCCGCCTGCGCCAGATCGGCAATCGCTTTCACGGCGGCCAGCTTCATTTCTTCCGTAATCGTTGAAGCACCGACATCCAGCGCGCCACGGAAGATGAACGGGAAGCACAGCACGTTATTAACCTGGTTCGGGAAATCCGAACGACCCGTCGCCACGATAGCGTCATCGCGCACCGCGCGCACTTCATGCGGCAGAATTTCCGGCGTGGGGTTGGCCAGCGCCAGAACCAACGGATTCTTGGCCATCTTGGCCACCATCTCCGGCTTCAGCACGCCACCAGCCGACAGGCCGAGGAACACATCGGCACCTTCGATCACTTCGGCCAACTTACGGGCATCGGTTTTCTTGGCGTAACGGGCCTTGATCGGATCCATATCTTCCGGACGACCTTCATACACCACGCCGTGAATATCGGTGACCCAGATGTTCTCAACGGGGATGCCGAGCTGCACGAGCAACCCCAGGCAGGCCAGCGCCGCAGCACCGGCACCGGAGGTAACGAGTTTGACTGTCTTCAGATCCTTGCCGAGCAGGTGCAAGCCATTGAGCAATGCGGCACCCACGACGATGGCTGTGCCATGCTGATCATCGTGGAACACCGGAATCTTCATGCGCTCGCGCAGTTTCTTCTCGATGTAGAAACACTCGGGCGCCTTAATGTCTTCCAGATTGATACCGCCAAAGGTCGGTTCTAGGCTGGCGATGATTTCGACCAGACGATCCGGATCGTTTTCGCTGACCTCGAGGTCAAACACGTCAATGTTGGCGAACTTCTTGAACAGCACGCCCTTACCTTCCATCACGGGCTTGGCAGCCAGAGGGCCGATATTGCCAAGGCCAAGCACCGCCGTACCATTGGTGATCACCCCCACCAGGTTCGCCCGCGAGGTCAGCGTCGCAACCTCTTCCGGTTTGGCAACGATCTCTTCGCAGGCCGCCGCCACACCCGGCGAATACGCCATCGACAAGTCATACTGGTTCGTCAACTGTTTCGTGGGTGTCACCGCGATCTTTCCCGGCTTGGGAAAGCGGTGATAGTACAAGGCCGACTCTCGCAGCCGTTGAGTGTTGTTTTTTGCCGAATCGGCGCTAACTGACTGTATTTTTTCGGTTTTGTCTGTCACAACCCTGTCTCCACGGGAATTCTTATTTAACGAAAGCATACGCCGACTTTCTTACGCGTGCATGAAGTGCGATAATTGTCAGTTATAGCGATGCATTGGCCCCGTCGATGTATCGAAACCGAATTACCCGAAAAAGACTGGTCCGAACACCTAAGCCAGCGCAATCCACCGGAATGCACAGGACATACAGGAGAAACCATGGTCGCCATCAACGCCCCGGAATACGTTAAGAACACTCGCCTCAAAGCCTGGGTCGAGCAAATTGCTCAACTCACCGAACCTGAACAGGTCGTCTGGTGCGACGGCTCGCAGGAAGAATATGACCGCCTCTGCGCACAGATGGTGGAAGCAGGCACCCTGATCAAGCTCAACGAAGCCAAGCGTCCGAACTCCTACCTGGCCTTCTCCGATCCGTCGGATGTGGCGCGTGTTGAAGACCGCACATTCATCTGCTCGGAAAAGCAGATTGATGCTGGCCCGACCAATAACTGGGAAGAACCGGCCAAGATGCGCCAGACGCTGAATGGCCTGTTCAAAGGCTGCATGAAGGGTCGCACGATGTACGTGATCCCTTTCTCGATGGGCCCGCTGGGTTCGCCAATCGCGCACATCGGCATCGAGATTTCGGATTCGCCCTACGTCGTGACCAACATGCGCACTATGACCCGTATGGGCAAAGCCGTCGCCGAACTGCTCGGCACCGATGGCGCGTTCGTGCCGTGCGTGCACACGGTGGGCGCCCCGCTGGGTCACGGTGAAAAAGATGTGGCCTGGCCGTGCAACCCGGACACCAAGTACATCGTTCACTTCCCGGAAACCCGTGAAATCTGGTCGTACGGTTCGGGCTACGGCGGTAACGCGCTGCTCGGCAAAAAGTGCTTCGCGCTGCGCATCGCTTCGAACATGGCCCGAGACGAAGGCTGGCTGGCCGAACACATGCTCATCCTCGGTGTTGAATCGCCAGAAGGTGAAAAGTCCTACGTCGCGGCCGCCTTCCCGTCAGCCTGCGGCAAAACCAACTTCGCCATGCTGATTCCGCCGAAGAGCTTCAACGGCTGGAAGATCACCACCATCGGTGACGACATCGCCTGGATCAAGCCGCGTACTGATAAGGATGGCGTCACCCGTTTCTACGCCATCAACCCGGAAGCCGGTTTCTTCGGCGTTGCCCCGGGCACCAGCGAGAAGACGAACTTCAATGCCCTGGCCACCCTCAAGGAAAACATCATCTTCACCAACGTCGCTCTGACCGACGATGGCGACGTGTGGTGGGAAGGCCTGACCAAGGAAGCCCCGTCGCACCTGATCGACTGGCAAGGCAAAGACTGGACACCGGAAATCGGTAAGGAAACCGGTCGCAAGGCTGCCCACCCGAACTCACGCTTCACCGCCCCGGCTGCGCAGTGCCCGTCGGTCGATGCCGCTTGGGAAGACCCCGCTGGTGTGCCGATCTCGGCATTCATCTTCGGCGGCCGTCGTGCCACCACCGTGCCACTGGTCTATGAAGCCTTCAACTGGAACTACGGCGTCTACCTGGCCTCGACGCTGGGTTCGGAAACCACCGCTGCCGCCTTCGGTGCGCAGGGCGTGGTTCGCCGTGACCCGTTCGCCATGCTGCCATTCTGCGGTTACAACATGGGCGACTACTTCGGTCACTGGCTGAAGATGGGCAAGACCGTCGACAACCCGCCGGGCATTTTCTGCGTTAACTGGTTCCGTCTGGACGAAGATGGCAAGTTCATGTGGCCGGGCTTCGGTGACAACATGCGCGTCCTCAAGTGGATCATCGACCGCGTCAAGGGTCGTGTTGCCGCCAAGGAAACCGCACTGGGCTGGACGCCGAACTTCGAAGATATCGACTGGACCGGCCTGGACATGACCCGTGAGGAATTCCAGCGTCTGACGCAGCTCGATACGGCCGGCTGGCAGACTGAGCTGGCCTCGCACAAAGAGTGGTTCGACAAGCTGGCTGAACGTCTGCCACAAGAGCTGGAGCTGATCCGTCAGTTGAGCACCTTGAGCATGGCCGAAGCCAACAAGCAGGTCGCTTAACGCGCTGTCATGGCTCAAGACAAAGGCCACCTTCGGGTGGCCTTTGTTTTACCGACACGCTCGCTGTCATGGCACACAAACGTCTGATCCGATCGTCTCTATTATCAGCAGGCATCCTGGCCCTGGCCATCAGCGCACCGCTGACATGGGGTCAAGCCAATGTGTCACTACCTCGTCTTACGCCCGAGGAGCCCTTGCCCACCAAATCCGATGTGACAACATCGACAACCCTGTTGGGCGACTGGGAGGGGCTGCGCCCATTACTGGATAACTATGGCATCAGCTTTACGCTGAACCAGACGAGCGACTATCTGGGTAACACCCAGGGTGGTATCAAGCAAGGATTCGTTTACGATGGTCTGCTGGATCTTGAGCTGGATATCGACCTCAACAAGTCCATGGGCTGGCAAGGCGGAAAAATCCACCTCACCGGTTACGGCATTCAGGGGCGAGATCTCTCCACCCAGAATATCGGTAACCTGATGACCGCCAGCAATGTCGAATCAGAACCAGCACTGGCAAAGATTGGCGAATTCTGGCTTGAACAACGGTTGATGGATGATCGTTTCCGGTTACGCGGTGGTTTGCTGGAAGCGGATCGCTATTACATGATGAGCCCCACGGCGAACGTGTTCGTGAACTCCACATTCGGCTTTCCGGATAGCTGGGAGGCCAACATGCCCGGTAGCGGGCCCGGTTATCCGAACGCGGCACCGGGCGCTCTAGCAAGCTTTGATTTTAATGACGATTGGAAGCTGACTGCGTCCATCATGAATGGCTCCCCCGTCGGCCCATCAACATCCTCCACTTCCTATGGCACGGATTTCCCAGTAGGCGACGGCGTGCTTTCCTGGATGGAAGCGGCCTATACGCCGGCATTCAAACTCGGCGACAACGCATTACCGGGCAACTACAAGCTGGGCGGCTGGTACAACTCTGCAAGCGTGAACAACGTCACCCAGTCGAGCAGCGGCCGCACATTTAGCAACCCCGTCAACACCACCTACCGCGGACAATACGCCATCTACGGCCTGATTGATCAAGCACTATGGCGCGAGGCTGGATCTGAAACCCAGGGACTGAACGTCTTTACGCGCCTCACCTACAATCCGCAAACAGAACGCAACCTCGTGACTTGGTATTTCGACACGGGCTTGGCCTACGTAGGACTTTTTGACGGACGCCCGGCGGATGTGCTCGGTCTGGGCTTCGGCTGGGCCAAATTCACGCCCTGTCTGAACGGACCGATTGCGGCGCAAAACAGCGCGAGCGGAACACAAACACCCCTCGTCAAACCGGAAAGCCTGATTGAATTAACCTACCAGGCACCCATCAACCCCTGGCTGACTTTGCAGCCCTTTCTACAATATTCGATCAATCCGGGTGGTCGGGCGCCCATGCCGAACAACCCCAACCAGGCGATTCCCAACGCAACCGTTGTTGGCTTACGCGCCAACGTGGCCTTTTAGTCACGAGGTCCGAGCACTCAAGGCACCACGGCAATATCAGCGCACACGGTATCTACCGGTGCCCAGTCAAAGCAAGGACCAGGATCTGTTTTTCGGCCCGGGGCAATATGCGAATGACTCGTCACCGCTCTAATCGGCAACACGGTTTGCAACGACTGCAACAGGCGCTGCAAGGTCTGGTACTGAACAGATTCGAACGGCGTTTCATCATCGCCCTCCAATTCGATACCGACTGAAAAATCATTACAACGTTCCCGACCTTGCCAGTTCGAAAGACCCGCGTGCCAAGCCCTGGCGGTAATTGGCACAAATTGGATGAGCAGGCCATCCCGGCGGATAAAGAAGTGCGCCGAGACCCGCACACCGGCAATACCCGCATAGTAGGGATGCGCGTGCGGATCCAGCGTATTGGTAAACAACTGCGCTACACCATCACCACCAAACTGCCCGGGTGGCAAACTAATTGCATGAATGACCACGAGGTCAACCGGCGTCGCATCGGGTCGCACGTCATAATTGGGCGACGCAATCTGATGCGCCGACGACAGCCAGCCATCAACCCAGGGATTATCGCCGGAGAAGGCAACAGTCGGTTTCTCTGCACGGTTCATGGTGCAATGATAACCAAGAGTTCACCGCTTGGCTGCCTGCGTTTCGATCGGAGTATTCAATCAGATGACAAGCAACGGCTTTTTGTGTAACTTGCGCAGCATCCTTAACGATTCCGATTGTTCCGCCATGCAAGCATCCCGTCTTATCTCGACCGCCCTCTGTGCCGCTCTCCTTTCTCTGACGGCCTGTCAAACGACACAGAGCAACGGTGCGCCATTAACGGATGCGCAAGTGGTTAGCAAACGCGCAGCCATTCTCAAAATGGCCCGCACCGGTGTCGACGAACTGCTCCGCCAGAACCCGAAAGCTGCAGAAGAAATTCGCACAAGCGCCGGCTATGCCGTGTTCAACGCCACCAACGTGAACATTATTCTGGTCGTGCTTTCTAATGGTGATGGTGCGCTGTTTCGCGCCGGTCAGAAGCCAGTTTTCATGATGGAACGTAAAGCTGGCGAAGGTGCCGGTGCTGGCTACCAGAAACAGTATCAGGTCATCATCTTCAAAAACGAGGATGCCATCAAGCAATTTACCGCTGCCAAAGGCGTGGGCGGTGACGTGAACGCTAACATTTCTGCGGGTTCGGGCGGCATGCAGAAATCCATCAATCCAAACGTTGTTACCTATCTCGTCGGTGAGTCAGGCTACGACCTTCAAGCCAATTGGGGTGGCTCGGTCTACACACCGAATGACACGCTCAACAATCCGGATATCCGCGGCGGCTATTAATTCGATGGGTAGGCGTCCTTAAACATCGTCCCCGTCCCCATCATCAGCGGCATCAATCGTCGCTGATGGCTGCAGAGGGGCCGCATGAGCGTTGTAGCTATCGCGCAACACGCAATTGCGTACAAAGTCGATTGAACTGCGCAGAGTGTAATAATCACTGGCTACGGACTTAGGGACTTTCATGCCCAAAGCGTCTCGCTCCATGGCATCTAGCTGTGCTAGATAGGCCACCTTCTGCCCCGGGTCATAGGCCGTCACCAGCGACTGCTCGAAGAACTTCAGCGCCCCATACATCCGGTTGATCCGGCCCCTTACTCGGTTCTTGTGATAGTTGGGCATAGATCGAATCACCGGGTAGGCCACGGCCACAAAAGGCAACAGCGTGATGACCAGTCGCCGGATAAACTCGGCCAGCCAGAACGGCAACACCTCCATCAGCAGCGGCGTCCCCTTCTCATAGAAGATCTCAGCCTCTTTGCTACGGAATTGCGTACTGTCAACGAACGCCGGGAACTGGCCTTCCTTCGAGAAAAAGCTTTCTCTACCATTCACGTGCCGCGCCGCCATCAGAAACAGCGTCTGGATCGCTGGATGCAGCCGCTGATCGATCAAGATTTCCAGCGTGCTTGAAATCAGGGTGTACTCCTGTTCCGGAAAATTCGCTTTCAGATTCAACCCTCCTTCCGGCACCCTAACGACTTCAATGGCAGGCACGATGCGTGCATATGCCTCGGCACGGCCAAAATTGGCCAACTGCAAACCGGGAATCTCGATAATTTTCTGGAGGTTCGGTGAGTCATACGTGTCCACTAAACACATCGCATCGATCTCTTGCCGCTTCAGGGCTTCGATGGCTTTGTCGTCAGCCAAGTGACCGACGTTCGGTTGATCCACATCAAATCCACTTAAACTGGCCACCTCTTTGCCCAGCAGGTAGGTCGCACTGCCGGGCAATCCGATATTGACCCGCCCGTTTAGAATGGCTTGCTCCCGGCCATGGATCGACAATGGCTGCGCACTGCGATAGAAACACCAGAGCGGCTGAAAATTGACACTGCCGAGTGTCTGGATACCCGACGCATGAGGTCCAGCAGCACCGGCCATGACAAAAGCGGCCATCACCTCATCGTCAGGATCTTGCAGGTGCCTGACGTTCTCTACCGACCCCGCCGTGGGTACCAGCTTCAACTGGATACCATGCGACTCGAAATACTGCTGATACGCTTTGCCGAGCATCTGATTGGCACTGCCTTCCGGGCCTGTCGCCATCACCACATGACGCGGAGGGGCGGGGTCTGCAAACCAGAGCGCGACGACCAGCATCACCGCCAATACGGTAAGCGCCGGCCAGGTTTCTTGCATGAAGGATTTGAAATCCTTCCAACCGTCCGTCACGGTCTCCCGGATTGCCACAATCTGATCCTGCAGGTCCTCACGAACGGTTGCCATACACTCCCCGATTCAGCTCACTTCATGCGTAAAAGCGAAGACTAACGGATAATCGGTTTTTTTGCTTCAGATAACGTTGCCATGTCTGTGCTATTTCCCTGGCTCCCGCCGTCACTGCAGTTTGTCGGGTTGCTTGTCCTCTCTAATATCTTCATGACCTTCGCCTGGTACGCCCACCTGCGCAACCTGGCAGATAAGCCCTGGTGGATTGCCGCCTTGTTAAGCTGGGGTATCGCGTTGGCTGAATACCTTTTTCAGGTGCCGGCCAATCGCATTGGCCACACCGAACTTTCTCTTCCACAACTCAAAATTACCCAGGAAGTGATTACCCTGTTGGTCTTTGTACCCTTTTCCGTCTTCTACATGGGAGAGGAAGTCAAACTGGATTACCTGTGGGCCGGCTTATGCTTGATGGGCGCTGTCTATTTCATTTTCCGCAGTTAACGATGCCATGACCGAACAGCACGTGCTCATCAAAAACTCCCAGACCCGCGTTGCCGCAGCCGCCTGCTTCGGCACCTTTCTAGAGTGGTATGACTTCCTGACCTTCGCCGCGTTAGCGGTCTGGTTCGGCCCTCTGTTTTTTCCACCAGAAAACCCAACAACGGCGCTACTTGCCAGCCTGGCCACCTTTGGTGCCGGCATGATCGTTCGGCCACTGGGGGCCGCCCTCTTCGGCTCACTCGGAGACCGGATTGGGCGCCGCAAAGTCTTCATGATCACCATCCTGCTCATGGGCGGTGCCACGCTGGCCGTTGGCCTCTTACCCACATACGCCCAAGTCGGACTCTGGGCACCCGCGATGCTCGTCACTCTGCGTTTATTACAAGGCCTGTCTGCTGGCGGAGAAATCGGTGGCAGTGCGGTTTACCTCACAGAGCATGCGCCGGTTAAAAACCGAGGCCTCTACACGAGCGTGCTACAACTCATGGGCCCCTTGGGCATTCTTGCTTCGACGCTGCAAATCGCATTACTACAGCAACTATTAAGCCCAGACGACTTTTTGAGCTGGGGCTGGCGCGTGCCATTCTGGGTCTCTCTGGTGTTGCTACTGGTGTCACTCAAGATCCGAGCCGCACTCCATGAGACGCCGATTTTTCACGCGCTCCAAGCCCGTGCCGCGCTGACGCGAACGCCGCTACGTGACTGCTTCAGCGACCGTAATACTCTGGCACGCATGGGCCTGCTATTTCTCTGTGTCTCTGCTGGCGGTGGCATTCTGTTCTTTTCAGCTCAAGTTTACAGTGGCGTTTTCCTCAAAACCATCGCCGGATTTGAGGGCGCGCAGAGCAGCCTACTGGTGGCCGTCGGTACGGCCACGCTGTTCCCGCTCACACTTTTTGCGGGCTGGCTGTCGGATCGTATTGGCCGCAAAGGCGTCGTTTTAAGCGGCTTGGCACTCGGTACCATCAGCATTTTGCCGGTTTTCAACGGTTGGCTCACCCGGGGCAGCGACCACGCCGGCACAGCCGTACTCTTGATGATCGTCATCACGCTGCCGCTAGCACTGGTCACCGGCCCACAAACTGCCCTGCTGGCAGAACTATTCCCGGCTCGTACCCGCTACAGTGCGGCAGCACTCCCGCACAACCTGGCGGCTGGGTGGGTTGGTGGTTTACTGCCTTTCATTATTACGCTGATCAATGATCAGACGGGCAACCCGCTGGCGGGTTTGTGGTATCCGACGCTATTTCTGGCCATCGCCTTTGTGGTCGGCTGGCGTTATCTTCCGGAAACCCGAGACACCGACCTCTCTCGTTAATTCGAGTGCGCATCACCCCTGGCAGCGCCTCAACCCCAACTGCGCACTCGCCCCGTATCAATATGCACAAATTGCTCCGACGGGTAGTAGCCAACGCCACCCGCGGCTAGCGAAAGCGCTGCATCACGCAGCTCGGCCAGCGGCACACCTGGCAGACGCACATCAATGGCTTTCCCTTCCATGTGCAGACTGCGTTTAGCGACACCACCGCCCCGCGAATTTCTCAAGTGGCTGTTCGTTTCCGGGCAACGGTAACCGGAAATCACTTCAAATGGGCGCAGCGACTTACTGCCCAGTAACGCCTGCACACGATGCAGCAGGTCAAACAACTGGGGATCCATCTGCCCGACGGTGCCTGAATAATGATCCCGCAGGAAACGGTTCAAAGTTCGCATGGCATCCGGCACATACTGATCATTCACCGCATAGACCAAGTCAATACGCTCACGGGTATGGGTGTGATTAAACGCCAGAGAACGATGCGCCCCTTCCAGAAGAACGGCTGCTGCGGCTGCGCTTTGGGGCGGCACGGTATACGCTGCCCGCGCCACACCGGCTAATGGTAAGGCAACCCCACTTGCCGTTAATTTAAGGGCATGGCGGAAAAACTGCCGTCGATCGTGTTTTTGTGCTCTCATCTTTTCATTCTAGTCCAAACGAGCCACATTACCAGCTGGCTTAACCAACTGACTCCGGACAGTCTGGCTGTAGCGGTTCAAGGCCAGCTGCAGGCGTTTATCATGCCCGTAGATATCCGCGTAGAAATAGATGGCGCCACCCCGCTGTTTCACAAGTGCCGTACCGTAGGCGATCACGACCATGATCGGTGTTTTCAGACGAATCGTCTTCGACGTGCCATTTTCCATCGCATCGCGGATCTTCTCGGTAGTCCATTCCGGCTCACCTTTCAAGACAAATTCCGCCAGCGCTACAGGGGCTTCCACCCGGATGCAACCATGGCTGAAATCGCGCCGATCACGCTGGAACAACCCCACGGACGGCGTGTGGTGCATGTAAATATTGTCGTTGTTCGGAAAAATGAACTTGATGTCGCCTAGGGCGTTCTGCGCACCCGGCCGCTGCCGGATGCGTGCCTGGCCGCTTTGCAATGCCGCCAACTGGGCATCATCCAGATGCGTCACCACCTCACCGGAACGCGTCACAATCTCAAAACCCTGCCGGTCAAAGTAACCGGGATCCCGTCGCAACTTGGGCACCGTTTCTGATCGTGTAATGGAAGGGGGCACATTCCAGTAGGGGCTGAACTCGATCGCCCGCATCTGCTCATTAAACATTGGCGTCTGGGTATTGAGCGATTTACCCACGATCACATTCATCTGCAAGGGAATCTGCACCTGATCGCCATTGATTTCCAGACCACGCAACTCGAATTCCGGCAAATTCACGACAAGCATACGTTTGTCTGTCATCAGTGGCGTCCAACGCAGGCGCTCGAGTGTCAGCTCAATCTGTTCAACCCGGGCCGCCGGTTTAACATTCAATTGCTCGAAGGTCCCTTTGCCAATTACGCCGTCTG
>JACCDN010899417.1_pt1 | contig 17038 bp, 2 predicted proteins | sample 7441691 | NCBI WGS metagenome assembly JACCDN01 (sample SAMN15323439, study PRJNA562643) | freshwater metagenome | isolation source: river surface water | place: USA:Blue River Watershed | collected 2017-08-16
CGGCGGCATCACCAATAGCGGCAGTATTGTTGGTGCAGTAGGTATCAACGTTGCAAGCGGGGCGCTCGTATCTGGCGGCATTCTTAGTACCGCAGGTGGCTACATCAGTAGCATTAATAATGCCGGTAGGATTAATGGCGATAGCATTGGAATTTATGTCACTCAATCAAAACTGAGTGGCGGCATTACTAATAGCGGTAGTATTAGTGGCGGGGTCACGGGTATTGCAGCTTATAACGCGAGTATGAGCGGTGGTATTGCCAATAACGGCAGTATTGCTGGTGGCAACGATGGTATTGTTGTCTATAATTCAATGTTGAGTGGTGGCATTGCCAATAGCGGCAGCATTGTTGGCGGGTCCTACGGAATTTTGGCCATGCTCGGAACCTTGAGCGGCGGCATCGCTAACAGCGGTAGTGTTGTTGGCAGACGATTCGGTGCTATTGTCGTATCAGAGCTGACTCTGAGCGGTGGTGTTACCAACAGCGGTTTGATTCAGAGTCTGTCTAATTCTGGGTTGCTGATCAACACTGCCAAGATTAACGGTGCGTTGGACAATCTGGTTGGTACCATCACTGGCAGCGTTGCCGGTGTTTATTTGTCCTTTGCTACCTTGGGTAGCATAACTAATATCGGCCTCATCTCCGGGGGGCTGCTCTCCGGTATTTATGTCAGCAATACAACTATTGCTGGTGGCCTGAACAATGCAGTCGGAGGCCAGATTGTTGGTGGCCCTAGCGCGCTCAGATTCTATAGTGCAACGATAGGCGGTGATGTTACCAATGCTGGTTTAATCACTACAAGTGGCTCGGCCTTCTTTGACCAGACATCCCGTATTAGCGGTGGCATCAATAATCTGGGCGGCACCATTAGCGGTGGGCAGTGGGGTATGAACCTGCTGGGCACATCGGTGATTGGGGCGATTAATAATACGGGTCTGATTCAAGGTGTGAGTCTAGGCGGCCTTAATGTTGTGGCCAACGCCAATCTGCAGAATGGTTTAACCAACAGCGGTAGTATTAGTGGCCCGTTGGGTATTAGTGTTGGCGATAGCGCCACGGTACAAGGATTGCTTAACAGCGGTGTTATCAGCACTGTTAATCTCACCAGTGGTGGGCAAATTATTGGCTTAAACAATACTGGTGGCAGTATTGGCGGCATTACCAATATTGAGGGTACTCTGAGTGCTGGTTTGACCAACACCGGCACCGTATCCGGTTACCGCGCTATTTCGCTGGACAGCCATGCGCTTCTTAGCGATGGTATTAATAACACGGGTCGATTGCAGGGCGATTCAGCCGCCATTATGTTGGGCGCCGGCTCGTCAATCACCGGTGGTATTACCAACAGCGGCCAGATCGTTGGTAATACTTATCACGGTATTGCTATTTATGGCGTTGTCACTGGTGGTGTACAGAATACGGGTTCTATTGTCGGTACCATCGGAACCGGGGTGCTTCTCGGTAATGGTGCCACGCTTGTTGGTAACATCAACAACGCCGGACTTATTGGCAGTAGCTCAACCAGCGTTGGGGCAATCTCACTGAGCAATGGCCTTATCCAGGGCGGGATCAACAACACTACCGCAGGCACCATCAACGGCATTGTCTCCGCAGTCAGTCTCTGGGCCACTCAAATCAGTAATGGCATTACCAATAGCGGTCTAATCACAGCCACCGGATCGGCCTTCTTTGACCAGAATGCCTCAAGCATTGGTGGCAACTTGAGTAACCTCGGTGGCACCATCAGCGGCGGGCAGTGGGGTATAGACCTCTTGGGCACCAGCATCGTCGGTGCATTGAGTAACACGGGCTTGATTCAGGGAACCAGTATTGGCGGTGTCAACATCGTTGCCGGGGCGAATGTTCAGTATGGTTTAACCAATAGCGGCACCATCAGTGGGCCGGTCGGCATTAATGTCGGTGTAGGTACAACGTTGAGTGGTGTTGTAAACACGGGTTCGATCAGCAGTATTGTTAACGTAGGCGGTTTGATTGGCGGTGGTGCTACTGCAATCACTGCATCCGGGTCGATGCTGACGGTGATTAACACCAGCACGGGTACGGTGTTAGGCATTATCTACGGTGGTATCAATGGTGCGTTAAATATTTCTAATAGCGGTCTAATTGCACTGCAGTCTGCCTACAACGGAAGCACCTATGCGGGTAGTCCGGTTTTAAGCAGTATTAGTGGTAGCTATGTACAGACCGCTGAAGGCATCCTACAGATCGGGGTGAACGGTGCCACTGGTAGTGGCACTTTAGCTGGCAACTACAGCACCCTCAATGTGGGTGGTAGTGCCAGCTTTGCTGCCAATAGCAATATAAATGTGATCATGAGTGCTGCCAGTGCTATCCAGATTGGCCAATCGCTCAATGATGTGGTTGTTGCTGCGAATGGTTTAACCAGTAGTGGTTTGACGATTACAGACAACAGTGCATTGCTCAAGTTTTATGCCAGTTCGGTTGCCGGGTCGCTGAGTCTGATGGCAATGCGCAACAGCGCCTGTGACGCCATCGTTAGCGGTACTTCCGGCCCGTGTGAAGTGGCTTTTGATGCGCCAACGCTAACGGTGACTAGTTTAGGTTCAATCTCTGGTGGTAATCAGGGTGTTAGCGTGTTGGCTGGCACGTCTCATTTTATTGATAACGCAGGTACGATTAACGGAACGTTGTCAGGCATTAGTTTTAATGTCGGTGCTTCACTAAATCAGGGGTTGACGAATAGTGGGTTAATTCAAAGCCAGAACTACGGTGTGTTATTCAATAGTGTTTCTGCGCTCGATGGCGGTTTGAACAACATGGCCAGCGGGTCGATTGTCGGCCTAAACGGTGCCGGTGTTGGTATTGGTAACGCGATTTTGTCGGGTGGGATTACGAATGCCGGATTAATTCAGGGCATCGTCTCTGGGTTGAGCGCTAGCGGTGCAGATATTGTTGGCGGTTTGCGTAACCTGAGTAGCGGTACGATCAGCGCCCAACAACATGGACTCAAACTGAGTAACTCAACTTTTTCGGGCGACTTTATCAATAGCGGTTTGATTACTAGCAGTGGTATGGCTGGGATCCAAATCCAGAACGTTAACATTGCGGGTGAGCTATCGAACAGCGGCACGATAATCGGTGCGATCTATGGCGTTCAGATTCAGGGTGGGCAGTTAGATAACCTGATCAACACAGGTCTGATGCAAGCCAGCACAATGGCTGGGCTGTCAGTGAGTAACGGTTCGATTAGCGGCGCGGTAGTCAATGCAGCCGGAGGTCGGATTGTCGGTGGGCCGAGTGCACTCAATCTTTGGGCGGCTCGTATTAGCGGTGGTATCACTAACGCGGGTCATATCACTGCCGGTGGTTCAGCATTCTTTGACCAGAACGCATCTCGTATTAGTGGTGGTATAAATAATCTGGGTGGCACCATTAGCGGTGGGCAGTGGGGTATAAATCTGCTGGGCACCAGTATTACGGGTGCGTTTAATAATACGGGCTTGATCCAGGGTGTGAGTCTAGGCGGCCTTAACATTGTGGCTAACGCCAACCTGCAGAATGGTTTCACCAATAGCGGCAGTATTACTGGCCCACTGGGTATTAATGTTGGCGATAGCGCTACGGTACAAGGATTGCTTAACAGCGGTGTTATTGGTGATTCAGCATCTAGCCGTGGTATTGCCATTCAATCCAGTGGTGCCGTTGGTAGCATGTTGACCGGAGGCATCAATAATAGCGGCAGCATTGTAGGTCAAACGGGTATAGCGGTTTACAGCAATAGTTCACTGGTTGGTGGCATTGCTAATACAGGTTACATCAGCAGCATTAACAACGCTGGGCGCATCACGGCCAGCGGCGCGTCGATATCAGTGCTTGGTGGGCTGATTGCCAACGGCATCACGAACAGTGGCCTGATTGCGGGTAATGGCATAGCCATTGCCATATCGGGCGCACCCGTTACCTTAAACAATGCCTTAAGCGGCACCATTGTTGGAGCTGTCAATGGTGTGCTAAATGTGTCTAACAGCGGTCTCATAGCCCTGCAGAGTGCCTACAACGGCACCACTTATGCGGGTAGCCCAGTAGCAAGCAGCATCAGTGGCAACTACGTTCAGGCTGCAGGCGGTACCTTACAGATTGGTGTGAACGGCGCAGCAGGCACAGGCAGTGGCACGCTAAGCGGTAGCTACAGCACATTAAACGTGGGCGGGTCAGCGACGCTGGCTATGGGCAGTACAGTCAATGTACTGATGAGTGCAGACAGCGCGATCATCGCTAACGGTACCTTGGCCGGTGTCGTTGCTGCAACTGGCGGCTTAAGTGCGGGTACACTCAGCATTACCGACAACAGCTCGCTACTTAACTTTATCTACACTACGGTGGGCGGTCAGTTAGATTTAGTGGCCTATGTAGCACACACCGGTAGTGGCACCGTCAGTGGTTCTGTAGTTGGCCCAGTTGAAGTGGCCTTTGATCAACCGACTCTACTGGTGCAGAGCACCGGTACGATTTATGGCGGGGCCCAGGGCGTTAATGTCCTGCCTGTTGTGGGTCGTGATTTTATCAATGGTATGGTCATTAACCAGGGTGCAATCTCCGGTAACCAAACCGGCATTCAGTTCTTAGCCGGGACAACGCTGGCGGGTGGTTTAAGCAATAGTGGTGTGATCAGCGGTGTTGGTGGTAGCGGTATCCGCATGGTGAATGCCACTTTAAACAGCGGCTTGGTCAATAATGGCCAAATCACCGGCGGTGTTAATGGCTTGTTTATAGATCCAAGTGTAATTAACGGCGGCATCACCAACAGTGGTTTGATGCAGGGTTCTACAAACGCAGGTTTGGTGCTGTCTGCTTCCACAGTCAACGGCGGAATTCAGAATCTGGCTGGCGGTACGATCAGTGGCGGCCTATATGGCCTTCAGGTGATTGCCGGTTCGGTGATCAATGGTGATCTGACCACCGCTGGTGTGATTAGTGGTGGTACACAGGCTTTGGTTGTTGATGGCACATCGACGCTAAATAGTATTGTGATTGCTGGTAATAATACGGCTGCATTTATGGGTGATGTCGTAGCGCCTAATACGCAGGTGTCGGTAACCAACGGAGCAACGTATACCCTGAACAGTAATTTTACTGTCAGCGGCTTTAATAACGCAGGCACAATGATTGTGCCGTCCGTGAACACGGCTCACCCGGTGATTACGGGTAGCTTTGCGAATGCCGGTACCTTTAGCCCGACGGTGAATTCGGCCACGGATTACACTCAGATGACTGTGGTAGGTACCGCAGCCTTAGGCGGCCGTTTGAATGTGCTGGCCCAGAATGCCACGGTTGCTGCTGGTAACACCCTGGCCGGGGTGCTACGTGCTACTACTGTCACCGGTGCATTTGCCAGCATTGCTGATAACAGCGTCTTGGTCGATTTCGCGCCGGTGTATAACGCCAACAGTTTAGGCCTGATGGTGGTTGCAAGCTCAACAGACGCAATTGAAAAGGCAGTGGCAGCTACCGGCAACGTTGCTGGGCAGGGTGCGGCACAAGTACTGGATGCCTTAAGCCCCAACCCGGGTGCCATGCAGCCGGTGTTCACTGCGCTGAACCAGATGACGACCAATCAGCAGGTCTCTAACGCAGTGAGCTCGACACTGCCAGTAATGTCGGCTGATACCCCAGTTAACACACTAGCCGTGCTGAGCAGCATTAACCAATCGATCGAAGCCCGTACCTTGCAATTGCGTGGCGTATCGACTGGCCAGGAAATCATGGGTAACAACAGCGTCTGGATGAAGCCGTTTGGCAGCCGAACCAACCAGGGTAACGAAAACGGCGCTTATGGCTTTAAGGCCAATACGGGTGGATTGATTCTGGGCGCGGATGCCATGCCAACCGATGGCACGCGTTTGGGGGCGGCTTTCGCCTGGGGCAATAGCTCAGCCACCAGCAACATGAGCACCAGCCAGAGCCAGGGCACCAATATGTATCAATTTATTGGCTATGGTGCCCATGCGCTGACCGATACGGTGAATCTGAACTTCCAGGGCAATGGTGGTTGGAACAGCAATAACAGCAGCCGCAACATTGCGTTTATGGGCACGACAGCCAAAGCTAATTACAACAGCGCGGTTTGGCACGCAGGAGTGGGTGTTGATCGGCCATTCAATCTGGGTGAAACAACGACCTTCATCCCACAAGCGCGTTTTGATTACACCTGGATCAAGAACCAGGCCTATAGTGAAACAGGTGCCAGCAACGGGTTGGGGTTAAATGTAGGCGCTCAGACTTATCAGACCAGCGTTTTGGGCGTTGATGGCAAGATTATTCAAAAGCTGAGTGATCACAACTCAGTCAATGCCAACATCGGCGTTGGCTATAACTTCAGCCCAACGCAGACCTTTGTAGCAGCCTCTTATCAGGGCGCTTCTGCGCTGCAGTTTACAGCCACTGGGGTAAACCCCAATGCAGTCATGGGGCGAGCAGGGATTGGCTACACGTACAAGATTAATGCAGCAGTGGATGTGGGTATCCGTTACGACATCGATTTCCAGAGCCAATACACCAACCAGACGGCGACCGCTAAGGCTAAATGGATGTTCTAACTGGGTTGATGGCGCTGTTAGGCCGGCAGCACTATTTTCAAGAGATGCGCCAAAAATTGTGGCTTGCAGTAAAAAACAGTTAGAGTGGATAATCAAATGTTTTTTCAGTTACTTTTAATTATTTTTTATGCGCCTAGGTGCTTACGAGTGTTTCTGATATGAATAAGTCCTACCGCATTGTTTGGAACCGCTTGCGTAATTGCCTGATGGTCGTGTCAGAAGCGGCAAAATCTCAAGGTAAATCGGGCGGTAAAAAAGCTGCCGTTGTCGGGGCGGTTAGTGCGGCCATCATGGGGATTGGCGGACAATCAGCCCTGCTGCTTAATACGCTGGCCACATCGGGAGTGGCCACGATGGCCCAGCCGGCCATCGTTGGCGGTGCGGTGGTTGCTGCAGGCCTGGGTCTTATGGCATCGCCGGTACAAGCGACCACTACAATCATTTCTACACTTGTAACTATGCCGGTAATTTTAAGTAACGGCGATTCGTTGTTAGTTACAAACACGGGTACGATCAGTGTCACTGCCACGGGCTCAAATGCGGTATATATTCCTAACGGAAACACGGTGAATTTCATCAACAACAGCGGCAGCGTTGCGGGTGGGTGGGCAGGTATAAAAGTTCAACAATCAACATTAAGTGGCGGCACCTCGAACAGCGGCAGCGTTGCGGGTGGGTATATTGGTGTTTTGTACACTAGCCAAAGTAGTCTGAATGGCGGATTTGCCAATACAGGTAGCATTAATGGTGGGTGGGATGGAATAGTTTTTGAGAAACAATCAAACTTGAGTGGTGGGATCGTTAACAGTGGCCGCATTGAGGGTATAAATAACCGCGGAATAAACGTTGAACAATCCAGTTTGAGCGGCGGTCTTGACAACAGCGGCTACATTGTGGGTAGTGGCAAAGGAGTAAGTGTCTTCCAAAGTAGCTTAGATGATGGGATTGCTAACAGCGGCAGTATTGTTGGTGGTGGGACCGGTATCAATCTTCAAAGCACTAATTTAAACGGCGGTATAACCAATACCGGTAGCATTGCTGGCGGGCAGTACGGTATTTTGTTGAGTCACTCAAGCTTGGTTGGTGCCATCAACAACAGTGGTTCGGTTACTGCAATCACTGCCTTGGCGGTAAGGTATTCGACAATAAGTGGAGATATTCTTAATCGTGGTCTTTTAGATGATTCTCCACCCGGAGCAGGGGTGCTTGTTTCACATTCGAGCATTGCTGGGCTAATTGTAAATAGCATTGGTGGGATTATCGCAGGCTACAGTGGCCTTAAGCTTAGCCGATCAGTGATTGCAGGTGGCATTAGAAATGAAGGTTCTATCCGGGGTAATAACATTGCAGGGATTGGTCTAGCAGGTTCTATAGTTAGCGGTGGTGGAGTTGCAAATAGAGGCAATATTACTGGGGGTAGTATTGGTCTACTAGTTACAGCTTCCACGATCAACGGTGGCGTCCAAAACCAGCCCAATGGCACGATTGGCGGCAGTCAATATGGCATCCGAGTAATCCAGAGTGGTAGTTCAGTTGCCAGCCAGATCAATGGAGGTATCACTAATGCTGGGTTGATTGCTGGCAGCGTTAACTCTATTAATATTGATAGCGCATCATTCATTGATCGCATAGTTGTTGCCGGTCGAGATACCGCACACTTTTTGGGTGACGTGTATGCACCCAATACACCGGTGACGCTTGCTGGTGAAGCGGTGTATACGCTGGATACGAACTACACTGTCTCTGGTTTTAAGAACTCAGGAGCGCTGGCGCTGCAGCCTTCTGTTGCTTATACGATTAACGGCGGTAATTATTATCAAGACACCACAGCAAGCCTCATCGTGGGGGTGGCGAATACCACCACCGGGCAATACGGGTCTGTGCTGGCCGATGGTTCTGCAATATTTGGTACAAATTCTGGTATCGAGGTTCGTTTAGGAACAGCTTCAGGCTTGGTTGATGGTTCAACGATTGCCGGCGTCTTTTCTGCGACTGGCGTCATTGCCAGTGCTGGTTTTAAGGTCGTTGATAATAGTGTTTATTACGACTTTTCGGCGAGTGTCACCGGTGCTAACCATCAAATTGATGTGATCGCATCTACGATATCTGGGATGTGTACAGGCAACCTCTCGGGTGCCAACGCTGGCCCTTGTGTGGTGGGCTATGATGCGCCGTACCTATCATTGGCTAGCAATGGCACGATTACCAGCACTGCTTCAGGTATTGTCGTTTTACCTGGGACCATTGATGGTTCAGCGACTGTCGGTATCGTGGGTATTACGAATGCGGGTACGCTTTCTGCGGCACAATATGGCATTCATGTCTTAAGCGAAAGTCATTTTCTGGGTGGTATTACGAATAGTGGCAGCATTGCTGGTTCGTTCGGTGGTATTCGGCTTGAACCGAATGCTGTTGTCGGTGGTGCTATACAAAACTCAGGCACCATCAGCGGAATTCGGTTGCTTACAGGTGCCGAGATTCAGGGTGGCTTACATAATGATGGTTTCATAGGTGCTTACAGTTCTGGCATTAATTTGCAAAAATCCACCCTGTCCGGAGGTCTGCTGAATTCCGGCACGTTACAGGGAATTCATTACGCTGGCATCTATTCTGTATCTTCACAGCTCAATGGCGGCGTCACAAATACTGGCCTAATTGGATTAGGTAATGCAAGTATTACCTTTGTAAATTCAACAGTCGCAGGAGGTATTTCCAACTCGGGCGTCTTGAATGGTGCTAATGCTGGTGTTGTACTAGCTGCAACCAAGTTGATCGGGGATATTCAAAATACTGGAACAATTAGCGCCGGGGCTGGTAACGGCTTCTACATTGTTGGCTCAAGTGGCGTCAATCCTGCTGTCTCAGTAATCGATGGTTCTATTGTTAACACGGGATCCATCTATGCTCTATATTCGGCAATCGGTATTGGTGGTGCAGTAATCAATGGCGATATCAACAATGCAGGCGCACTGCGCGGATCGTCAATCAGTGGTGCTGCGTTGGGTGTTGGCTATGCCCAGGTCAATGGGAACCTAATCAACACCGGCAGTGTCGCAGGTCATGCCTACGGCGTGTTTATCTCTAATTCGACAATTTCCGGGGGGCTACAAAACCTAAATGGGGCTATTGTCTCCAGCGAAAATGCAGGATTGGTGGTTGTCAATTCTATACTCTCCAATGGCATTACGAATGCAGGAGTGATACAGGGGGCAAATTCATCAGGTATTGCCATCACCGGCTCAAAGGTGCTGGGTGGGCTGAGTAACCTAGCTGGCGGTTCTATTTCGGGGCTTGATGGTATTCGCCTTAATTCCACGGGAACAGTTAGTGGTGGTATAGCTAATGACGGATACATTAGTAGGATTAATAATGCGGGTTTAATTACATCTTCTGGTAATGCCATTTATCTTGGCAGAGATAGTGGCATCTCGTTCGGTATTTCTAATGCCGGGTTGATTCAAGGTGACAGCCTTGGTGTATCGGTCTACGGCGCAACGGTGAATGGCACGCTATTAAACAATAATGGAGGTCGGATATTAGGTAGCGGCGCAGGGCTTTCGTTAAATGAGAGTCGACTGAATAGTGACCTATCCAATGCCGGAACAATTTACGGGGTTTTCAATGCGGTCAATTTGACGCGGAGTTCGATTTCAGGTTCTTTGATTAATAGTGGACTGCTTTCTGGGGCGAATGGTGAAGGCATTCGGATATATCAATCATCTCTTGAGTCTATTAGCAACGCAGGTACGATTAACTCTCACAATCAGGGTGTTTGGTTGACCGGTAGTTCAATGTCGGGTGGCATTCACAATATCGGCGTAATTAATTCGGGCTATGTATTCGCTGGTGTACAGGTCGACAATTCAAGCATTAACTCAATCATCAATGACGGTACGGTGATCGGTAATAAGGTTGCCATTGGAATCAATGCATCCACGATTGCTGGGGGCATCACGAATGCCGGTATGGTCTATGGATACAGCAATGCGGCGATTAGCGTTTCGGGTAATACCATTGATATCCTTAATGCAGTTTCCGGCACGATTGTCGGGTCAATCAATGGCGCTTTAAATCTTACAAACAGTGGGCTGATCGCTCTGCAATCATGGATTTCTGGTGTTGTTGTCCAAGGCAGTCATGTGAGTGCAAATATATCCGGCAATTACTACCAAAGCGCTAATGGCACACTTCAGATTGGCGTGGATGGTTTAGGTGTAGGCGGTAGCGGCACGCTAGTCGGTAACTACAGTAAGCTCAATGTAGGTGGTGTGGCTGTCTTTGAAAACGACAGTGCCATTAAAGTCAGTATGAGTGCTCGCGATGCGGTGAATCTTGGCGGCACATTGTCGGGTGTTGTTGTGGCAACCGGCGGGTTGACCAGTAACGGTTTCATCATAAAGGACAATAGTACCCTAGTTGATTTTGTGGCTAGCACTTCGGCGGGAGCTTTGGATCTGGTTGCAATTGCCAATCAAGCAGCCTGCGCCTCGACTATTTCCGGTTCAGAAGCGGGCCCCTGCGAAATTGGAATTGATAAACAGGGTATGTCTATTCTCGTTGGTGGAAGGATTAGTGGCGCTAGTGCCGGGATCAATGTTCTTAGTGGTGCTATTACAGCAGGTGGTGTTGTTAATGCAGGAACGATCATGGGAAATAGCCATGGGGTTGTATTCCTGCCTGCGACTACTTTTACAGGCAATGCTATCAACAGTGGTTTGATACGCGGAGATGTGACTGCTGGAGTTGCATTGAACAATGCCACTATTGTCGGTCAAATTATCAATACGATTGGTGGCGCAATCATTGGCGGTATTAACGGGATTAAGCTATTCGGGAGTGCGCTAACTGGCGGGATCACCAATGAAGGGCTCATCCAAGGTTTGTCATCATCTGGAGTGGCCATTGTCAGTTCACAACTAGATGGGGGTATCAGAAACCTAACCGGTGGCACAGTTTCAGGAACTGCTAATTACAGCAGCTTCAGTAGTTCCACTTTCGATGGCGGAATTAATATTGTTGGCTCAACCCTTTCAGGCGGCATTGATAATGCTGGATTGATCAAATCGGATCAGTCTAGCGGTAGCTACTACGATTATGGTGCAGGAGCTATTAATCTCGTTGGGAGTTTCCTGAGTGACGGTATCAATAACCAAGCGATAGGAGTCATAGCCGGTGATAGTGTTGGTATTAAGCTTGGTGGCTGGTCGTCATCCGGCATTTATAATGCACCATCTCAAATAGATGGCGGTGTTACAAATTCGGGGCTAATCACTGGAAACTTTGCCAGCATAATGGCATTTCAGTCAACCATAGGTGGTTCTATTCAGAATGACGGAATCATCGCAGGTGGCATTGTTGGCCTCTTTGCTCAGGGAGCATCAATTAGCGGTGGGATTCGAAACGCTGGCACTATTAACGGTGGTTTTGGTGCATTTATAGGCATTGCTAGTGCCATTGAAGGCGGTATAACCAATACAGGGTTAATCCAGGGCGGATCGTTCGGCGGTTACGGTGGTATCGCACTATTGAGTTCTTATGTTACTGGTGGAATTCAAAACAGCGGCAGCATCGCGAGTATGGGTATTACGGGTGGAAGTAGTCTAGGCGGTGGGGCAATCAACTTAGTGGGTAGTCAGCTTACTGGTGGCATCACCAACTCTGGACTTATCCAGGGTGCTTCTGGCCCAGGGCTTCAGATCAACCAGTCTTTGTTAGATGGCGGTTTCCGTAATTTATCAGGGGGCACAGTCAGCGGGGCAGTTGGCGTTCAGTTGGGATATGCGTATGGCTCATCGTCTTCCTATTACTATCAGAATCAAGGCAGTACACTCTCGGGAGGTTTAGTAAACTCGGGGTTGATTCAAGGTACGACCGGTGCTGGTGTCGAGGTTGTTGGGAGTGCCTTGATTGGAGATTTGGTAAATAATGTCGGCGCTACAATTAACGGGGGTGGCAGCGGAATTTATATTGCGGCGGGTTTGTCAGGCTCGCCCCTGTCGCTTAATTTTATTCGCAGCAGTGTTAGCGGATCAATCCTAAATAGTGGTTTGGTATCGGGCGGTTCGGGTGCCGGTATTGCACTTAACAACAGCGATATTACAGGTCATATCATCAATAACGCTGAAGGTGCCATTGCAGGGGCTGTAGGTATTTCTCTGTTAAATAGCACCATAAACGGAAGCATAACCAACGCTGGATTGATTGCCGGTGGCGTGAACTCCATTTACATCGATAGTGGATCCAGCGTTGACCGCATTGTCATTGCGGGAGCTAACACAGCGAGCTTTGGTGGGGCGGTGTATGCCCCGAACACCTCGGTAACGGTGGCGGGTGGGGCGACTTACACGCTGAATAGTAACTTTGAGGTCAGCAACTTCCATAACCAGGGTACATTAGCCGTCCCGGTTTCCTCTATAGCAACACCAACCATCACCGGCAACCTCACACTGGGCAACAGCGGTACCTTTAGCCCAACCATTGCAAGCCAGATTAGTTACAGCCAGGTCACCGTTACAGGGAATGTCAGTGTGGCCGGTGCACTGGCCGTTAACGCCGCCGCCGTCACCAGCACCGTTCGCGGCAGCACCCTGGGTGGCATCATCACCGGTAGCACCGTAACGGGTACCTTTGCTGCCTATTCAGATAACAGCGTCCTCTATGACTTTGTACCCGTCTACAGCGGCACCATGGTTGGCCTTGCCATTGTTCAGAACAGCCAAGGCAACACCATTTACAATGCAGCCAAAAATACTGGTAACACAGCAGCTCTAGGAGCAGCGAGTGCACTCGATGCTATCAGTGGTATGCCTGGCGTCATGACAGCCGTTACTGCCGCGTTTGGTCAAATGACCAGCAACCAACAGATCAGCAATGCACTGAGCCAAACATTACCAGGCCTTTCAGCCGCCACCCCCGTTCAGACGTTGGCTGTCCTCTCAGCGATTAACCAGAGCATTGAAAGCCGTAGCCTCAAGCTGCGGGGTGTGTCGTCCGGTGAAACCTTCTACGGCAACAGCAGCGTCTGGATGAAACCCTTTGGTAGCTGGATGAATCAGGGCAACATGAACGGCGCCTACGGCTTTAAGGCTAATAGCGGTGGTCTCATGCTTGGTGCAGACCACCAACCGACTCTAGATACTAAAATTGGTGCGGCCTTTGCCTGGGGCAACAGCAGTGCCAACAGCAACATGGCAGGGCAGAGCCAAACTAGTAACCTCTATCAATTCATTGGTTATGGCACCCATGCCCTTACTGACAGCATCAACCTCAATGGACAAGCTAATGGCGGTTGGAACAATAACAGCAGCAACCGCCAGATTGGCTTCATGGGTACCAGTGCACAAGCTAGCTACAGCAGCGCCGTCTGGCATGCAGGCTTAGGGCTCGATAGCCCACAGCACCTGACTGAGGCCACCAGCTTCATACCCCAGCTACGCTATGACTACACCTGGATCAGAAATAGCGGCTACAACGAAACCGGGGCTAACTACGGCCTCGGCTTGAATGTTGCCGCACAGACCTATCAGACCAGTGTCTTGAGCACCGATGGCAAAGTGATTCACAAGCTTAATGATTACCACAGCGTTAATGCTAACTTGGGGGTTGGGTACAACTTCAGCCCAACGCAAACCTGGGTGGCTTCCAGTTTCCAGGGTTCACCCGGACTGCAGTTCACCACCAATGGGGTCAATCCAAGTGCGGTCATGGGTCGGGCAGGGGTTGGGTACAACTACAAGATCAAAGAGAATGTTGATGTTGGTATCCGCTACGACATTGATGTCCAGAATCAGTACACTAACCAGATCGCTACGGCGAAAGCACGATGGATGTTCTAAAGCGCAATACCCCCGAAGGGGCTGTGAAAATCGGCCCTTTTTGCTTTTTGAATAGCCAGAGGCTTGTTTTTTTGGCTACCTTATTCAGCAGGGACTACACAACCTAGGTCTTGCCTATACCGACAGCGTGAATCGACCTGAGAACGCTAAAGAAACTCAGTAACGCGCCGACCTACTAGGTCGGCGTTGTTGTTTTGTAGGCAGTCAAACGCTTCGCAGCCAATGGTGTTGTTGAGCCAGGTGATCTGTCGCTTGGCCAGTTGACGTGTGGCGTAGATGCCGCGCTCTTCGAGTTCTTTAGCCGGGAGTGCCCCTTTCAGCATTTCCCATGCCTGGCGGTAGCCGACGCAGCGCATAGAGGGTAAATCAGCATGGAGCGTGTATTTGCTGCGAAGTGCTTCGACCTCTTCGATGAAGCCTTGTTGCAGCATGAGCTTGAAGCGCAGCGCAATGCGTTCGTGTAGCCAGGCGCGATCACTCGGTAAAAGCGCGAGCGATAAAAATCGATAGGGTGGCGCAGCCTGTTGCTGTTGTTCGGCATAGAGCGCCGAAGCGGGGCGGCCACTAAGTAGGCAGATTTCCAGTGCGCGTTGGATACGTTGTGAATCGTTCAGGGCAAGGCGGGCGGCCGTTGTCGGGTCGAGTTCTGCCAGTTCATCATGTATGGCTGGCCAGCCCAGTTGTTGGGCGCGAGCATCAATCTCGGCACGTAGCGCTGCGTTGGCTTGCGGCAGATCCGAGAGACCTTCAAGCAAGGCTTTGACGTAAAGCATGGTGCCGCCCACCAGTAGCGGGATGCGGCCACGAGCGGTGCTATCGGCCATTGCGGCTAATGCCTCTTCCCGAAAGCGGGCGGCTGAATAGCTTTCTTCCGGCGTAATCATATTGACCAGCGCGTGTGGATAACGTTCTAGTGTGTCGGCATCGGGTTTAGCGGTACCGATGTTCATGTCTTTGAACACCAGTGCTGAATCAACGCTGATCAGATCGATGGGGTACTGATCGGCTAGCCGCAGTGCCAGATCGGTTTTGCCGCTGGCGGTGGGGCCGAGCAACAATATGGCGGGCGGCAGTGGGCTGTTTGGCTCAGCGACCATGGAGGAATAAAGCATCGATGGCCGGTAGGTCGACCAGAATCCAGGTGGGGCGGCCATGGTTACATTGGTCAGCGCGTTCCGTCTCTTCCATCTGGCGTAATAGGGCATTCATTTCAGTGAGGCTCAGGCTGTGACGGCCACGGATGGCGGCGTGGCAGGCGCAGGTGCCGAGCAGGCGTTCCTGGCGAGCTAACAAACTGGCTTGCGCCGGTGAATCTTGTAGCGTGTGTAGTAGCTCTTTAAGGAGGTTTTCGGCATCAATACGGCCGAGCCCCGCAGGGACTTGTCTGATCACCAGCGTGTTAGGGCCGCCTTCGGATAGCTCGATACCCAGGGCTTCAAATTCTGTGCGATGTTCGTGGTAGGTAGCGATTGCCAGGTCATCCAGACTAACGGCCACGGGAATCAACAAAGGTTGCCGCGGCGGTTGACTCATGCCACAGGCCGTTTTCAGTTTCTCGTAAAGCACGCGTTCATGTGCGGCGTGCTGATCGATCAGGATCATGCCTTGGGCGTTTTGAGCAACGATGTAGCGATCGTGCAATTGGCCGATGGCATAACCTAAGGGCGGAATTTCCGTTGGCGCTTGGGGCTGCTCGGCCTGTGGTGCAGGCGCGTAAGCCTGCATGGCGGCAGCATGTTGAGCCGCTGATACTGGTTGGCTCTGGTATTGGCTGCGTGCCTCAGCTAATCCTAAGCCTTGTTGATAGGTGGGTGAGGAGGCATAAGGGGTAGCTAGGCGATCTAGCGTAATGGGCGGTGCCGCTTCAGTACTGGTCGCGAGTACCTGCTTGAGCGCGTGGTAAATGAACTGATGCACCGCCCGGCTGTCGCGGAAACGCACTTCGGTTTTTGCCGGGTGGACGTTCACGTCTACCAGTGCAGGATCGATGGTGAGAAAGAGGCAACAGCCGGGTTGGCGGCTACCGTGCAGTTGATCACGATAGGCTTCTCGAATGGCATGCTGAATTACCTTGTCGCGCACATAGCGGCCGTTGACGAAGGTGTGCTGGGCTTCACGATCAGACAAAATCGCGGTAGGTATCATGGCCCAGCCAGTCAGTTGCAGCAGATCGTTGCCCTGGTGAACAGTTCGACAAGCTTTGAAAAACTCTTCACCCAGCACTTGCCGGAGCCGGCCTGCCGCGTCGACAGACGGCCAGTGGTGGCTTTCTTTGCCATCACGACTGAGGGTAAAGGCGATTTCAGGGTGCGCTAATGCCTGACGGCGAATGGCCTCTAGGCAATGCGCCTGTTCGGTGGCAGCACTTTTGAGAAATTTCCGGCGGGCAGGTGTGTTGAAATACAGATCCCGCATTTCTACGACCGTACCGGCCGGTAGGGCATCGGGCGTTAATTCGCCATCGGCACTAATACGCCAGGCATGGTCAGCAGTTCGAGCGTAGCTGATTAAGGAAAGACGGGAAACGCTGGCAATGGCCGCCAGCGCTTCGCCGCGGAAACCCATGGTGCCCACACGTTCGAGATCGTCGAGAGAGCGTATTTTGGAGGTGGCATGCCGGGTC
>JACCDN010573712.1_pt1 | contig 17034 bp, 16 predicted proteins | sample 7441691 | NCBI WGS metagenome assembly JACCDN01 (sample SAMN15323439, study PRJNA562643) | freshwater metagenome | isolation source: river surface water | place: USA:Blue River Watershed | collected 2017-08-16
ACAGAACAAACACCTTGGGGTAAAGCTGTTTCAAAGAAGGCACAAGAAGGCGGCGGTTGGCTTACTTGGGTATTTAGTACCGGAGACATTTCACCAATTGAAGAGAAGTTCGGACGTAAGGCAGTCGACGGCCACCGTACACGTCCTGATGGGTCGGACCTAAAATGGAAGCAAATCGGTGTTAAAGAAATTACTGATTCAAGAGAACTGCCATTCTTTATTCAATGGTTAACCCAAGATCATCCTTCAAAGGATGGCTCAGCTGTTTCCAAGATCGAAAAGATTGTTATTTCAGATAAAGATCAACTTTCAGATTCATGGTTCAAAACTGAAATACTCGGAGCACTCGAGAGCGTTTCGATTGATTGGGTTGATCCATCAAGCCAAGACGGCGAAACAGGAATAGTTTCCGTTCATTTGAGCACGCCAAATGGTTCAGTAGTCTTGGATTGAGTCTCACTAATGTGAGAATTGCTCTCCATAATCATTAGGTTGATTTAGCGGTACATGAGTGAAGGTGCTTGCTGCTTCCGGAATTAATGCGCACACTCCAAAGATTTTTGGATACAAAGTATTTTTTGGTATTGAAAGTTTTGGCTTGCATTAGAAAAATGGTCAAACCCCTTCTGCCCTTGCCGCTTTAATTTAGAATTAACCTATGAATTATTGCAATGTCGAAAATGTTTGCGTCGCCGGGCTTTAATACCCCCTATTTATCTCACAGTTAGTCAGTAGAGCTGTCAGATCTAAACATTGGTGATCTTATGTTGCAGTTCCATTCTCTAAAGTAAGGAGAAGAATCAATCTTAAATTCTAAACCGAAATATTAAATAAGAAAAACAACTAAACCACTGTTTAGTTCGATGCTAGAACCAAATTAAATATGATTTCTCTTTCTTTTAGAGAACGAGCAATTATACTAGCGAATTCTTGGCTTCATCTAAAGGCAATTAAGGAATTTTTCTAAAAAATATTAAGATTATTTTAAATAGCTAAGGTGTGCAGTTACATTATTTGATATGGAAACCAACTTTTTGATATTTTCTTGGTTGATGGAAACGCGACTTAATTTTTCATCATAAATTATTGCGCCTAAATTGCTTATCGTTTCCCAAGTAACAGCGATAAAAAATCCCATTTCATAAAGTTCAGGCCAAGTATTTTCATTCGATGCCGTTACCAGACTTGGCGTAGCCAGAAGGGCCATCTCTAAACAATTTAATGAAATTGGTTCAGTAAACTTTGCCCCGATACCGTATTGAGCTGGGTATACATGCAAGTCGCCCTTTCTAGGTATAAAATTTTGGAGATTTGCACCCTCAATAATCTCAATACGATCAGCACCAACTTTCGCAGCAGCAGATTGAATGCCTTTCGAAGAACTTGCAATCATCATCAACCCATGGTGATTAGAAAATTCGGTCAATTTGAATAGATCAAAGTAAGTTTGAATGCCTTTCCATGATGTGTTACGGCCTAAGAAGATTAGTCGCGGCCGACCTTCTTCAGTATTCTCACCTGTCCTATTTAGTCTAGGTTCGTATATTCCATTGCGGAGCAGAGAAATCCGTTTACCGAAAACAGAATACCGAGCGTTCCAATCCCTGATAACCGCATCAGAGTATCCAAAAAGATTATCACCAAACTGTGCGTAGATAAATCTCTTCAGACGCTGAATTGGTTTGGACAGTGATGGTAGTTGATGAATAGTAGTATTGATGACAACCTTTTTCTTAAGCCCAATTCGCGCAAGTGTGAAGAGAACAGTTGAACGCATGGAATGGGAGATTACAAGAATCTTAGATTCATCGGATTTAAGTAGTTTTCTTATTGCAATAAAATCTTGAAATCTTTGTCCTGTTAATCTGGAGACGACAAGTTTTTTAGATTCAATTAATTGAAATTCAGTATCCACAAAAGTTTTTAAGTTAGGGACTTCGGGGTTCAACAAGAGTAATGTGCAACGATATGAAATATCAGATAGGTAGTAAGCTTGGTCCAAGGCCAATCTCTGATAACCCCCAATTCGAAGGTTCTCAACAGCAATAATTACGTGTCCCATGAAGTTATAGTAAATGATTTGAAAGGTGCAGAGAGCTTCTCTAGCGCTTTACTCGCATCCATCAAATAATTGGCTACAATCAGTCAATGACTAGTTCTCTTCAAGACTCAAAGGACATTCTGAAACGCATGCGTGGAGACATTCTTGAAGCATCAGCATTCTCACAAGAGGGGCATATACCGAGCGCATTTTCTGTCCTGGAGATGATCTATTCAATTTATTGTGGTAATTGGAACGCTGACAACAAGATTAAATTTGACTTTGTCCTATCTAAGGGACACGCATCTTTAGCACTGTATGCAGTTCTAGAGGAGGCGAAATTCGTCAGCGGTACATGGAAAACATCTTTTGCAGAATTTGATAGTGATTTTGGAGGTCATCCAGACTCCAGCAAAATTCCAGGAGTTTCTGCTTCGACCGGATCGCTAGGACATGGGTTGCCTTTCGCAGTCGGAAAGGCAATGGCAAATCGGGTCAACAAGAATGAAAGAAAGGTATTCTGCCTCGTGGGTGATGGTGAGATGAACGAAGGCACTATTTGGGAAAGCTTACTCTTGGCATCTCATCATGAGGTTCATGAACTAGTCATTTTAGTTGATTTAAATCATTCAAGTGACCGTGCTTTAAAACTTGGTAATGTGAAGGCAAAATTTGAAGCTTTCGGTTATCAATGTATTGAAATAGATGGTAATGATTTGCGACAAATTGATGATGCGCTCGAGGCGTCTAAATCAAAGACGCTTACTGCAATCCTTGGTAACACAATTAAAGGATTTGGATTAAAAGCTATGGAAAACAATCCTGCTTGGCACCATTTAAGCCCCAAATCTGATCAATTAAATGAATTAAAAAATGAGTTAATATGAGAAAAACTTTTGTTGAAGTTGCTAGTTCGGTTTTGGAAGAGAATAGTCAATCTTCGTTGTTCCTAGGCGATATTGGAGTTTTCGGTTTTAGGCACGCGCTTGCTAGTTATCCTGATCGAGTATTTAACATTGGGATCCTAGAACAAAGCATGATTAGTATGGCTGCAGGTTTTTCTTCGGAGGGTGTAATACCAACAATACATACAATAGCTCCATTCATAGTTGAACGTGCCTACGAGCAGATAAAGGTCGATTTTGGCTACCATTCATTACCCGGAAACCTAGTTAGTGTAGGTGCTTCATTTGATTATGCGGCTCTCGGGTGTACACATCACTGCCCAGCTGATGTAAACCTAATATCAAACATCCCTGGATCCCACATATACGTACCTGGCCATCCAGACGAGTTTGCCAACATGTACCGCACACAATGGAATAGCGGTTCTTTAAACTACTTCAGGCTTTCGGAAAGTAAAAATCAAGAACCCTTTGAAATGAAATTTAGTGAATCAAAAAGAATTCAAGATGGAAGTGATGCGATTGTCATTGCGGTGGGTCCAATTCTAGGTGAAATTTTTGAATTTGCAATACAACTAGATATTGAAGTGCATTACGCAAACAGCTTCGATACAGAGAATGAAATGAAAATTGACGTCCGAAATGACTCCAAAACTGTCATCCTGATTGAGCCGTATTATTCAGGCCAACTTCTTCAAAGCACAATGGGAACTTTTGCAGCAAAGGGGTACTCAATTCATCAGATTGGTGTACCAAAGAAATTTATCAGAAAATATGGAAGTTACCGTCAACAACTAAAATATTTACAACTCGATTCAGAAAATTTAAAAAACCGAATTACAGAAATTATAAAAAATGAATCAAATTGAACTAGACGTTGAAACCTTAATTACTACTGAAAATGAAGAGTATTTCAACAATAAAGCAATTTTAATAACGGGAGCAAGCGGATTATTAGGAAGCTATTTTATAACGTTTTTTCAAAAACTGGATTCATTTAACCGCGGGAATATCAAGTTATATGTATCTTCACTTTCAGGTTACTTCACTGTACCCATAAGTAAAGAGACGGTTGTCCTTACAGGAGACCTAACTGATTTAGACCTACTAAAAACCTTCCCTAATTTTGATTTGATAATCCATGCCTCAGGGTATGGGCAGCCAGGCAAGTTTTTGGAAAATAGGACGAAAACTATGGAGCTAAATTCTGTGGTTACCCAAAAATTGACTGAAAAATTAAAAAATTCAGGAAGATTTCTATTTGTAAGTACTTCAGAAATTTATTCAGGACTGAGTGAACCGCCATTTCGCGAAGATCAAGTTGGAACCACTAATACTGATCATGAGAGAGCTCCGTACATTGAGGGCAAAAGACTAGGCGAAACGATTGTTGCCAATCTTAAGTATTCCAAAAAAGAGATGTTTGGATTTTCTGCGAGACTCGCGTTGGCTTATGGTCCAGGAATTAAAGAAAGTGATTCTAGAGTTTTATACGACTTTATCAGAATGGCCGTAGAAAGAAAAAAGATTATCTTAAAAGATAGCGGTTCTGCAATGCGGACATATTGCTACGTGCTCGATGCGATTGAAATGATGCTTGCTATAATTAAGAAAGGTAACGAACCCATATATAATGTTGGTGGAACTTCAAGACTTTCAATTGCAGAATTAGCGGCTAAAGTTTCTTCAATTACAGGTGCAAAACTTGAGATTCCTGCCGTGTCACAAACTTTTCTAGGAAGTGCCCCAAATGATGTCTGGCTAGATTTGGCGAAAATTTCAGAAATTTTACCTACCGCGAACCTTACTAATATTGATGATGGTCTATCTAAAACCATAACTTGGATAAAAGAACAAAAATAAGTTAAAAACTTCTTTTTTCAGGTAGACTCGTTGCATGACAACATTAGTCACCGGATCTGATGGACTTGTAGGTTCAGCCCTCAGAGAGCTCATTAGCGAAAACGTCTATTTTGCGACGCGAAAAGATGCCGACTTAACAAATTATCAGGAAACTGAAGCGTTGTTTAACAGAATAAAACCGGAAAAAGTCATACACTTGGCAGCTTTGGTGGGTGGAATCGGTGGAAACATTATGCATTCTGGAGAGTATTTTAGGGATAATCTTCAAATCAATATAAATACTCTGGAAGCGGCTAGAAAGACTAACGTAAGTAAATTAGTCTCGTTTATGTCCACTTGTGTATTTCCGAATGAGGGGCCATACCCATTAACCCCGAACTCTTTGCATTTGGGTCAGCCTCATCCATCGAATTTTGGATACGCCTATGCAAAAAGAATGCTTGAAGTTCAAAGTAGAGCATACAGAGCTCAATGGGGACTCGACTATGTAGTTGCCATTCCAACTAATATATATGGACCAAGGGACAACTTTAATCTTATTGAGGGGCACGTTGTCCCGGCTTTGATTCACAAGACTTATCTTGCAAAGAAAGAAAAAACGGATTTATTAGTTTGGGGAAGCGGTAAACCACTCAGAGAGTTCATATACTCAAAAGATGTTGCAAAAATTACCCTATGGATGATAGACAATTACTCTGATTCTGAACCTTTAATCCTGACTTCGGGCACCGAAACTTCGATTAGAGAGCTAGTTGATTGCGTTGTACGCGAAATGGGCTATTCAGGTGAATTAACTTTCGATGAAACAAAACCAGATGGACAGTTCAGAAAACCATCAAGCAAAGAAGCACTGCTTGAGCGGTTACCAGACTTCAGCTTTACTATGCTAACTGAGGGCATGAAAGAAACAGTTCAGTGGTTCAATGCAAATTATCCAAATATAAGGAAGTAACTCCATGTATAAGTCAATCAATATGGAGGAACTTGAAAAGATGTGGGATTTCACCGCGACCAAAGATTTCATAACTCGATTTAATTCACTGGAGTTGAAATTTGAATATTTGACGGAAGAAGAACATCAAATTGCGATCACTGAAATAAAAAAGACTCTTGCCAAGAAATTAGAAGTGTCAGGAAGTCATCGAAAAGAATCCTGGGAAATTGGTTGGGGGCAGAACCTAATTGAATTTTCAGACACAAAAAACTTGGCGTCAATTGCTCCAAAATACTTCGGAAAGTACCCACTAATTAGATGGAAACAACAATTCATTAAACCAAAGTCAGCGTTAATGGAGTCAGGTTTACTCTCTTTGTTAATACAATCGTTAGTAGAGACTTATTCAAACGAAATGAAAAATCTTTACGAGTTCGGGTGTGGTACCGGTAATAACTTAGTCAAAATACGGGAATATAATAGTAAGTTAGAGCTTTACGGCCTTGATTGGGTTGAATCTTCTCAGAGAATAATTAATTTAATCGCTAAAGAAACGGGAGATAACAAGCTGCATTCCGCGAAATTTGATTATTTTAGTCCGGATGAAGAGATAAAGATAAAAGAACAATCAATTGTATTAACAGTGGCCTCGCTTGAGCAGACTGGCAGTGAATTTATCAAATTTATCGATTACTTGATCAAACAAAAGCCCAAAGTCGTTATCCATATAGAGCCGATGTGGGAACCGTTGAACAAGAATAACGAGTTGGATTCTCTATCTATCAGTTATTTTAATAAGAGAAATTATTTGAATGGTCTTTACTTACATATTGAAGAATTGGCCAAAGAGGGAAGACTAGAAATAGATCGTTATTTCCGTAGTTTTTTAGGTTCATTTTTCGTGGATGGTTACAGTGTTCTGGTTTGGAGGCCAGTAGTATGAAAATGAACAATAATTTGGGAGTCGTAAATGTGGAAATCGATAAAATAAGCATTCTATGTCCGACTAGAAAAAGACCGGAACAATTAGTAGCCATGATTGATTCATCATTGGCGACGGCATCAAAACCAAAGTTAATTGAATTTTGTCTATATATTGATTTGGACGATGATTCATACGAAAAAATAAACTTTTTTGAGAATGTAAAAATTGTGAGAGGACCAAGAATGTGGCTTTCAACAATGTATAACGCTTTAATTCCAGCGGCAACCGGAGAATATCTTTTCTGGTCAGGAGATGACGTGATTTTTCTTACACAGGGTTGGGATGATGACCTCAGAACGGGTTTAAAAAGTTTTTCCTCTAATCTTGGCGTAGTTCACGTCAACGATATGGCAACGTCTTATCCGCAGAAGTATGCAGCCATTGGAATGGTTCATAGAAATTGGGTCAATGTCTTTGGCTTTCTTTTTACTCCTCACTTACGCGATAACGGAATAGACTTTTGGATCACAACTGTAGCGAATCAAATAGGTAGGAGACTTTACTTAAAAGATGTGAAAGTTGAACACAAACAATATCGACAAGGTAAAGTGGCAATAGACCAAACATATCTTGATAGATTAAATGATCATAAAATGTATAATCCATTAACCATTTACAAACTTCTGGTAGACGAGCGTCGAAGAGAAGCCCTACAGCTACAATCAAAAGATTCTGCTATAAAAATTAAATTTAATAAACGATACATATTGGCAAACATTTTTTTGAAAACCATTGAGATGCTAACTGGCCAAAGTATATCTCCTAATCGAAGAATCTATATTGGTTCTATGTCGAATTCGCATTTTCTTGCACTATTAATATCCAAATTGGGAATAAAGTCATATATTTATCACTGGGATAGGTAAATATAGAAAATCGTAGCATTCAGTACTCTTTCAAATTAATTGAATGAAATAAAATTTCCATAAAATTAATCTAAATTCTTTGCGTTTCTAAGGTCCAAAAATATTTGATAACCTATTCTCATGGCAAAAACTATTCACCAAAAAATATTAGCTCAAATAAATGTAATCGCTGCCGATGAAAGAATATCTTCAACCACCTTGAAAGTTAAGAGGGCAATTAGAGCGGTATTTTCGTAGAAGGTTGGATTGAACTTTTATTTATGTGTGATTCAAGAATAATTTTTCAAGCCAGAAGAATGAATGTTTTTTAGAGTATAGTTTGTAAATGATGACTAAAGATATTCCTGTACTTTTGATTGGATTCAATCGCCCTGAGTTTTTAAAAAAAAGAGTGCAAGAGTTACTAAGAGAAAAAGCTCGAACGCTTATAATCTCAGTTGATGGGTGCCCTCAACTTAGGGATGAAATGAAACGCGCTCTTAATGAAATAAGTGAAATATGTCTCAATCGGTGTCAAGTTTCCATAACGTTATATGAAGAAAATTTAGGACTATCAAAACATCTAACGAACGCAATATCAAAAGAGTTGGAAAAGTTTCCGGAAGTAATAGTTTTAGAGGACGATATCGAAATCTCTGAAAGTTTTCTAGAAAATATGAACCGTGGAAGAGAACTATTAGACGACATGGGAATCAACGGCATCGTCTCAGCTTTCTCGCCAGTTAGGCGGAATAGATATCTTCGATTCAAGAATAAATGGCGTACTACTCCTTACTTCAATTGCTGGGGGTGGCTTTGCACTAGAGAAGCCTGGCAGGATTACGAATTAGATATTTCCGAGAAGGATCTTAATAACGAGCTAAAAAGCTCTTCAACTTGGAATCATTTAAGTAAGTGGCAACAGTTCTTATGGCTATCTAGATTCATCAAAATTCAACGTTCGCCATATCACACTTGGGATATACAGTTTCAATATATGTGTTTTAAGAAAGAGATGATGAATCTTTCGCCGATGTTCACTTTAACTAACAACGAAGGTTTCGATGACGCTCGAAGCGTTCACACAAAAGGAAAAAAACCGAAGTGGATGTCCAATCAAGCGGTAGATTCAGAGCTTGTCAATCAAATATGCACCACTGTTACAAGTCGATTTTTTAGTAAGGTTATTGAGTCCAATACAACCGCAGGAGATTCTAGATTGATAAGAATCAGAAATATTCTAAGAAATTAACTTCTAAGGTGATTAAACATCGTTCGAATCACTGTTCTTACTCCGGCTTCCCGCCCACGAGCAGTAAACAAACCATCCGATGCCCATAGATTCGAGTCAACAAACGCCCAAAAGATTTTCTTTAAAGGTGAAAATCTAAATTCCTCAATCTTTCTTGGAATTTCATTAGTTTTGCCCTCACCAAAGAGATTTTTGGGCCTTCTATGTTTTGTGTGGGTGGATCTTTCGTCAGAGAAACCCTCGTTATCAATGATTCGAAGAGCTGGTAGAAGATTGAACTTATCATTCCTAAAGAGCGCGAGCTGGACATTAAAGTCCCAAACACCACGATTAAACCTCCGCAACCAAATGTTTTTCTTTCTGTGCGAAAAATTGCTCCAAGTCGAAGATTGAGATAGGTAATCATCTAAGCCTTCTATTTCACTAACCCTAACGAAGGATTTCCAAAATTCTCTAGTTGTACCCCAGCCCCAAGCTGAAAAATAGCTCGTCTTGCGCCAATAATTGTGCTTAAAAAAGAATGGAAAATGATGTTTCTTATGGAAATTTGAAAAACCTCCGATAGTTCCCACATCATTTTGGCCAGCAATTAGATTAAAGGCCTCATTCATAGACTCCAGAAAATACGGAGACACACTTACGTCATCCTCAATGACTATTACTCTTTCAAACTGGTAGAGAATCTCAGTCACAGCAGTAATTATGTGACTACTGCACCCAAGGTTGATAGGTCTCAGAATCACTTCAAAGTCAAAAGGCAAATCTAAATTCTTGAGGTGATGAACGTGCACCTCTCGCTTTCGGCTCAACTCCGGATCGGCAGAACCATCGACCGACAGAACCACATCGGTCGGTTTAACACTAGATTCAGCTAACTCTAATAAACGCTTTTCAACTAGATCCCAACGGTTGTATGCCAGTAATAGAATCGCGGAGCGCACAGAACAATTCTATCGTGCAAACTATATAGAATAGCGAGATCGAGAGGAGGTTGATTTCCCATGGGGAAAATAAGGTTATTTGCTTTCGTAAAGTACCGTGTGAAGCAGCTCATACCTCAAAGAGTTTGGTTGATCGCTGCTGAGAAATTTAAGGTGAAGCGGGAGCGCGAGTTCGCACAACGATCCATTGTTAACGATAGTGGAACTCTGACTCCTCACATTTACTTGATTAGGAGACGCCCCCCAGGAGGTGGTCTATTTTCCAATGTAAATCATGTTCTTCAAGGGATTGAATACGCAAAAAATCACAATATGATCCCAATCGTCGATATGCAAAATTATTGGACTTCGTATTCACAAAACAAACCTTTCAACGACAGCAGAAACTCTTGGGAGTATTTTTTTGAGCCTCTTTCAAAAGTAAAAATTGATGAATTGGCACGGTACAAATATTTAACTCTTTCTAAAGGCGATAGAATTCAACCAGATAGTCCATTAGCAGATCTCGGATTAGAGTTTGTAATGGATAAAGATTTACTCATGCGATATAGCCGCCTTTACAGCGAAAACATCAAGATAAATGAGCAAACGCAGAGATTTATTGACCGAACAAAAGACTTCCTTGATTGGGATTCAAACACACTAGGCGTCTTCTATCGCGGAACAGACTATGTGGCGATTAAACCCAAGGGTCATGCAAAGCAACCCAGTTTATCAATTTTGTTATCAAGATTGGAATCTAAGTTAGAAAGAGAGACTTATTCTCGACTATTTATTTCCACAGAAGATTATGAAGTACGAAAACGTCTGTATTCAGCTTACTCTTTAAACGCGTACAAGGAATTTAGAGAGCAAAAAACAATGGAAAAATTACTCTCAAATCGCCACAGACACTCGAAGCAAACAATTGAAGCGCTAGGCTATCTGGCAGAAATCTATTTACTCTCAGAATGCCGTTCACTAACTTGCTCAATTGCTAATGGCTCGGCAAATGCTTTGCTGATCAATGGTGGGAAATACTTTAATCCCGATATTCTGAATCTTGGAGTTTATTAATAAATCATTTCCAAAACGATGGAAATTGGACAAATGTCGGTGGATGAATTCCATCGGCATTAGCGGCAAGTTTTGAATCCTTAAACCATGGATTCGGTACCCAAATTTTCGTCGCCTTATTGGAAAGAAACGCACCCCACCATGAGTATGTCGAATTGGCACAGATTATTCGGTTTGCTGCACCAAATAACTTAATCTGTTCAATTGCTTTCACACCAATAAATTTATCAAGGAAGATTAGGTTTAATTTTGGGAAACCTCGAACAAACAACTTCGCTGCGGAGGGATCGTCAGTCATTAAATAAACTGGATTTTCTCCGATCTCGGAATCAGAATCAAAAATTTGGTTGTAGTAATCAACCGTTAAGTTACCAAGTGTCGAGGAAGCCTTCAAATAGTCCCCAAACCTAAGGTGAATTATCGTGCTATTCAAATCTCGAATCTCTTCGTATTTGCGCTTCAATAAAATTGTAGGTTCTTTTGAAATATAGTCATCAAAGTAGCCACTATTTTTCAGATCAACTGCAAAATCAGCTGTCTGAAAATATCCAGAAACGTAAGTCTTTTTTCCTATTGTTAAGTTCTTCATATGGGTTGTTGATATATTTGAGAAATCTATAACTCTTCGTTTTGACAAAGACTGATTAGTTTTTCTATCTAGAGAGTAGATCCATGAATTCGTAGTTGACAAGAAATTACCGGGAATTCCAAGCTCAGATATGCACTCCTTATGATCAATACCTAAGGTCTGAAACACGGGAGTGAATGCGTGAATCTGCCCAAGACGGATGGCAGCAGAGTAAATGAATAACTGATTTCCGATTCCGCCACGAAGAAGAAAAATTGGATCTTCTCCGAAGATTAAGAAGTTTGATCTCTTTTTCACAGTCGAAGTTGAGTTAAATCTGAAATCGACTCTAGGACCTTTTCATCCGATTTCATGCATACGTAGCCTGTTCCTTTTCGGCGCCCGGTTTCGTATTCTGAAGAGATACTTGGAACAAAGAGCCTCAAATTTTTATTTGAAGGTAAGACATCTTTGCCAATTTCAACTTCACCATAAGAATCAAATCTATAGCCAGAATCTGATTCAATTTTAAAGTCATCGATTACAGCAATCCAGGAGCCACCCCAATTAATCAGCGCTTCTATCTCTTCCGTTGTTGGAATCGCGTCATACCAATGAGCATCAAGATATGCCAATACTCTATCTTCATTAGGATTTAAACCATTAAGAATTTTTTTAATCTGATGTACAGAATCACCCAGAATTAAATTAATGTTCTTTTGGTGACCATTCTTTTCGAATCTCTCGGTAGCGAGGTTGAAAGTTGGCTTGTCGATTTCAATCGTAAACATTTCTCCTTCCACCATCGTAGCCAAGTATGGTGTTGACGAACCCATAAATGTTCCTGTTTCTACTCCAACGGTCGGTTTAAACGTTCGAGCAATCTCCCATATAACGGCCATTCGTCTCGCTTGGCCGTTGAACGGTTGAATCGCCCACTTATCGAAATACACATGGGGTTTAATATGATCAAGACAAAATTCCGATAATTGTGGCCCAAAATAGAATTTAGGCGCCATGAGGCGTAATTTGATCAAGATGCGAGTGCTGAGTCTCATGCTTAAATCTTAGAGTAGTATCAAGCGATTTATTCAAATTTAAGAGGTGGGTATGCATTTTTTAGTCACGGGCCATACAGGCTTTAAAGGTGCATGGCTTATAGTGTTACTAAAGAGTCTAGGACACGAAGTTTCCGGTCTGGGACTCGACCCAGAAAAAAAATCTCTATTTAGTATGGGCGAATTATCAAAACTATTGGAATTTGACTATCGGCAAGACATTCGTGATCTAGGTCCCTTGCAAACTGCTGTCGTGAATTGCAATCCAGATGTAATCATCCATTTGGCGGCACAATCGTTAGTGCTTACTTCGTATGAAAAACCATTTGAAACTTTTGAGACAAACGTTAATGGCACTTTGAATATTCTTGAAGCCGCACGAAATTTAAAGAATCTTAAGGCTTTACTCGTTGTTACGACCGATAAAGTTTACAAAAATTTGGGAACGTTAAAGAGGTATAAAGAGTCAGATGAACTTGGTGGCGATGATCCATATAGTGCTTCAAAAGCCATGGCTGACATTCTCACTCAATCATGGCAGAAATCTGTTTCAACTCAGCCCATTGGAATCGCAAGAGCAGGAAACGTTATCGGTGGCGGTGACTACTCAGAAAATCGAATTATCCCAAATCTAATTGATGACATCTCAAAAGGACTTAATCCAACTTTGCGCCATCCAGAGTCAATTAGGCCATGGCAGAATGTCCTGGATTGTTTGAACGGTTACATTTTTGCCATTAATAGATTAATCGAAAACAAAAAACCTGATATTTGGAATTTCGGACCTGACGATGAAGTCTGTAGAACTGTATCAGAGCTTACTGATTTTGTTATTCAACAAACAAACCCGAGTCTGATGTGGAAGAAAAGTGAGGTAAACCTTCCAGAAGAATCTAAACTACTACTAATTGACTCTTCAAAAGCAAGAAACGAATTGAATTGGCGCGAGAAATACGATTTTGAATCTAGTGTAATGAGCACTGTTAACTGGTATAAAAAGAGTAATCAGATTTCAACTTTAGAGTACATGCGCAATGAAATAAGCAATTTCAATTTACTTTAGTAATAAATAATCTGACTCTTTTTGGAATCTTCCAAAAGTATTAACGAAAGAGTACGTTGAAGCTCCATTGGCGCCAATGTTATCCGCGTCGATTCCTCTAGCTGCCTAAGCAAAGTAACCCATATACCTATTTTGGAATTAGTAGCAATAAAGTAAGGATACTTCAATAGATTAACTAGAACATCCCAAGACGGGCAGTCGACATAACTGTACTGAAAGGTGCTATTTTGTTTTGACAACTTATCAACGGCAACTTCGGGAGAATCAGAAAAGATATCAACAGTATTGAATCCCCCTACTTCCAAACCCCTTACCTTTTCCAAAGCCGAAACAACTCGATCAGCTGAAACAAAAGTTTTATTATCAAGCGTGAGTAAATCGCCAAGACGATAGTGAATTGCAGCTTTAACATTCTCAGATTTAGTACTACCGTCAACAGTCGAGAAATTATTTAGTGTTGTTTTCACAAATTGAAGTGTTTCATTACTTAAAGGCCGATGAGAGTAATGGCTTCGGAGTTGAACCGTCCAAGGTTTAATAGACTGAAAATCATCCGAAAAAATTATAATTTGTAATCTACTTAACAATGAAATTAATCTTCGACGAAATCTTAAAATGTTTCTATTTGAACCCACAGAATCAGCAGGGAGAGAGGAAGCAGAGAAGTCTTGAAAAATTTTCATCTGAATTCTGCCAGATAAGTGAGTTATCTCTGAATCGCGTTGAGTTACCCCCGAATTATGTAAAATCAATGTAATTTTCCTTGCAAATCCAGAATTTAAAAGTTCCTCCGCAAAAGCCCAAGCAAAAAGTTGAGATCCGAGACCACCCCAGCAATGAATCCTTAACCTCCAAGGGAATCGGATTCTACTGAATTTCAAATTACTTCTCGCCTTCATGACTGTTTACTTACCAAATCCCTAATCCCGGATTCAAGTGCGAATTCGGGAACCCATCCATGGTTCAAAAGATGAGTATTTGAATCCATAACCAATCCCTGAACGTGTGCATCCACATAAACCTTTGAAGCAATATTCTTGAAACCACACACATTTGAAACGACATTTGCTAGTTGACTGTTACTTGTCCCTATCCCAGTTCCGACGTCAATGGCACCACCAATCTTGTTTTGTATGGAATACAAGACCGCTTTTGCAACATCAATAACATTAATCCAGTCATACATATGCTCTGGATTCCTTATCTCCATTTTAGAGCCTGAAGACACCTTGGAAATCAAAGCCGGTAAAAATCTGTTCGGGTCTTGACCATGACCATAAGGCTGAAAAATCCGATGCCAGATTAACAATGTACCTGTTGATTCGAAAATTCTAGTCAGAGAAAGAAAGGTCGAAATCTTTGCACTTGAATAGTTATCAACAGGCTTGAGTATCGAAGATAGTGAACTAGCGGCCAAATTACTATCACCATACTCAGCAGCACTTCCGAGAGCCACAAAGATTGGAACAGAATAATTCCTGGCTTCCGATGCTAGATTCTCCGTCGCTGCTTGATGTTGGAAATTTTCATTTGAATCTCTGTAGGTAGCGTGCGTTGTATTCCATGCTGTAGAAATAACGCAATCAAAACTATGATTGGCGAAAAGTTCAGTTACGGCAAGTTTATTCATGTAACCATGAGGGTTTGTTTCAGTCCTATTAAGCCCTATAACTTCCCACCCTAATTGTTTCATTTGTAAGAGTATTTCTCGGCCAATAAATCCGCGGCCACCGATTAACAGAACTTTCATTTCCAGCTAATCCGCATCTTGCGCAACTCGAACAAACTGATACCCATTTGATCCTTGTCAGCTATAGATGAAATAGTCAAAGGAAAATCTATTGCAATATCTGGATCGTTAACATTAAGTGTTATTGAATGGTCCAGACTAAAGTCGCCCGAAATGGTGTAGAGGACTTCAGTATTTGGCTCTAGCGATTGAAAACCATGAGCAAATCCAATCGGGATGAGAACACTCTGCTGGTTGGTATCGTTCAATAAGATTTGAGACCAGTTTCCAAAATTAGGTGAATCTATTCGAATATCGAGTACATAATCCATTATTCTTCCTCTTATACAAGTGACTAGTTTTACTTCCCCGAAAGGGGGTGTCTGAAAATGCAGGCCACGCACCGTGCCGGCTAATATGTTTTTAGAGAGAAGTATTGAATCGAAACTGTTATCCAATAGCGGCAGTTCAAATTTTGTCAGTTGGCCGCGGTTATCATTGTAAACCAGATTGTTATATATAGTGATTTCCGAAAAAACGGAGATATCAACTTTCATTTATCTAATCCTTTTGAGCTCAGGTATTGCAACCCAAATTTTCGCATCAGGAAGAGGCTTGGCAATCTGATTCGAAATTTCATCGGCTATATTCCACGGGAAAATAATTATGTTTTCTGGGTTTCTCGCAATTAATGAGGAAAAATCGATTATCTCAAAGTCCTCAGAAGGCATGAATCGGCCAACTTTTTCAGAGCCCAAGTCGCAAATCATAGATAGAAGGGTTTTGTCGACGCCAGCAGCGTTTAACAGAGTGCTGGCTTTCGCGGCAGCGCCATATCCGATGACCGTTTCGTTATTCAGGCGGCACTCTTCCAACCAATTGGAAAATTTGGTTAGTGTGTCATTCTTTATTGACTCGGCAACTTTCCAAGATTCCTTATCTGAAACACCGGCCGAAGACTCAATCGCTAATTGATTTATCAAACTTTGACTTAATACTGAGATATCTCGCGCTAACCAATAACGGTTTGAACCCCCATGAATATCAATTGTATCTAAATCGAATAAAACTAATCCAAATTCCTTTGCAAGATAATCAACCGATGTGCACGATAAGTATGAGAAATGCTCATGGTAAATTGTGTCAAATTGGTTATCTCTCAAAATGTTAAGAATTGAAGGATTTTCAACACTTATTTTAGTGGTTGGCCCGGACAAAATTGAAAGGCCTTCCATGAAGTCTCGTATGTCAGGAACGTGTGCGAGAACGTTGTTAGCAATAATTAAATTGGGGTAGCCGTACTTATGCAAGATTTCCCTAGCTAATTTTGCGCCAAAAAATTCATTTATTACAGGAATCCCAATAGATTCTGCAATTTTACTTACGTTCTTGGCTGGCTCGACTCCTAGTATTTCAATGTTTAAACCCAAAAAATTCTTAAGTAAGTAGCCATCATTACATGCAATCTCTAATATCAACTCTCCCGGCTTGATTAAACCTTTTTTAACAACCTCCTCGCAGAAGTCATGTGCATGAGCCACAAACGTTGAACTGACTGAAGATAAATATCTATAATCCGAAAAAAGCCTGTCGGGCAAAATATTTGAGGGGGCTTGTCCAAGTGAACAATTTTCACAGACAAACAATTGAAGTGAGAAAAATTCCGTCGATTGCCCACTAATTGATTTCAGCTCATTTGAAATCGGAAGTTCACCTAAGTCTATTCCTAAGAAAAGATCAGGGCTTAGACAGCCAGAGCAACTTCTAGATGCCTGTATTTGTTCAATAGGAATC
>JACCDN011107402.1_pt1 | contig 17033 bp, 17 predicted proteins | sample 7441691 | NCBI WGS metagenome assembly JACCDN01 (sample SAMN15323439, study PRJNA562643) | freshwater metagenome | isolation source: river surface water | place: USA:Blue River Watershed | collected 2017-08-16
GCATGTAACGCAGCGACTGTCACGTCGAGCAACGCAGGGTCTAGGTTTTCATTCTTATCTAGCCAAATCAGGGACGGATCGCGCGGTTGCGAATTTAGCGCGCTGGGTCGCTGCAGCAAAGGATCCAACAAGGATGAACGAGGACGGATACTCATCGATAGATTTATAGCAATTGGCCGTCAGCGGAGGGAAGCTGATGCTGATCGAGCCCATCAATTGCCGCCCGCCCCATAGCAAGAATGGCTTCGTAGGAGGATCCCCCGATGTGAGGGGTAACTAGGAAGTTCGGCAGCGACAATAGCTCCATATCCACCGGCGGCTCGGACGCAAAGACATCGAAGGCAGCAGCTGCTAGCCCACCATCGCGGAGCATGATTTTGAGCTCCAATTCGTCCACGAGGCCTCCACGCGCGGCGTTGATAAGCACAGAGTCTGGCCGCATCAATGCTAAGCGCTTTGCATCAAGCATACCGCGCGTACCCTCGTCCAGAGGAACATGGAGGCTAACCACATCAGAACGCACCAGAAGGTCGTCCAAGCCCACGGACTCTATGCCATGCGCGGCGTAGAAGGCAGGAAACTCTAATATGTCACACGCCAACACCTTACATCCAAAGGCCCTCAACAACACAGCCAAGTCCTTGCCCACATGGCCGCAACCGACAATTCCCACGGTCCGCTCGGTAAGGTTCCGGCCTACGTGCTGACGCCAGGTCCCAGACAAAACCTCCCTGTTAGCCGCAGGTATATGCCGCAGCATGGCGATCATGAATGAAATAACCAACTCGGAGACCGAACGACGGTTGACCCCACCTGTCCAACCTATACGCTTACCCCAACGATTCAACGCGCATAGATCGATCATATCTAGACCGACACCGTATTTGCCAATCACCTTTAGTTGAGGCAGCGAAGAGAGGATCTGCTCGTCCAGAACCTCCAGTGCAGTAATCGCCTTGTCGTGTCCTTGCAGAAAAGAAATCAGCGCATCGCCAGAGAGAGAGACGCCTGCATCGTTAAATGTCACATGCTTGTAGCGCGCCAGAAGTTCCGCGCGCAACACCGGGTTGTTAGAAAAAGAGCGCGAGCAAACGGCGACCTTATCAGTGAAATTCATTCTTTACGACATCCAAGAACAACTGACAATCTTCTGCGAACTGTTGATTCGAATCGAGCTTAACAAGACTAACCGAGGCCTCCGGCCCAATCGGAAAAACCAACCCGAGCTGTGTAGCGGTGTTCTTTTTGTCCTTTTGCAGAGCCGCCAGCAATGCGCTCGACGAGATTGGAGTGTCAGCGAATGGCGAGTAGTTACCGCGAAGCGTCGGGTGCATGCGCTCGTAGTGCGACCGCGGCAGCATACCGCGTCGCGCGGCAATGAAATTGGCCATATCCATCCCCAAGGACACAGCGATGCCATGCGGAATGCCGTAATGGGTGGCCGACTCAATCGCATGACCAAAGCTGTGACCATAGTTAAAAATATTGCGAATGCCGCGGTCAAACTCATCCTGCTCGATATAGCGCTGCTTGATCTGCAAAGCTCTGCGAATGTAGTTCAACAAAACCATACGATCACCAAAAAGCCGTAAAAAGTCTCGCGCCAGATCGTCAAAATCCTTTGGCCCAGCAATCGCATGAACCTTCAGAATCTCTCCCACACCGGACCGAATCTCGCGCTCATCTAAAGTGTCCAAAAATGCTGGTTCGATGTAAATTTGAGACGGTGGATTAAAGGTACCTAATATGTTCTTGGCATCTCCAAGATTAATTGAACTCTTGGAACCAATACAGGAGTCGGCTTGAGACAGCAGCGTAGTCGGGACAAAGCGCCACTCTATGCCACGCAACAGCGTGCTGGCAATGAAGCAGCAGATATCTTGAACGATGCCGCCACCGATGGCGACTAACACCTGCCCCCTACGAACCCTCGCAGAAACCAACCGCTCGATGATAGGAATAATGTTTTGGAGCGACTTGGACTCTTCCACTGCATCAATCAAGATGACTCTCTCCGCAGGAAGCACGGAACTTAGTTGGTGACGGTATAGTGACTCAACCCTAGCATCAACCAAGTAATGACAGTCCCCCATAGCAATCGGGGCAGGAGCCGCGAGTAGGCCCGGTGAAAAAAAGACCTTGTAAGGACCCTTGTGAGACTGAATCTGCATCGACTCAGACACGTGTGAATCCTCCATCAATTGCCAGATTTTGCCCATTCATATAAGTATTTTCTTCGCTGGCCAACCAGAGCACTAGGCGAGCAATTTCATCTGGCGCCCCCAACCGTTTAAGAGGAACCCCTTGGCACATCGCACGAATTCCCTCCTCGCCCAGCACCGTTCGGGTGAGCTCTGTGTCAATAAAACCTGGCGCCACGCAATTGGCCAACACGCCTTGGCTGCCATGCTCTGCAGCCAGAGCAAGCGTCAACCCATCGAGAGCGAACTTGCTGGACGAATAAGAAGCTCTAAACTCCTTACTGACCTTACCCCAGACGGAGGAAATATTAACAATGCGACCCCAACGCTGCTCCAACATTGCCGGCAACGCTGCTTGGCAAAGGCGGAACGGGGCGTACACATTTACCTGCTGAATACGACGAAAATCCTCTGGGGCAATTTCGATAAACGGTGCAATCTTGTTGATACCGGCACAGTTCACTAGGACATCTATTCGCAACGACTGAACCGCTTGGGCACAGCGCTCGATTTCCGTATCGCGCGCGAAATCAGCTACAACCCAATGATGACAGGCATCATCTGGCTCTGCATCAACCGTACGACTGCCCGCAACCCACGCGCCCTGTTCCCGGAATGCCATAGCGATAGAACGGCCGATCCCCCGAGACGCACCTGTAACAAAGACTCTTCGGTTTTGCCAACCCATGGATCAAGCAACCGGACGTTGCACCAAACGCATCAAGTACGCACCAACCAAATGGTCCAGAACCATGTGCGCGTCTTCTGCTGGGCCGTACTCCTTTAGCCCAGTAGGAACATGAATACCGTCGTCAGCCACCTGCTTCATCCGCCCCCCGTCAAATGCAGTTAACGCAACGGCCTTGATCCCCACGGACTTTGCATAATCAATGGCTCGCAATAAGTTAGGGGAGTTACCTGATGCAGAAATTGCCACTAACACATCACCCGGTCGCCCCAGAACTTTGAGTTGGCGCACGAACACCTCTTCATAGCCGTTGTCGTTACCAATAGCCGTCAACACAGGAACGTTGTCCGTCAGGCTCAGCACTCGAAATGGCTTCTGGTACTCATTCGTACCATAGGCTAAGTCATTCGCAAAATGACTGGCCGTCGCAGCGCTGCCACCGTTACCAATAAAGAATACAGTCGCACCACTTTCGCGCGCGGCCAGAAGAGTCTGGACAAACCGCCCGACAGCCACACGATCGATACCATCCAACACCTTCTGAACATACTCGAAGTATTTCTCGGCAAATGCCACTGGATCAGAAGTGTAAAAGCGATCTATGTTGTTCATTACTCGTTAAAACCTTGTCAGGGGACCCGAAGGGACAGAGTTCAAGTCCACTAATTCCCGGGGGCGGGAATCTGGTAACGCTGACGCCATTCCGGATCGGAAAAATAAATTCTAAAAACAAGTTGCATCGTGCGTAAGGCATCATCTGAGGTGCCACTCAGCACCGGCTTCCCGCCCAGCACTGCGTCGCCAAATGCAGCGATTTCCTCGTCCCAAGAAGGGTCACGATTGTACCGTGTTGTTTGCTCCTTCGGATCCCCAGCATCGTTGTCTGGATCAGCTCGCACCACCGTTAACGATTCTGCGCCGTAACTCTTGGTGCCAGACAAAATCCCCCCAAGAATCAAACTCCCTCTCTCTAGGTTGATATCCAAATGGAACCGATGCCGCCATTGCGTGGCTGAGGAGTTCAGCATCGCCACCACTCCATCTTGGGAGCGCATCAGCGCATAGGCGTTGTCCTCCACATCGTAACCCCAGTGGGTGTTCGAAATGAAGCTATGTACATCCAGGAACTCTCCGCCAAAAAGCCGCATCAGGTCTACCATGTGAATACCCTGATCGAGCAACACCCCTCCTCCGGCGATTTCCCTTCGAGTGCGCCAGTCGGGCTGATTGAATGTGATTAACTTGGCCTTGCCATAAACACCGCGCATATTTATGACCTTGCCAAGCTCACCACTGCGCAAGATCTGCAGCGCGTCCTGTACCGACTCGTGGTACCGGTGGTTAAACCCATACATCAGCTTTTGTCCTGGGTGCCGACGCTCAGAATCTATGACGCGCTCAATGTCGACAACGTTGCGCCCTGGTGGTTTTTCGCAGAACACATGTAACCCATGATCCAAGCCAGCAATCGTGACCTCCGCTGCGATGTCGTTAGTCAAGCAAACGAACAAGGCATCGAGCTTCTCGTCTAGCAGGCGCTGGTAAGACGAGTAATAGCGCGTCCCATCAGGCAACACGCCTTCATCAGTGAAGGTTTGGTCGCAGACTGCCACTACTTGCATGTCCGATCTACGTGCAATGCAGTCCCTGCGGCGCTTACCGACAACGCCAAAACCGGCTATACCAATTCTTAATACTCGCATCTTATTAGTTTTTTAACAGTGGAAAAATTTTCTTTAGCTTCAAAAACGAGGCGGGCATTCTGCCCTACGTTCTCAATGACTGTTCCAGCAAAGAAATTACGATTTTGGACAATCCCTCGCGTGAATTTACGAATTTTATGGATGATGGCACATCACAAAAGTCTTGGCGAATCACCGTTGCGGAAGGATCATAATAAACAGCGGGCTTTCCCAACGCTTCCGCGATATACCCCACGCTCGAAAATGGGTAGGCGATTACCACACGACTACTCGAAATGCATTCGTAAATATTAATATCCTGCGGCTGTAACTCAATTTCCCCAAGCGAATCAAGCCTCTCAACATGCTCAAAATAACGAGAATCATAAGAAGGGCGCCAACTACGCTTAGCCTTCAATTTAAAGACAACAGGAAGGTGAAAAATCCGCTCCAATTCAGCCCTCAGAGAGACCACATCACACAAGAAGGCATTCAAATTTTCATAGCGATAATAGTTACAAATCTCGCCTGACTCGGAAAGAATCGCCTCATCAGTGAAGGCGGGGGTATCGAAGATGACAAGTTCTAGCGCATCTAGCTGCCCCCCTCGAAGCTCAGGCATTTGCCACACGATTGGCCCTACAACTTCTATAGCGTTATTACATCCCAGTAGCCTGAGATATCGGGCAAAAGCGTGAGTCCACACCCAGTGAACATCCGCTCTAATCCATCGCAGCTGCGGCAAGTCAACGACAAGGTTATCAAACGAATATGCGAGAGGTCTCCAATTCTGCGCATACCAAACCATATGCACCTTCGCCGTTTTCAATCCTCTCAACCAAATTGGCTGGTTTGTATAGGCAGAACAGGTAATGACGATTGCCTCAATCACACCCCGCCTGTCCAGCCCCCAAGAAATCCGGCCATAAGGCAACTCTTTCCCAATCAGAGAGATCCAAGGACATCGAAGGCTAACGACAGCGTAGGCAAACAACAGGGAAACAAGCTCCACCGCAAGCTGAAAACGCCCGAGCAACCCTAAGGGCACGCTCCTCAACAGCGCTATAAGTGGATTTCTAGCATAACTGAATGTTGATTCCGAAGATGTTGGATACTTAGCGGTAGACTGCAGCAGAACATTATTTCCTTCGCGCAACGGAGCGACGGGCCCAGAACGACAGAATTGCCTAAACCGTTCGTCATTCCCCCCTGCGAAGATGCTCTCATCGCCAACCCCGAAAACGAGAGTTGTTCTGCCGATAGCAGGCATCTTGAAGCTTGGCGCTAATATGGCAATGAAGCAATACCCCCAGTGCATCAGGAATTCCCACTGATTTGCGAGCCATTTCCAAAGTGGCAACTTTATACGACCAGTTATTACTTCTATATAGAAGCGGTTGCAATCAATTTGCGTTCCTGATTCTGGGAAAGGATTCTCTCCCGCTTGAGCACGGCGACGCACCGCCTGCGCATACGGACCATGGCCGATCTCGGCAATCAATTGCACCAAACGATCCAGCAATATCTCTGATGAATATCCGCATGCAGTTGACATCCTATTGCGAAGCCAGCTCCAACAGTTGTCGACCTCCTGGTTAAATGCCTGATTGCTACGATTGCTACTTATTTTCATACTTTATGGCTGAAGCGTAAGGTATTGCCACGCTCGTCGCAAACCTGCGGCAAATTACCAAATTCCCCAGCCACCGTCCACAGACAAATTCTGCCCCGTCACGTAAGCCGACATATCAGAAGCGAGAAAAGCAACTACGCCACGAAAATCATCCTCCGTTGCCATTCGACCTAATGGGGTACGCGCCTCGTAACGCCGTACAAATTCATCAACTTGGCCACGAGCGATGCCCCCAGGGGAAATTGAATTGACGCGAACCTTGGGCGCCATGGTCGTTGCCAACCACCGCGTCAATTGCAACAATCCTCCTTTGGATGCACCATAGGCAGCGGGATTGCTCATCGAGGTTCCGGCGTACAACCCCCAGTCAGGACCGTATTCACCATAAATTGAGCCAAGATTAATAATTGCGCCTCGCCCCGAAGCCTGTAATAACGGAGCAAGCCCCTGGCACAGATGGAATGCGGCCGTCAGATTAACTTCCAAGGCACGGCGCCAAGTCTCAATAGATTGCTCGGGAAATGGCACCCCCCAACCTTGTAAATCAGAAGTACCCACAAAAGCCGCATTGTTTATCAGTATGTCAAGTTGCCCCGCCTGTATCAACTCTGCTACCAAGATTTCGCGCATAGATTGCGACTCTAGGTCGCAATAACGAATTTCAACGCCCCCCCTCCATTTCGAAGCAACTTCAGATGCGAGTTCTGCCAGCGGAGTACCCTGTCGATCAACCAAGATCAGATCGGCTCCAAGCTCTGCGAGGGTGTGGGACATCATACGACCAAGTCCACCAGAGGCACCGGTAACCAGTGCACGCCTCTTATTCAACCTTGTGAGTGATTCAAGTGTGGTCATGGTTTCGTTCCTTCATAAGACACTCGGCGATTCGGAAATCCATCAGCGTATCGATATCGATCGCACGCTCCGTTGGTATCTCGACAGCACGCACTCGCCCTTCAAACAGAGAGTTTTTCGTAAGAATAAATTCAGGACTTGCTACATAGGCAACTGTTGTCATGTCGAAGACGGGGGGGGAATCTTGGCGTCGAAACACATTGCCGCCTGGAGGGATCACGAGTTCCACCGTGCCATCATCATTGCGCTTAACCATGTTGAAGTAGGGACTACGGCGCGCCGCCTCCACAGTCACCACGACATCTGCGTCGCCCAAGGCAAAATCTTCGAGACAACGCTCGATATCCCGCACGTCCCGCAACGGAGCAGTCGTAGGCACAGAAACCATGGCATCAGGCAACCCACTCTCCTCCTTCAGATAATTCAGCGCATGCCTCCAAGCAAGCCACTCGGGACTGTCGTCACGAGCTAACCCTGACGGACGCATGAATGGTGTCTCAGCACCGTATTGACGCGCGACCTCTGCAATTTCCTCAGAGTCTGTCGAAACAATGACCCGACTGATCATTTTGGTAGCCTTAGCCTGTTCGATGGACCAACCTATCAATGGTTTGCCACAGAGTAAACGGACATTCTTACCAGGAAGCCCTTTGGAGCCCCCTCGCGCAAAGATGAAGGCAACCGTTTTCACACGACACTCTCCACTAATACGGACTGATTTAGTTCGGCCGAACGACGAGCAGCTTCGATCACACGAATCGTTGAAAGTCCATCTCTCCCGCTGATCATGGGAGGGGCATTGTTGGCAATGCAGTTAAGAAAGTGCTGCCATTCAGTGGTGTAACTTTCGTCCCGCTGGGACAAATGCATAAAACGCGGCTCCCAGACTTTACCGTCGGCTGGAAATAAATCAACTGCACCGCTCAAACCGTTCCATCGCAAACTTCCAAACTCCCCTATAGCCACACATTTGCGTGTAGTATCACGCCGCACAAAGTCCATATTGAGGCTGGCGATCGGATTCCGTCCCAAAGCATCCTTTTCAAAACCGAGCAACAGATGTGCCGTATCTTCAACATCGATTTCGAGATCGCTCTGTTTTTTTAGCACCGCTTGCACCCAAACCACTTCGCCGAAAATCCAACGCAGATAATCAATCTCATGACTAAGCTCTAGCAACACCCCCCCCCCGAGCATACGAGAAGCGGAAACACCATGCCGGTAATCGGAGCCAGGGCGCCAAGACGGGAGGAACTGCCCTACCTCGCAACGCACCGACAATACCCGCCCGACACATCTCGACTGGATCAGACGCCGGTATTCCTGCAATGACGGAAGAAAACGCAGGTTGTAGGCGGTCATGAGAACTAACTTGCGCGCTGAACAGGTTAACAACAATTGCTGGACGCCTGAGGATGATGCAGCAAGTGGTTTCTCCACGAGCAAATGGGCACCAGAGTCGGCAAGCCGCTGTGCCGTTTCTATGTGAAATATCGATGGCGTTGCGATTACCGCCGCCTGTGGCGCAAAAGCTAGCGCGTCATTCAGGTTACTCATGCACCCATTAGCATGCTCAGGCGTCAAGTCGCAGGGCTTATGCCTCAAAACACGAATATCAGCCTGCGGCAGCAATCCTCTCGCAATGCGAAGATGACGTTGTCCAATACTTCCGAAGCCGACGACAAGAAGCCTGTCAATCACCACAGAACCTTTTCAGTATCCTCAACCCAACTTGACCGCTTTTTTCTGGATGGAACTGACAACCAGTGATAAAGTCCCGCGCAATCACCGCAGATATGCGATGACCGCCATATAGGCAATCGGCTAGGCGATATTTTGAATCCACCGGCACGGCCATGTAGGAGTGCACAAAATAGGCGGCCTCCTCGTAACGGTTATCCTGCAACAAAGTTCCCTGCCAACTTGCAGCAGATTCTGCGAGGTTAAGTCCGCTCCAGCCGATATGCGGGATCTTCTGAGCTTCGCCACTAGTAGTGAGCCCAGGCACCGGCACCACACGACCGGGGATCAACCCCAGCCCCTCGGAAATACCGAACTCCTCGCTCTCATCGAGCAGCAGTTGCATGCCTAGACAAATAGCGAGCAGCGGAGTACGCTTGTGAGCCAATCGCCTTATCACAGACACTAGTCCACGGTCCTGCAACGCCTTCATGGCGCTTGAAAAAGCGCCGACCCCCGGCAAAACCACCCGCTCAGCAGTCATTACGACGCAGGGATCCGAAGTAAGAATGACGTCGGCGCCACAATACTCAAGTCCGCGCTGAACACTCAAAAGATTACCGACTCCATAGTCGACAACAACGACTTTAGGCTTACTCATAGTCCCTAACTCCAAGACCCGTCGCCTTGGCATGGGATCGGATTTCACCAACGGTAGCTCGACCATAGTGGAGAATGTCTGCCATAGCAATCGCATCAGCTCCGCCATCACGCACCACAACAGTTCCATCTCCAGCAGATCCCATGCCCCCGCTAGCAATTACAGGCATTGAAACCTCAGCAGTAACAGCTCGTATTAAATCGATATCGAATCCTTTGCGTGTACCTTCGCGGTCAACCGATGTAAGCAGAATTTCACCAGCCCCCATGGACGCCCCCCGTTTAACCCACTCCACGACATCAAGACCAGTACGCTCACGACCGTTGTCCGTGAAGACTTCCCAACGCTGATGAGCAATCTGCTTAGCCTCTATCGAAAGCACCATGCACTGACAACCAAAGCGCCGTGCAATATCCGTGATCAACTGAGGATTAGCCACAGCAGCCGTGTTCACGGCTATCTTGTCGGCGCCAGCGCGAAGGATCTGGGTGGCGTCCTCAACGGAACGTATACCGCCTCCAACGGTCATAGGAACGAAAATATCCTTGGCCGCAGAGCGCACAATATCCGCCAGGTGGTTGCGACCATACAGGCTGGCCACGCAGTCCATATATAGCAATTCATCCACGCCCTGTGCGTAATACTTCAGAGCATGCTCAGCAGGCGAACCGATGACGCGAAGTCCTTCGAGGTGGACTCCCTTGATCAAGTTCGCCCCCTTGATGTCGAGTCTCGCAATTAGCCTGACGTTTCTCACTTATTGTCTTCTGGCCAAACGGGGTGCCGTAGCTTCCATTCGTCCCGCTCCCTGTACCAAAGATGGGGCGACCGAAATTGATCCGCAAGCAGATTAAAGTAATCCCTGTCCATCAGGGGCTGTTCAAACATTTTAGCGGCTTGCCTAAATTCACCCTCGGGCAAGCTGAGGTAGGAAAACAGTTCATTGGCAAAACGATCCGGAAACTCATGATCAAATCGTTTAACCAAAGCAACACCCTCATCGCGATTGATATCTCCGGAACGGATCTCCTGCGCTGCATCATAACTTGCCCGGCCGATTCCGAATTTAACCCCAGTGGTATAGTAGTGTAGGTCATCGATACGATCATCAATACTATTGTATTTTGAATAGGTTCCAGGAGTGCGTTCGGGAGAGGCTTGGAAGCCCCCATGCTCCACAGCATAGTAATAGCAGGCTTGAGGATGCCACTTTAAATAGTATCCAAGGTAATGGACCTCGATATTTTTATCAGCAATCTGATCTGGGTCAGCAGGCAAATAGGGTTGCAAATCATTCTGATCAACGCCAAACTGCGCCTTGAGGTCGGTTACTGAAACTCCTCCAAGAAAGATCTGGGATTGATCCGCGGCGGTAAAATAGGACCAGTCGCGCTTCGCCGAGTCGGTATCGCCGATGGGATTCCCATATTCAGCCTCATTCTCCCCATAAAACACTAATGGAATATTAAAAAGCAGCGCCATTTTAGGCGCCAGTGCTTTTTGACCGAGCATGAACGCCTGAAAGGGATGAAACAGCAATTCTGTCGATAGCCGCGTCAGCAGACGATGGACTCGACCGTTTGGCGTCATTAGATAATTATCATGCCCTGCGTGAATCCATGACTGGAAGTTCCTCCACCCCCACTCCGTGTAAATATGCGGAGCCCAAGTTACTGTTAATGGATGCATACCGTATTTATTTTTAAGAATATGAGATGCAAAAAAACTATCCTTCCCACCAGAGCCCGGCACGATACAGTCATAGGAGCCATCATGCTTACGGTGCTTATCGCACAAATCTCGTAACGCCTTCTCTCGGTCAGCCCAATTGATGACCCTGCGCTTACGCTCGGCGAAACGGCAGGCATCACAGATACCTTCTTCGTCAAAATGAATGGTCGCCTTTTTCGAATCCTTTGTGTGTTTGTACTCCACTGCCGAGTTGGGCCGCTGGTTCGAGATGACACATTTTTTGCAATACCCCACTTGGGCAGGCAGTCCATACTTTGGCTCTGCATTAGGCGCGTCCTTGGCAAATGCCGCCAAGTCAATTGGGGTGGGGTATTTGATGATATCCATGTATTTCTTTCTAAATTAACGAGTGTTTTCAATATTGGCCTGACGTAGATCGTCTGGACGCCCGACATCTAGCCATGGCTCATGCATAGGATAAACAATTGTTCTGCGCCCGACCTCTTGAATTCGGGCAAACAGAGTTGGCATATCACAGTGACCACTGTTTGCCAGAAAATCCAAAACCATCGGTTCAAGCACATAAACTCCGGCATTGATATGAGTCCTGGTTACTGGCTTTTCCTCGAAGCCAACCATATCAACACCTTTAATTTTCACCACACCAAAAGGATGCTGCCATTCATACTGCCGCACGGCCATAGTTGCGACCGCTTGGTGCTGGCAGTGGAAGTCCAATAGCTCACCGTATCGGATATCCGTGAGTACATCGCCATTCGTTACCACAAAAGGGATGCCTTTGACATCTTTTAACAAGCTCAGCGCACCAGCAGTCCCCAATGGAGATTGCTCTCGCAGGTACTCAATTTCCACATCCCAGAGACTTCCATCTCCAAAATGCTCCTCAATCATGTGCCCGAGATAATAGACGGCCAAAACAAAATGTCGAAAACCTTCTGAGCGAGCACGCTCAATAATATGCTCCAGCATGGGCTTGCCACCGATCGGAAGCAGTGGTTTAGGGCAGTTTTCGGTATATGGCTTGAGGCGAGTTCCAAGGCCTCCCGCCATAATAACCATCACATTGGAGCGCCATGCTGGCAATAACAACTCATTGAGCAGATGCAACCCCACCACCCGCCTATTTTCAGCAACAACCGGAAGCGCATTAATAACATTGGCTTGCATCAGATCCAATGCCGCTTCGCGATTCATCTGCGGTGACACCACTAAAGCATCTTGATGCACAATCAGTCCAACAGGGCTATCGAGCCCAATACCCTTAAGCAAACCTCGTCGAATGTCACCATCGGTCAACGTTCCCACCAGAATCTCATCATCCTCAATCACAAGGACAATCTTGGTCGCTGACTCGTTAAGACTGCGGATGGCCTCTTTAATCGTCGAGTGTTTGTGCAGCAATGCTCTTCGCCAAGCTTCAGCCCCCATAGAATCCAACCTTATCAACGAATAACCAACACAGAGTGACCATCAAATTACTCACCTCATATTAGTCGAAACTACTTTAGGGCCACACCCCAGGATACATCATTTTAAATGAAAATTTTAACTGAGTATTTTTGGTCGATTTTTCGCAACCTAATTCCACATACATCACGACGAGATCTGAGGGATTAATAAATCATGAAATTTTTTCTTCATTAAATTGGCAAATGGCAAAGCTTTTATAATGTTAATTATTGAGTCTACAGCGCCACCATCCCCATACGGATTAACCGTTTTCTCCAATTGACTTTGAAATGAATCTGTAAACATTTTATCTATAGCCATACTAATCGAATTACAGTCAGGACTACAATCTATAATACTTGACGCTTTAAGACGTCCACTCTGTCTATCCCCTATATTTACAGTCCCCTTCTTAAATGATGGAGCCTCCAATAAGCCACTAGAAGAGTTACCGACGACAGCATCAACTTGTGCAAGGCAGGAATAGTAACGCAATTGCCCAAGAGAAGCATACAAACAAGAGTTATCATTATGCAGAACAAAGTCTTCAATTAGATCGAAAAGAATTCGACTATTAGGATCGGCATTAGGCATTGTAAAAATAATTTGACAATCTTTCTTAATAGCCAATGCTTTCAATAACTCTTTCATTTGATCATTAGATGCTTCCCCCTCAAGGGTTACCGGATGAAAAGTGACAAGAAGATTTTTCTTCTTAAACTTAAAGCCCAGCTCGTCTTCCAACTGACTTCTCGTCAAAAGATTAATGCGTTTTATTGCATCCACCCCTAAACCGCCTACATTGTACACAAAATTAGGATTTTCTCCAAGCTGGATTACCCTGTTTCTATATACATCGTTAGCAACAAAATGGAGGTGGGACAACTTGGTAATTGAATGTCTAATCCCTTCATCCATTGCACCAACAGTAACCTCTCCTCCGTGCAAATGGGCAATTGGAATCTGATGATACATTGCAGCAATAGCAGAACCTAATATTTCATATCGATCACCCAATAATATAAGAAGATCCGGCTTTAAATCCATAAAAGCATTTGAAAATCCCAATATTGACAAAGCAGTAGAATTAGCTATGTCACTCGGCGAATCTCCAGCAACTTGAATATCAACTCTACGAGTTATCGATAAACCATCTTCCACAATTTCATTAAATGTGTTACCAAATTTTTCAGACAGATGAGCACCTGTAACTAGCAAAATAAGTTCAAATTCATTTGATTTATTAATTTCAAAAATTAAATGCTTTAGTAAACCATACTCTGCCCGCGTCCCGGTAACAACACATAACTTTCGTGTACGTAACATTATTAAATTTCAATTAGTTCATCTACATCAAAATCTCTTATGGCAACTCTCCCAATTACTTCATTATATCTCATTGGACTGATGCCATAACCTGGGCGCTTAACGGATACATTATCCGAATCAAAAATATCCCCTTTTTTGATTTTTTTATTGGCAACTAAAGACTTTCTAGCCACATCAATATTCTTTAACTCACTCCCGGTCACTTTCTTTACTCCATTACCGAGAGCCCTCTCAACTACTCGTATAGATTGAACCATTGCAATTAACTCTGCCGGCTCCAAACTAGCCTTATGATCTGGACCATCCATATTTCTATCTAATGTAAAATGTTTTTCAATAATACAAGCCCCCAAAGATACAGCCGCGATAGGTATAACAATTCCCATTGTATGATCAGAATATCCAACATCAACCCCAAAAGATGCTTTAAGTGTATTCATCACCAAAAGATTAATCTCATCGACTGGCGCCGGATACTCGGTTGTACAATGCAAAATAGTTACATCCTCCCGACACGAACCAAATCTTATTAACACTGAAATAGCATTATCCACATCCGCAAGAGTGGACATACCCGTTGATAAAATTATTTTCTTTCCGAAACTCGCAGCAGCCTTAAGATACGGGTAATTAGTAATTTCGCCGGATGGGATTTTAATTAAATCCAACCCCAATGAATCCAAAAACTGCAAGCCATTAACATCAAATGCTGTAGATAAAAATTTAATACCGCATAGATTCGAATAATCAATCAAAATTTGATGATACTCACGCTTAAGCTCCAGACGTTGAATCATTTGAAACTGCGATTCAACGTTATTTGAGTTTTTAATTTGATAGTCAGCTTTTACAGCGTCTCGAGTAACCAACTCCTTTGCTGTAAAGGTTTGAAATTTAACATAATCAGCCCCGGCCTTAGCCGCGACCTCGATCAACCGCTTAGCAGTCTCTAAGTCACCATTATGATTTACCCCCGCTTCCGCAATAATTATTGTTTTGCACATGAACATCTCTCTTAAAATAGTTGTACATACTTTTTGTTAAAATGCTTACTATAGTAAGCACTCAATCGAATTAATGCATTTCTAGGAAACTTAACTCTCGTTTCGAAGGTGAATTCATCATCAAGTCCAAAAAGACCATTGTCATAAATGGAATCCCATTGCTCCCTCCATGAGTCTATATGATTAATAATTGATTGCAAATCTTTTTTTTGCTCACCTTGGAAAAATTCTAAATTTTTACTAATCAGATCTGCGATATTATTATTGTTAGACTTGATAACAATGGCACACTTCAAGCTTTTCCCAAAGGACAAATACTGCTGATAAGCCAAATAGTTTTTACATAATAACGTATTAAGCTGCTCTAAAAACAACTCTTGAGCTGCTATCACGATCTTGCCATCACCCATAGCAATTTAATTGAGTTTCTTTCGTGATTTTAAAATAAATTCATACCCGTGCAGCTTAATTTTAAGTGGGAATTTTTCGGTGCATGCTGCTCTAATTAACTTTTCAAGTTCATTTTTTGTTACACCAATATCAATTATTGACAAATCATCAAGATCTTTTATTTTTCTCTTTACCCCTGACCATTTTACATCTCTTGAATTATTTAAAGACTCGTCAATATAATTTCTTCCATTTAAAGCAATTCCGCTTATTATATCAAAAAACAAATCCAATAACTTTGCATGAGTTCGCTCAAGAAGCGAGTCAACAGTATCAGTACTATGAATTGGAAACCGGCGACATTCGATGATTTGTCCATCATCAACTTTTTCTGTCATTAAATGAGAAGTAACTCCATATAGCTTCGAGTTTTCGTACAAGGCATAATTCAAGCAACCGCTCCCAGGAAACTCTGGTGAACCAGGATGAAAGTTTATGGCTGCTACTTTTGCCTTATCTATAAGATACTTTGGCAATATATACATACTTCGAAAGCAAAATATGTAATCACCAGTCCACGACTTTATCTCGTCAGGCAAAGCATCCCCATAACTTTTAGAAAACACGGCAGTCACCTTGAATCCCAATTTTGTTAAATGATTTAATGCCTTAGAAGATGATTGGCAATCAAATCGCCCAAAAAACAATACTTTTATGCTGCTTTCTAAAACTTGTTCGAGATTTTGTATGTTTATAGACATCAATTAATCCTTTTGTCAAATCGAATGATGAGTTTAGATTTGATTTTGTCTTTTAAAATTAAAAAATATTTTAGAAAACTCAAAAACTTTTGAAGTATTTTGAGCATTAAATTATTTATAAATTAAGCCTCAAATAGAGGGCGCGGCCCCCAAAAATGCACTACTCGGTAGGTTAATAAGCCGCCGCTCCAGCGATTCAGCGACTGTTAGATCCATACGTGGACACCCTTGGTAGGGGGCAAGTTGATGCAACAAACGCCACGCAGGCCGCGTCATTAAGCCAGCGGCGTTAGTTGCTTCCAAAACGGCATCTCGTAAACTTACCTGACTACTCTCTAACACCAGCGTTTGCAACCAAAAATTGCTATGGCACCCCGGCGGCTCCCCTAGCATCCGTGCGCCCGACACATCTGAAAACGCCTGGACATAATGCTCGTACAGGGCACGCTTGCTCTGCAGCATGCTTGGTAATTGCTCCAACTGAGCACAACCTAAAGCGGCGTTAATATTTGGCATACGATAGTTAAAACCAACTTCATCGTGAACATAATCCCACTTGTGCGGCAGCTTCGCCGTGGTAGTCAGATGCTTGGCCCGCTTGGCAAGCTCTTGGTCGTTGGTCAGTATCGCCCCGCCGCCACCTGTAGTTATGGTCTTGTTGCCGTTGAAGCTCAGCGCCCCCATCCTGCCAAAAGTACCGGTATGCCGCCCGCCAACGGTACTCCCCAGCGATTCGGCCGCATCTTCCACGATCTCTAGACCAAAATCATGTGCCACCGCTAGCAACCCGTCAATGGCAGCAGGATGCCCGAAGGTATGCATAGGTACCAGAGCACGTACAACTCGTCCTGTACGCCGGTTGTAGCAGAGCCCGCTATGCTTTTCAGTTGCGTACCTCAGATATGCGCGCAGCCGCACCGGATCGACGCCAAGTGATACATCGTCGCTATCCACAAAATGTGGTGTGGCTCGACTGTGCATGACCGC
>JACCDN010244135.1_pt1 | contig 17020 bp, 16 predicted proteins | sample 7441691 | NCBI WGS metagenome assembly JACCDN01 (sample SAMN15323439, study PRJNA562643) | freshwater metagenome | isolation source: river surface water | place: USA:Blue River Watershed | collected 2017-08-16
CGCCGCCCATGCCGCCGCCCATGCCGCCACCCATAGGCATACCGCCACCACCAGTCATCATATTGTTTTGATTGGCCATTGCTTGTTGCTGCATCCCGCTTTGCATACTCATTTGTTGTTGCTGGAGCCCTCCTTGCATACTCATCCCTTGTTGCTGTAGCCCGCTTTGAACATTCATCCCTTGTTGCTGTAGCCCGCTTTGAGCATTTACCCCTTGTGATGCCTGTTGCATACGTTCCATATCCCGCGCCTGGGTGGTTTCCGCTTGCGTTTTGATTCCCAATTGCTGAGTTTGAGCGTTTGCTGAAATTCCCAATTGCTGAGTCTGGGCATTGGCTGCCGTTGTTAATTGCTGAGTCTGGGCATTGGCTGCCGTTGACATTTGCTGAGTCTGGGCATTTGTGGTCAGCGCAGTCGATCCAAGGTGATCAATAGCGGCAAACAGGGCTGTTCCGGTATCCGGAGGAGGCGGGGCCAGAGCTGGAGTCGGGCCCAGGGCTGGAGATGGTTGCAGGGGTACGGGCTGTTGTCCTCCCGCAGCGGCCTGTCCCCCGGCGGAAGGATCCGTAGAGCTAGGGGGATCGTCCGAAGTAGGATCCGTTGCTTGAGCGGATTCCATCACAAGCATTGATAAAAACGCCAGAAAGATAGAAATGAGTAAGCGCTTAAAATAATCCTGCATCAGTATTATCCTTGCAGTAGTTTAAAACAAAATATACTTATATAGTATAATATATTATAATTGATTAATACTTCGTAAAAATTAGTAATTAATCAGAATTAATTCTGTTTTTTATAGTTATTAAAGTAAAATTTTAGGATATATCTTCAAGCGTATTGTGGAAATTAAAAAGGAATATCAATCCTGGCAAAAAGCCCACTGTACGGAAACAGGTTGATTGGCTGTGACATGGCCCAGTAAAAGAATGGCCTGGCTTCCCGCATACGGTTCGCACAAGATTTCTTCCACGCCTGACGCAAGAAGCCGCCACTGCTGGCCTTCCTGGTTCCGGCCAGCCTTCCCGCGGGCAGGTATCCGGATCATGACGCCCCGTCTCCCTGAAGCCGGGGAAACCTCAACTTCTTTATCCAAAACAAAGCGGATACCGTACAGGGCTTCACAAGGCGCCTGAATCGTGTCTTCTCCCCGCAAGCCAGGCTGATTTCCTCCTGAATAAAGCTGGCGCCGATGACGGAAAGGCAATCCGTCAGGACGGGCGTAAGCGGCATCCAGAAGCGTATGGCCTTTGTGACTGGCGCGGCGTAACTGAATAGAGTTTAAATCCGGCGGATCGGGAATTTTAAAGTGTTGTCCTTCCCGGGTTTGAAGGACCAGGTCTCCTTGAAGGATAAGACGGTTGCGCCCTACGCTCCATTCAAAATTCAATGTCCCCGTTCCCTCTTCGCATGCTGCAGGCTGAACGTCCGGAATCCTTCCCCCGACATTGAGAAGAATGAGGCTGTTCTTGTTCACGCATCGTTCAAACCTGATGTGGGATGCGCGTTCTGGCGGACGGCCCCGGACATCCGCCAAAGATAATGCCATATCAATGACGGGAGGGGGCGCCTGCGTCATGCCCCCAAATGCCGCTAATCCTCCATCACCGTGACGGAACAAACGGATAATGGGGGCCATTTTGTTAATCGTTATTTGCAAGAAAGAGGGGATTTCGTGATGAATAAGGCGCAACATGGCACGCATATCTATCAAATCGCGCAATATAGCCAGATGAGTTTGGGGTGACCGGCTCACATGCCCGCCGTCAGGTAATATTTGCGCCTGGATCTCTTTTTCCAGTTCAGGTAGCAAGGCACCCAGGCGGCCGTTTTCTCCCGGAAAAGCGACGCTCGCATAAATGATGCCTTTCAAGGCATAGATACGCTCCAAAGATGTTGAAGCGCTTTCCTGGACATACATGAGGTGACGAACCTGCCGGGCAATTTCCCGAAAGAATAGGGCACGGAAACTTTCATCAGCGCTTGAGCAAAAGAAATCATATAAAGCAATCCAGTTGGCCACCCGATGTCCCGTAATGCCCGCTTGCCAGGGAGACAGATGCCAATCCTGGTTCCGGTCAATCCAGTTGACGATAAGCTGCCGGGCCAAACGGCGGGCTGAATTGTCCCCTAATGCCCGCAAATCCCGCAACCAGGTAAAGCTGTGCAGATCGGCCAGAACGGTTGGGTCCGCTTCATCCGGCATCCACAAATCCGTCATGGGAATCACCTGGTTGGAGATCATAAATTTCCCATCAAGGAGCAAACGCCCCGCATAACTATCCCCTGGCCAGGGATCCGCCGGCATGACAGCCAGGTGCTTGGGCGTCCTGCCTCCCGCCAAAGTAAAGCGGTACAAGACGCTGTTGAACCAGGCCTGGCGCAAGAAGCCATATGTAGCGCTCAAAGATTTTATCATCATTTCCCGCCCCGCAAGCCGGCAATTGCGGAAGCGTACGAATGGCCTGGAAGATCACGCCGCGTTTCAAAAACCGCCGTTCCGGACACCAGAACATCAATACCCGCCTCAATGGCTGAAGGGGCCGTTTTGTTATTAATGCCCCCGTCAATTTCGATCAATACGGGCAAGGCGCGCTCATCAATAATCTGGCGTAATCGCCGAACTTTCTCTAAAGTATAAGGGATAAAAGCCTGTCCTCCATATCCCGGGTTAACGGACATGACCAGGATCACATCAATAGCGGGTAAAACTGGCAAAATGGCCTCAATAGAAGTTGCCGGATTTAAGGCGACCCCCGCTTTCACCCCGAAAGAACGGATGGTTTGCAAGGTGCGGTGGAGATGGGGTCCCGCTTCCGGATGGACTGTGAGAATATCAGCCCCCGCTTTTGCAAAGGATTCAATATGAGGGTCAACAGGCGTAACCATCAAATGCACATCCAGGGGAAGCGCGGTCAGAGGGCGTAAAGCCTGAACCACTTGCGCGCCCATCGTGATGGGGGGAACGAAGCGTCCATCCATGACATCAACATGGATCCAGTCTGCGCCTACTTTTTCAAGAGCGCTCACTTCCTGGCCTAATTGTGACCAGTCGGCCGCCAAAATGGATGGCGCAATGTGGATCCGCCTCATGATTTCCTTTCCTGCCCCTAAATCTGACCGTTTTAAATTTATACAAGAGTAGCGCAAAGAAGGCCAGACTATTAACCATTCCTGGCGTTATTCCGGGCTAATCCCTCTTAAAATTGATTTGAAAATTTAACAGATCAGGTGATTTTCCGCTTCCCCCTGTTCTACCGCCCTCTCATTAAGAACACGGTTGGAAACGTGAGTTCCCCTTGAAACTCCCTGATCGCGAAATCGGCGTGGATGGTCATGCCTAGGGACTGGGCCTTGTTATCAAACGCCGTCACCGTCACCGCCACATTTTTAATGCGGGGTTCATACCGCCTGATAGCCTGCTCGCAAAGCTCGGCTATTCGGGGCCACTCGTCCTGTTTCGTGGCGTCATACTGGGAAAAGTCGCCCAAACCAAACATTTCCGGAAGGCCAAAGTTTAATGCATCTTCTGAAAAAACCTCATACTCAGCCCGTTTGACCGTGGCCCGGGTATTCAGGATTCGGTCAACTTCCCGCTCAATGGACTGGATCAGTTCAGCGCGGTTATAATAGCGTTTTGAAGGCTGCTCCGTCACCGTTTCCGGGTCATCGTCAATGAGGCGGTCAAAAAGGGGAACAGGCGCGCCCGCTATTTTTTTGGGTTCAGCCCGCGCGTCTTTTAAAGCTGTGGACATGGGCGCTTCCTCACTATAAAGGCCATCTCAATGGAATTGAGGCGCGGTTTACGCAAAAGCGCTCATTCCTTGAGGTTATATCGATAATAAAGCAGGCCCAATGCCGGTTTATTTTGCTGGAGGTGCTGCAGGTCCTGGAGCTGTTGGAGTATTGAGCGCATAATCCCAACCACCCGCTGTATTTCCTGATGGCACCCCTGTTCCGTCAAAGCCGGTTACGGCCGCTGCGTCGAAGCGTCCCGTGACGCGCGCCTTAAGAATCAGCTTGTCCGGAAATTCTTCGATGGATTCCAGGAAGCAATTCAGAAATTTTGATGAATACAACTCCGTATTCGCCTTCCCTTCCCCCAGATGGCCGACGCGGATAATCCATATCTCCTTAATAGGCATGTTATTTCTTAAATTCTGCCGTAAAACGGGCATCGTGGAATCGGTCATAATATGCATCTCAAGCAAGGAGTGGACAAGCGTAGCGCTGGCTTGAAAGTCGCTGGTCATTGTCCCGATCGAAACCCGTTGTTCAATGCTGGTAAACCATAAAAGTTGTACAGCATGTTCAAGGTGCTTGGTTTTTGTCGTGACGGTGCCTCCCGTCACATTACTTTTTGTAAAAAGAGCATCCATCGCTACAAAAAAACTTGAGGTAACCGTCCCGACAGGGGGGTTGCCGGCCTGGGGCATCTGGTTCAGGGTTGGAGCCGTTTGTAGAGATTTTTCCACTGACATATTAAAAACTCCTCGGAATTCGCCTGTATGCCCGCTGCATTTGAAGACGCCTTTCAGATGGCTTCGCCTTGCCACACGCACACGCCCGCGGCGGTAATCCGCCATACGCCCATCCAGGCATCTTCAAACCTGACGGGTATACCCCATACAAAGGTTAAGATATCCTTAAAGTTACACTGAAAATAAATTAGACACTATACCCATTATCAAGGTAAAAGCGTTGAGACGTTAAAAATTATTGTTAATATGGGCCGTTACAGGCATGGGATTTTGAGATGAAGCGGTTTTCAAACAGGCAGCCAGAATAGTCAACGCCTGGCTCCCAGGTTGATTGACTATCCGGCGGCGCCTCCTGAATCATCTACGGCAGGTGAATTTGTCTTATAATCCCAAGCAGACGCATTGTTTCCACCTTGTGTGCCGTCAAAGTCGGTTTCTGTCGCTGTATCAGACCGTTGAGTGATGCGCGCCTTAAGAATCAACTTGTCGGGAAATTCTTCTATGGATTCCAGGAAGCAATTTGAAAACTTTGATGAATACAGCTCCGTATTCTCCGCGCCCTGACCCAGATGGCCGACGCGGATAATCCATATATTATCAATACATATGTTGCTTCTTAAGTACTGCCTTAAGGTAGGCATCGCGGAATCGGTCATAACATGCATTTCAACCAGAGAGTGGACAAGCGTCGCGCTGGCTTGAAAATCGCTGGTCATTGTCCCGATAGAAATACGTTCTTCAATGCAGGTATACCATAAGAGCTGTACGGAATTGTCCAGCGCTCCCTCGCTTGTCTTGGCGGTAGTTACATTAGCTTTCTGAAAAATTCCCTCCATGCATACAAAAAAGCTGGATGTAACCGTTCCGATAGAGGGATTATCAGCCTCTGGAAGGTACGTCGATGTGGGGGGCGTCTGGAGAGATTTTGAATGGGACATCTGGAAAGCTCCTTAGAGATTGCATATATTATATCGTTACTTTTTAGACGACTTCGTCCGGTTCACCGGTTGGTTTACGATCAGCCGCCTCCTGAGTCGCCTCCTAAGGCATCAGAATTCTCCTCGTAATTCCAGCCCGACGCTGTAGCGCCTGCTCCTGCTTCTGTCTCTTGTTTTCCGTCAAAGCCGGTTGTGTTCGCTACGTCGGAACGTTGCGTGATGCGCGCCTTAATAATCAGCTTGTCCGGAAAATCTTCGATGGATTCCAGGAAGCAATTCGTAAACTCTGATGAATACATCTCCGTATTCTCACTCCCTTCACCCAGATGGCCAACACGCGTGATCTTTATTGTTTCAATAGGGGTATTATTTCTTAAAGCCTCGCGCAGAGTAGGCATTTTGGAATCCGTTAAAATATGCATCTCAACCAGGGAATGGATGAGGGTAGAACTGGCCTGAAAGTCGCTGGTCATTACGCCGATAGACGGACGCTCCTCAATACTGGTATACCACAGGAGATGTACAGCGTTGGGCACCTCGGCCACTGGCCCTGCCTCGTCTCCCAGTAAATCACCTATTTGCACAAAAAAACTGGAGGTAACCGACCCTATGGTAGGAACAGCGGCCTGGGGAAGATGCTGCGTTGTTGGAGTTGTTTGAAGAGATTTTGCGTGGGACATCCTGAAAGTTCCTCCGGTTTAATAGACGCTCATTCTTTTACTGGGCGGCGGGTGGCGGCAGGGTTGCGACCATCCGGATAGAGACGGTTAATTCTTCCATCTGGAAATGGGGCCTCAAATAAATGACGGACCGGTACGACCCCGGCTTTCCCGGAACCTCGTAAACGTCAATCCGGGCTTCCCGTAAAGGGAACCTTGCCTTAACAGGGTTGGAGGCGTTATCATTGACCACCACATAACTGGCAATCCAGGTATTCAGATATTTTTCCACATTGTCCCGGGTCAAAAAGCTTCCGATCTTGTCGCGCATCATGACCTTGATGTAGTGGGCAAAGCGCGAAGCCGCCAAAATATAAGGCAACCTTGCGGAAAGGCTGGCGTTCGCGTTCGCGCTTTCCAGGTTATAGATTTTTGGTTTCTGGGTTGTCTGGCCGCCGAAAAAGGCCGCATAGTCCGTTCCCTTGCAATGGCATAAGGCAATAAAACCAAGGTCGCTCAGTTCTTTTTCACGGCGATCCGTAATCGCTGTTTCCGTCGGGCACTTCAACGCGATATCGCCATCCGTCGTTTTGAACGTATAGGCCGGCAAGCCTTCAACGATGCCACCCCCTTCAACGCCCCGGATAGCCGCCGTCCATTTATAGAGGGAAAACGCATTGGTAATACGTTGCCCGAGGATGTAGGCCGGATTGGTCCAGCAAAATTTTGACGTATCAGCGCCTGCTACATCTTCCTCAAAATTTAAGCCTTCCGCTGGCAATGTATTGGCTCCGTAGGGAAGGCGTATCAAAACCCGGGGGAGCAACATCGCGACATAGCGGGAATCTTCCGTTTCCCGGAAGGAATTCCATTTAATCATCTCAAGGCTTTCAAAGATTTTTGACAGATCCCGCGGACCGCCTAAATGCTCAAAACTGTCCAGGTCAAATAATTTTGGGTGCGCAGCCGTCAAAAACGGCGCGTGCGCCGCAGCGGCTACCTGAGAAACCTTCTGAAGGAGTTCCATGTCTTGAGGGTGGCGGGTGAATTCAAAATCCCCGATTAAACAGGAGTAGGGGTGGCCGCCAAAAGTGCCGTATTCTTCTTCATACAACTTTTTAAACATCTGGCTTTGATCAAACTCGACAGCTTTTTCCAGATCGTCCAGCAGTTCCTTTTTTGTGATATTCATGAAACGAAGCTTCAAATGCGTCGCCGTTTCCGTATTCATCACCAGGTAATTTAAACCCCGCCAGGATCCTTCCAGTTTCTGAAAAGCGGGATCATGCATCACTTCGTTCAACTGGTTCGTAATCAGGTCATCTAACTCCAGGATACGCTGGTTGATGAAGGCTACTGTATCTTTGCTCACTACAGTGCCTTGCTCGAGAACCTGATTGACAAATTCCGTTACCAGGTCACGGGCGAATGGTTTTTGCGCATCATCCCTGGCCAATTTCCCTTTCGTCATTAAAACGTCAAGGGCGGATCCTTCTGCAGCGGTACCGGTCATGTCGGCCATGATTATATCTCCTTATTGGGGCGCTGCTGGCGTGTCTGGCGCTTTTGGCGCTGCGATATCACCCATGCCCAGCTCCTGCTTCAAAGCGTCCCGCTTTTCCGTATTGGTGATAATTTCTTGTAAAAGGTCACCCAGCGTATCGTTACCATCGAGCTTGGTGAGCAAGTCTTTCAAACGTGTCCGCGCTTCATAAAGCCGTTCCAGCGCGGGCACCTGTTTCACCACATTCACCGGCTCAAAGTCTTCTATCTTTTTGAAAAACAGCTCAACGCTCATTTGCGTGCCATCATTGGCAAGGACGTTATTGACACGTAAGGCTAACCGTGGGTTGAGTGACGTCATAATTTCATTCATGTTATCGCGGTCAATTTCCACGAATTTGCGGTCCTTTACTTTGGGGAGAGCTTCCGCGGGCATTCCGGAGAGGTCTGCAAGTATCCCCATAACAAAAGGCAATTCCTTCATTTCAATGGCATTACCAATTTCAACGTCATAGGTAATCTGAACCCGGGGTGATCTGACCCGGTCCAGTTTATGTTGCAAGCTCTCGACCATTCTTTAAGCCTCCTTATTTCCCTCAATACAGGGAGAATTTCTGCGCTATACTTTAATTTATAAGATTAAAGTTTTAAAATTTTATTAATTTACTAAAAGTTTTTTGAATGTTTGACTTAAAAATAAGGGAAGATATGTTGACGATTTTTATTATTTACTATTTCTTAATCTTTATGCCCGGCCTCTTCGGTGAGACCTCATATCGTCCATTGCGCCAGGCCCCCAAAATTAGATAGAGTACGAAGGATCAAAAGCTGAAAAGGTTTATCACGCCCTATGATGACGTCACTCGTCCCCAGACTTTCCCTCTTGCGCCAAATTAACCCCTGGGTCATGGGGCTATTGATCCTGATTGCGGGTATTGGTTTCCTGATGCTTTATTCCGCCGCTAACGGCAGCATAAGCCCCTGGGCCTGGAAGCAGATGCTCCGGTTTTCCATTGGTTTTGCTATAATGCTGGTGGTTGCCCTCATAGATAGCCGAAGCTGGATGGCTTATGCCTATCCTTTTTACTTTATATCCCTCCTTCTTCTCCTCGGGGTTGAGATCACAGGGTTTGTCGGGAAAGGCGCTGTACGCTGGATTGATCTCTATATTATTCAGCTCCAGCCGACGGAACTGATGAAGATTGCTCTTATTCTTGCGCTTGCCCGTTATTTTCATAAGCGCTCCCTGGAAGAAATCCGGCGCATACCCACCTTATTTTTTCCCTTAGCCCTTATTTTAATGCCGACCTTTCTGGCCATGCGCCAACCTGACCTGGGGACAGCTATTATCCTGATTCTGTGCGGGGGCACGATTTTCTTTGTCGCTGGCGTCCAGTGGTGGAAATTCGCCCTTGCCGGAAGTAGCGTATTCGTAACCATTCCAGCAATCTGGACCCAACTTCATGGGTATCAAAAGAAGCGTGTCTTAACTTTCCTTAATCCGGAAAATGACCCCACCAATTCAGGGTACCATATAACGCAATCCAAGATTGCCCTCGGCTCTGGCGGCATCATGGGTAAAGGTTTTCTTCAGGGAACCCAAAGTCATTTAAACTTTCTGCCAGAAAAGCAAACTGACTTTATTTTTACCATGTTTAGTGAAGAATTTGGCCTCATCGGAGGGATTTTTTTGCTCATTTTATATGCCACGTTACTAAGCTATGGATTTCATGTTGCGCTGATAAGCCGGAATTCCTTTGGACGCTTTGTTGCAACGGGCATTACAACGACTGTTTTCTTATATGTTTTCATTAATATGGCAATGGTTATGGGTATGCTGCCTGTCGTGGGCATCCCCTTACCCCTTATTTCCTATGGGGGCACAGCCCTCTTAACGTTACTCATCGGACAAGGGTTGATTTTTTCTATTGCCATACACCACAATATCCGTATTGGCCGAAATCCATGAAAACCCAAACAACCATAAGTGGCTGGATCAATCTTGATAAACCTTACGGCATGTCTTCCGCTCATGCTGGCCACATCGTACGGCGTCTTACCGGAGCCGCCAAAGCTGGCCATGCCGGTACGCTGGACCCTCTTGCCACAGGCGTTCTGCCCATTGCATTGGGGGAAGCCACAAAGACCATTCCTTATGCTGTGGCGGATGTAAAACAATATTCCTTTCAAGTGACCTGGGGAGAACAACGCCTTACAGATGATGCGGAAGGGGCAGTCATTGCAACCTCAGCCCATCGGCCTTCTTGTGAAACCATCATAGACATTTTGCCTCAGTTCATGGGAACCATCCTTCAATGTCCCCCTCTTTTCTCGGCCCTTAAAATTGAAGGAAAGAGGGCCTGTAACCTGGCCCGTACAGGGGAAGGGGACGCTGCCCTGCTGGGCAGTCTGAGGGATGCGGTGGCCTTAAAAACGCGCCTGGTGACGGTCCATGATCTGGCTCTTGAATCCATTGATTCTCCCGATCAAGCTACCTTTACTGTCACTTGCGGAGCGGGTACATATGTCCGCTCCCTTGCCCGGGATATGGCGGAAGTTTTACGCACTGTGGGGTATGTTTCTCGCTTAAGACGTATGCTGGTTGGAAAATTTCATCAAAATGATGCGATTTCTCTGGAAAAATTACGTGAACTCGGGCATAAATCAAAATTGTATCGCGTGTTTCTTCCTCTTGGGGCTGTTCTGGACGACATCCCGGCGGTTTCCGTAACGATGGAAGAAGCGATTATGATTCACCAGGGACAACGGATTCCTGCGGCAGAAAGGCAGGGGTGTTTCTCCCGGGTTGTTCTCAAGTTAGCGGGTCAGGTAATAGCTCTTGCGCAAGGAAGTGATGGTTATTTTTACCCGAAACGTGTTTTTAAGTAACGAACCCCGCGCTTTGCGCGAGGGTAAAATTAGGGGCTGTAACTGCGTCACTTATTTAAGATTTTGCTGTTCCCCTACTTGTAGGGTAGGCTCTACCGCAGATTTTTCGTATTGATGAGCGTTAATTTAACCCGTTGAGGCAGTTAAAAAATACTCCGGCTAGAATATTCCAGGGGGGTTATTTTTTAATAGTGATATAAAGTATAAAAGAAGAGGATAAAATCCGATGTCGATTGCAGCGGTACGTAAACAGGTATTAATTCAAGAATTTGCCACAAAACCGGGTGATACGGGTTCACCTGAAGTTCAGGTCGCCATTTTGACGGAGCGCATTCGCAATCTGTCCAGCCACATGGAAACCCATCCCAAAGACTTTCACTCCCGTCGTGGGTTGATCCTCATGGTTGGACAACGTCGCCGCCTTCTCGATTATCTTAAAAGCAAGAATGAAGAGCGTTATCAAACATTGATTAAACGCCTGGAAATTCGTCGATAAGTGGTTTCCTTATGTGAATACGAGTCAGTTCGTTCAGTAGCGGGTATGAGCAATGCTGCGTTAAGCTACAGAAACGGAAGAGAGCGAGGTTTTGGGGCTTCGCTCTTTAATTATTTATATTTTCCCAAAATGAAAAGGTACATTTATGTCAAATATGTTTAAAATTGCACGTCAGGAAATGAATTGGGCTAACCGTAAGCTTATTTTAGAAACGGGTAAAGTCGCCCGGCAAGCTGACGGGGCTGTCCTCGCCACTTATGGGGAAACAACGGTTTTATGTACGGTCGTCGCCCAAAAAGAGCCTAATCCGGCCGTAGATTTCTTTCCTCTTACGGTTCACTATCAAGAAAAAGTTTATGCCGTCGGCCGCATCCCTGGCGGTTTCTTTAAAAGAGAGGGCCGGCCTTCTGAAAAAGAAGTCCTCACATCCCGTCTCGTTGACCGCCCCATTCGTCCTTTATTCCCTGCAGGTTTTCGCAATGAAGTTCAAGTCATTTGTACTGTCTTGAGCCATGACCTTGAAAATGATCCTGACATTGTTGCCCTGGTCGGCGCTTCCGCTGCCCTTGCCATTTCCGGGGTTCCTTTCTTCGGCCCTGTCGGCGCTGCGCGTGTTGGCTTTGTTGATGGCGAGTATGTCCTGAACCCGACCCCAGCGCAACTTGCTGATAGCCAACTGGACCTCATTGTAGCTGGCACCAAAGGTGGTGTTTTAATGGTTGAATCTGAAGCTCAGGAGTTACCTGAAGATATCATGCTCGGCGCGGTCGAGTTTGGTCACAACGCTTTTCAACCTATTATTGACGCTATTGCAAAGTTAAAAGCCGCGGCTGGAAAAGAAGACTGGGGGCTACCTCTTCTTCCTTATGATGCTGATGCCATTTATGCCAAAGTTAAGAAAGTCGCTGAAAAAGATTTACGCAATGCCTATAGCATAACCACAAAACAAGACCGCTATGCAGCGATTGCAGCTAGTAAAGCCGTAGCCAAAGAAAAACTTGTCCCCGAAATTGAAAATGAAATTGTATTAAGCCATGCTTTAAAAGCTTTAGAATCCGATATTTTACGCACGATGATCCTGGAAAGCGCAAAACGCGTGGATGGCCGTGATTTGACCACCATTCGCCCGATCGTTTGTGAAACGGGCATGTTACCCCGCACCCATGGCAGTTCCCTGTTTACCCGGGGAGAAACGCAAGCCCTCGTCATTACTACATTAGGAACAGGGCATGATGAACAGACTATTGATGCCCTTGAAGGGGAATACCGGGAACGGTTTCTGCTTCACTATAACTTTCCTCCCTATTCTGTTGGCGAAGTGGGGCGGATGTCTTCCCCGGGCCGCCGGGAAATTGGCCATGGAAAATTGGCCTGGCGGGCCATTCGCCCCTTATTGCCATCAAAAGATCAATTCCCTTACACCATTCGCACTGTGTCCGAAATTACGGAATCTAACGGCTCTTCCTCTATGGCAACGGTTTGCGGCGCTTCCTTATCCATGATGGATGCGGGCGTTCCCTTAACGCGCCCTGTCGCGGGTATTGCCATGGGACTCATCAAGGAAGGGAATAAATTCGCTGTTCTCTCTGACATTTTGGGCGATGAAGATCATTTAGGCGATATGGACTTTAAAGTGGCGGGAACAACAAATGGCGTAACAGCTCTTCAAATGGACATTAAAATTACAAGCATTACGCATGACATCATGCGCCTTGCCTTAGAACAGGCGCGTCTTGGCCGTCTCCATATTTTGGAAGAAATGGCTAAAGAGATTCAGGCTTCTCGCGAATCTGTCAGCAGCCATGCCCCCCGGATGGTAACCATCACCATTCCCAAGGACAAAATTCGTGATATCATCGGCCCCGGCGGTAAGATCATTCGGGAGATCTGTGAAACCACGGGCGCAAAGATTGACATTGAAGATGATGGTACCGTCAATATTTCTGCCGTTGATGCAAAAGCTATTGATGCGGCCCTCAGCATCATCCGGGGAATTGCATGCGATCCGGTGGTTGGTGAGATTTATGTGGGGAAAGTTGTCAAAATTATGGACTTCGGCGCTTTCGTGAATTTCATGGGCACTCGCGATGGTTTGGTTCATATTAGTGAGCTGTCTCCTGAGCGGGTTGCAAAGGTGACTGACATTGTTCAAGAGGGCGACACCGTTCGTGTCAAAGTTTTGGGATTTGATGACCGCGGTAAAATTAAGCTCAGCATCAAAGCTGTGCCCCCGGAAGCAGGTCCTTCCGCCTAGTAGCAGGTAAAGGCTCTTTCCTTTCCCCTTCAGGCGCTATTTTGAATATAAATTTGAGACGCCAAGGAATGAAGCAGCTATTGAATCTTTATTTGAACGGGTTCTTTTTGACAACGCCATAGAGCAAAAGACGACGGTTTCCCAAAAAGTCTGTTTTCGGAAGGTGGCCTTACATGCCTATACCATCAGACCTTTTATGACCATGGTCATACCATTGATCATATTTTGAACCGCAAGCGCAGCCAGGATAATGCCAAAGACCCGGGTTAACACATTCGTTCCTGTTACCCCTAAAATCTTCATAAGACGGTCACCTACCAATAAACTGAAATAGGTAAACAACAAGACGCTTATCAAAATTAAAACAACGCCGAGGCTTGCTTTTAAGCCCATGACTTCCGCTTGACGCATGAGAACCACAATAGACGTTAGGGCGCCTGGTCCGGCAATTAAGGGGATTGCTAACGGGAAGACGGAGATATCATCACGGTGAGTCGCTTCCTCAGCTTCGTCTCCCGTGGTGGAGCGGATCCCGGAAGTTCGCGCCACAACCATTTCAATCGCTGCCAGCAACAACAGGAACCCTCCCGCAATCCGAAACGCTGGCTCAGAAATACTCATTGCATCCAGCAACTTGTCCCCTACAAACGCAAAGGACAGAAGCAAAATGGTTGCAATGACGGTTGATTTTAAAGCTGTGCGGCGCTTGCTCGCTAATGTTTCATTGCGTGTTAAACTTACAAACATCGGGACAACTGCAAACGGGTCAATGATCACGAATAAGGTAACAAAGGCTTGCCATAAAAATTGTGACATGCGATGACCTCTGCATTCCCGTAATATAGTTTGAATTATACCCTAATTTTGAGAGAGTAGATACCAAATGCTCATTATTTTGATGACAGGTTACTTTTTGCTAAATATTTGCCGAGCCAGGCAATCACTTGCTTCACTGGTTGTCATATGATGCGCTTTAGCGGCTTCAAAGATTTCTAACAGGGTATAATAAATTCCCTCTACGTGGCTTTTGACAGCGTTAATATCATAGCCTGGCCCTTCATACGTAACGTTAATTAAGCCTCCAGCGTTAATAAGGTAATCAGGGGCATACAGAATTCCCCGCTTTTCCAAAGCCTTTGCGTGATACGGTTCAGCCAGCTGATTATTGGCGGAACCTGCAACGATTTGGCACTTTAAAAAGGGAATTGTCCTATCATTTAATATCCCTCCAAGGGCGCACGGTACGAACACATCAACATCTGCAGCAAAGATGTCATCAGGCCCAACAGCTTTTGCCCCAAATTGGCCCGCAACTTTTTGAAGGAGCGTTTCATTAATATCTGTCACAACGAGGGATGCGCCAGCTTGCGAGAGCCGCCTAACCAGATCAAGGCCCACATGGCCCAGCCCTTCAACCGCTATCCGGATTCCCGACAAGTCCGTCTGGCCCATTTTATAATAGACGCACGCCAGGATTGCCGTAAAAACACCCAAGGCCGTCAGAATGGAAGGATCCCCACTGCCTCCTTCTTTGGTAGTCCGTCCCACCACGTGGCTCGTTTCTTCAAAGATCGTACTCATGTCTTGCGGGGTCGTACCCATATCTTCCGCTGTAATGTAAAGGCCATTGAGACGTTCCACAAATCGGCCAAAAGCACGCAACTTTTCAGGTGTTTTTTCTGTGGCTGCATCTCCTATAATAACAGCTTTTCCCCCGCCTAATTCAAGGTTGGCAAGGGCGGCTTTATAGGTCATCCCCCGGGATAAGCGCAAAACATCCTTTAAGGCTTCCTCTTCAGAAGCATAGGGCCAAAAACGGCATCCACCCAGAGAGGGGCCAAGGTTTGTGTTATGAATCGCAATAATGGCTTTTAAGCCGGAGGCCGCATCATGGCAAAAAATCACTTGCTCGTGACCATCAAAATCATGGGCATCAAAAACTGACATTATGCACCCTTAAACTCAAATAACCTATTTTAAGGATACGGAAAGCTTCTTAAGATTTGATGAAAGGCATATAGGCCCGATAATTTCACTTACCCATAAGTTCCAGGCTCGAGCGACTGCCTACTTTGAAGCCTGAGTTTTTCTAGGCTTCTTGCGCCAGTGGCGGGAGCATTATGGTTTGATTATATGCTGATCTCTCCTATTTTTTTTATGATTTTATATAATTTATGAATAGTTGAAAGGTTCCTTAAGCGCTACAAGCATTTGATGAATTAACGAATCTTGTCTAAATGCGCTCTAAAGATGATGGAACTGAAGAGCAACGGCGGCAACATACGCTTTCGCGATAATGAGGGGGAAATTTGTGACATTATGACGATGAGTCCAAGAACGCGCGCAACCGCCCCGCCGTTTTTTCAGCGTCACGCAACTCGCATTCCCATAGCGCCAAAGTATCCCAGCCAGCGGCTTTTAAGTGCGCCTGATTTTCTCGATCACGCGCAAGATTCCGGTCGAGCTTGGCGCCCCAATACGCCAGGTTTGACGCTGGGCGATTGCGCCCAGCGCGGCAATCATGGCCGTGCCAGAGACAGCCGTGAACGAATATGGCCTTGCGTCGACTAGGAAAAACCAGATCGGGCTTGCCAGGCAATGCGGCGACATGGAGGCGGTAACGATACCCTAAAGAGAACGCCAGTCGGCGCACAATCATTTCCGGCGCCGTGTCCTTACCCTTCACGCGAGCCATAATCGCGCTACGCTGGGACTTGCTTTCCCGTCTTTTTGGCCGCAACCTCATGCCCTCTATTCTCTTCGCTTTCCATTCCTTATTTTAACTGCTATTTTTAACCTAAGTATGCATCCATCTTTAGGAGTTAAAGCATAATATCAGTCCCAAAACTCAGAACCGGAGGAGTCAAAGAGCCGTACCCCCTGGGAGAGTTCCCAAAGGGATTCGCGCATACTGTCGCTGGCGAGTTGAGCGCGGCGATCGCTATTGGAAGAACCAATATCGAGGGCAAGGATTGGGAACAAATTTTCGCCAAAGCCATAAAAGCGGAATGGCGACCAAGCGTTGTCGGCTTGGATGATATTCTTGCTCCCGCTCTTTCCGCCGCATGGGGCGCGAAAACGATCAAGAACAATAATCCCTTTACCGCCCATAATATACGGCTCATTTCTGGTCGGAACTCGCCATCGTACTCATACGGCATTTCTGACATTCACGCGGTTGACCCTTCTGAACTGGGCGCGAAAGTCGTTGAAATATGGAATGAGCGCGTTGCCGCCCTTTATCAGAAATACAAAACTCTTCGCGCCGTCGTCCTTGTCAAAGGCCCAGAGCTTAAGCAAATCTCCATATTTGAGAAACCGACGATCCGCTATAACCCTGCCGAATACCAATGGAGCTGGAACAAGAACAGGAATCTTGTCGCTCGAGACGCCGCGGGTAACGGCATGTTCACATGGCAACCGCATGGCTCACAATTCACTATTCACGAAACCATACCTGATTACGCGCTGAATATTGAAATTGATGCGCCGACCGGAATCACCACGCAGCAAATTCTTGAGACGATCGGCTTTCATGAAAACAGTTATCGCGTCGTCCCCACAAGGCCAAGAAGATCTAGCCTCTTGCGCCCGCAGCCGCCAAGGGGGGCGTAGCCGCATTTTCTTCATAGCCGTCGCTTCCACCACCTTTTGGCATAGCGAGTTGACGCATCTTTTTAAATGCTTATCCGAAAAGTACCTGTGAATTGAGTTCCCGCTATGGTATGCTCTTTTAAGGAGGGTACCATGCAATATCCCCACATGAAATTTTGTAGGCTTTTGAGCGAGTTAGATTCTGAAGA